>Ga0100380_10008609_pt1 | contig 10015 bp, 10 predicted proteins | sample CryGeymeta201504_FD_80417 | JGI IMG/M metagenome (GOLD analysis project Ga0100380, IMG submission 80417) | Groundwater microbial communities from Crystal Geyser aquifers in Utah, USA - Crystal Geyser metaG 2015-04 | ecosystem: Environmental > Aquatic > Deep subsurface > Groundwater | place... | reverse complement strand
ATTTTGTAAAGTCAATAAAAACAATAGCAATAAAGTAATTTTTTTCATGATAAATGTATTTGTAATTTTTAATTAGTGTTGCTTTTCCAAAAAGGTAAACATTACATGTTAATACTCCATAAAAAATTCTATGTAACCGTTAAACGATACCATTTTATTTGAAGGAATTATTTCGGTAACGGTTAAAAATGCGGTATCGCTACCTTCTTTTATTTCAAATTCTAAAATGCCGTGATTTTTAAAATTAGTTAGCCCAAATTTATCAGCCGTAAACATGGTTGTAAAAGGTAAAACATCATGTTGTAACAACATAGGTTTTGTAGTAATCCACAAGGTCATTTTTGGTGCATCAATTTCTTTAAAAGTTACCTCGTACGCTTTGCATAAATATCCAGCTATTGTTTTTGATTTATTGAGATTCTTTAGTGTGGATTTGCTGTCTTTTTGTGGTGCAATAAGAGAATTTTTAATATGAGTGGTTACCGCTATTTTCTGTCCAGTATCAGAACGTGCAAAAACAGTACTTATGCCATCGTTTCTCATGACCCAATTTTCAAAAGTTCCTCCATCGGTATTAGGTATCATATCCATTCCAGCATTTTGCAAACATTCTTTATCTATTAAAATAAGGGAACCTTCTTTATTGAGGTAATAACTATAACTGGTGTTAAAAGTTCCTTCAGCATCAGATGAAATTACCTTTACAGAAATTTTATGTTTACCATAAAAAGGACTGCCATTATAGGGTTTTGTTTTTACAGATGGATTAGTATTTCCCGTTGTTGAATTGTTTGGATTATTAGAATTATTGTTATTGTTTCCACCAGAAGCTCCACCTTGATAAACATCGTCTTTGCAAAATTGCTCTTTAAGTGTTTTTTTTGCCTGTTCTAAATAGCCAATCATTATTGAATCGGCGCCATTTTTTTTGGCATTTTCAATTTCAAAATCCATTTTTTTCATTAAAGAATCGCACATTTTTTCTTGTGCATTACTTGTAAGACCAAATAGTATTGTTAGTGTATAGAATAAATTTTTCATTTTATAAATTTTTAAAAATTTCGGCATACTTTTCTCCTAAAAGGGGCATTACTTCTTCTTTTCCATTAATAGCATTCATTAAACCTTTTATCCACATATAGAGCAATACAAAAATGCCAACAATCCAAACTAACCAACCCAAAATGGGAATTATTGCCATAAAACTCAACGCAATGGCGGTTAAAAGCAAACCTAAACTTTGACGAATATGAAACTTGGCAAATTCATGTTTTTTTTCGCTATTCATTTCAAATGCTATGACTAAACCTATAATGGTTAAATAGCTTATCAGTGCAATGTCTTTTCCTTGAATTTCTTTGTTTTCCATTTTATATTGATTTATAGGTGAAATTTATAATTAGTGTCTCTTTTATTAAAAGGTAAACAAGACGAATAAAAAAACCGTTAACCCTTTACAATTAACGGTTTTTGGAAAAAAGTTTACTACTATTCTTCCTGATATTCTTTTATATTCAATTCATACGGATTAGGTCCATAATTGCGTAATTCTAACTTAAAATTATTTCTTACTATATGAGTGATGAGTTGGTTTTTCGTAAACACATTGATATAATCTATGTTTATTGGCAGCTTGCAATCGCCATCTAAGCGAGAAAATCCATACATTTGAAAACTATTTATTGGAATTTGTGTGGTGGCAAACAGTGTTTCGCCACCTTCCATTTTTAAATATTTCAAGTTAAAACCCTCACAAAGAATATCTTTTTGTTGAATGTTTTTTTGTGAAATAATTTTTGTTTGATTGCGTTTTTCTAAAATATCATCTGCTACTTCTGTGTAAAATATGGCCGAAACTTTTTGTTGCAAAACTATTTTTTCTCCTTTTTCATTGGTTCCAAAAATTTTGTAAGTTCCATCGGGATAAGAAATAACGGCTTGAACCATATCGTCATTGGGCACAAAAAGGAGTTCGTTTTTTTGCTCGTTTACATAGATTCAAAGTTCTTCTTTTACTTCATTTTGCTCGTATTGATACGTAAGTGTATTTTCAAAATAAACAACAGTATCTTGTGGTTTTGTGCTTTCAAGTGCTTCTGGTTTTGAAAGAATTTCCTTTTTTGAAACTGATTTTAAATCATTTTTACAAGAATAAAACAAACTAAAAACAAGGATTATAAACACTTTGTTCATTTTGTTAAATTTTTAGAAAAAATCAATCTGGTTTAATAGCGCCTTTTACGCCTAATGCTTTGGCTTCCAGAATAATTTCATAATTGCCTGATGGAATTTCAGAGATTTTTTCGTTAGAGTTGGTTTGAATATTTGATAAAATAGAAATAAAATCAGACGTTTGTACTGGCATCAACAAAAAAAAGGAATTGGGCTTCTTTTGATGTTTCCTAAAACTTTTCAGTCTTTTTTCACTGTTGTGTTAAACACAAACTGCACCACTTCTTTTTTATTATCGTTTTGAGGAATATCGATTCCTGTAAAAACAAAATTGATTTGATGTTTCTTTTCTCTAAAATCGGCATGAAGGTTTACGATTTTATTCCAATTACAATTAAGTTCTACTCTTGATTGTTCGTTAATTTTAATTTCGCCTTGAACGAGTTGTGCTTGAGATTTTATTCCAAAAATCAATAGTAGGATTAGGATTGTTTTTTTCATTTTAAATTTTTTTAAAGATTATTGTTTTACCCGGAAGTGATCTTATATCACTTTTGTGGATCTTGAATCTTGAAAATCAATGGTTTGTTTTATATATCCTGTGTAGGATTGTGTTTCTCTATAAAGTGAATAGTGAATTTCAAAGGTTCTTTTTGCCACTTTATCCTTTTCTATCACCAACATTTTATATCGATTGGTTCTATCTGCATCATTAAAAAGTTGCGGTGTTTTATGCCAGGTGTAAAATAATTTAGTAACACCGCCGCCTACCTTTACATAAAACTTCGTGTTATTATTTGCTACGTTTACAATAAATTTAGGTGTATTATTGTTTGGTTTATCATTTTCAAATATAAGTTGTGCATTTGCATAAAAACCAAAAATAGCAACACCAATAAGACCATTTTCTTCATTTTACCGTAATTTTTGATCAATAATCATTTTTGCAGTTTCAATGGCTTTTTTGTCGTTATAGCTTGCATCTTCCGATAAATCGACAGATAATGTAAACGACAATCCTTTATAGAAAACTTTTAAATCTCTTTTGGTAACACCCACAATACCACTATTTACAAAAAAAGAATAGGTGCCAAGATTAGGCACTTCTTCTACTTTAAATTTTGAAAATGATTCTTTTGCATCGTTATTCGTTTTATCCATTTGCTCTTTTGAAATTTTACCTTCAGTTGCTAACTCATTTGCTTTTTTATCCATCGCTGCTTTTGCATTTTTTATTTCTTCAGCGGTTGGGTTATGATAATCGTGTTTAAATTGTTCTAAAGTGGTATTTTTTACCCAACTTAATTCAATGGTATTATTCGTAGGAACATTGATAGATTGTCCATTTATAGTTATTTTTTTAGTTTTATTCGATTCCCATTCGTAACTTAATTTTTCATAAGATTCAAGTTTTGTATAATCCTTTTTACCTTCACTTGCAGGCAAACCAGAAACTTGTGCTGCCATTTCAAGGGTTAAAAGTTGGTCTATCTTACCTTTAAAATCTTCGGCTTTTACACCTGCTTGTCTGGCAAGTTCAAAGGCTTCTTTTTCTAAACTGTTCAATTGTTGATTTTCTTTTTTATCACCTTCGCACGAAAAAGCAAAAAGAAAAATGCTCAAGAACACTGTTACAATTATTTTCATTTTAATTAAAATATTATTTTTTTATTGAAAAGATGCATCCCAATAATTAAGTATTTTAGATAAATTTTTTATGATTCAGTTTTACTACTTTAAAAAATAAGGAAAATCTAGTGCCGCAATCTCATCAATTGAGATTTTATAAAAAGCCTTACATTGACCCTAAACTAATTTTTATTTATAATTTTATAAATTCAACCCTTCTATTCATTGCTTTCTCTTGATCATTTAAATTTTTATTAAGCGGTTGAGATTCGCCTTTACCTTCAATTTCAAACCTAGAAATATCAATTCCATAAAAACTAGACAATGCAATTTTCACAGCATTCGCTCTTTTTTGTGACAATGATAAATTCGCAATATCTGAACCATCACTATCAGTATGACCAATAATTTTCACTCTGATTGTAGGATTTTCTTGAAGCGTTGTTGCAATTTCTTTTAAGACTGCTCCACTTTCTGGCTTGATATTTTCGCTATTCACTTCAAACAAAATTCCGTTGGTTACAAATCTTCCTTCTGTAATTAACTTATTTCGCATATCAGCACCTGCAACAGCAAATCTGATATTTGAAATAAACAAATCACAATCTTCAAAAAAACGTCTAAAAAAGGACAATGAATATGGTTCTTTTTCATTAAAAAATCTTGGTATATCAGTCAATTTGTCTTCGTTGAGATACACACGTAGTCTTCCTTTTTGTCTCCAAATAGATACTTTTGCAAACTGATTTTCGTTTTGATTCCATTGTGGCATTGGAATATCATTATTGATTTCAACTCCTTTGGAAGGAAATATTTGAATCGAAGCCAATTCTGCCCCTGGGTGTAAATATAAAATTGAACTTGCTTCTGAGAAGAGATTGTCTTTGTATAAATTTTCTTCAATTGTGTTAAAATTCAAACCAAACCCCGAATAACTATTCCCTGGAGTTCCATGAATACCAACTTCAAATTCTAATGTAAAATTCTCTGGAAGTTCTCTTATTTTTTCAGGAATAAAGAAACCGTTTTTGGTCATATTTAGCCATTTACCTTCTTTATTGTCCAAAACAACTATTTCACCACTTGCATTGGTATTAAATTCTGCTGGGAAATCACCAATATCCAGACGTTCAAAATTATCGAAATACAATTCTTTTTCACCAGCTTTAAAATCAAATTTTGAATTTAAGATTATTGGATTTTTTTTAATATCAATATTTTCTTGACTTTTATTTTCTATGACTTCTTTCTTTTCAGTAGTTTCTTTTTTCTTTTTCTTTTTAAAAATATTTAAAATACCATCTTCGACTTCGTCTAAAACTTTATCTACAGTTTCAACTCCTTTATCTTCACCTCGCTGATATGTTCTATCTTTTGCTCTTTTGGCTACTTTTCCGCCAACAGTTTCTTGAGAAATCGCCGATGAAACGAGCATAATTGATAAAAATGCAATAAAAAATATTTTCATAATTTAGTTGTTTTAGTTGTTTTATAATTAATTGTTTAATATTAGTTCACAGAAATAAAAAAGGTAAACATGCACAAAGAAAAAATAATTAGATTTGTTTACTTTTTTTAAAACGAAACACTAATGAATAAATCCAAAGAATTAATTGAACTCGTAAAACAAGATGACGAAAAAACCATTCGACTTGTTTATTTGGAGAACAAAAAAGGATTTTTAGTATTTGCAAATCGATATAAAATAAATAAAAACGATATTTTAGATATCTATCAAGATGCCTTTATAGCGTTTATAGAAAATGCAAAAAAAGGAAAAATAGATTTTTTAAAAAGCAGTGTATCAACTTACATTTTTAGTATTGGAAAATTTATGATTTTCAAAAAACTTAAAAAAGAAAAAATTACGATTTTAGAAGATGACAATTTGAATTTTGTATTTAAAGACGATATGGATGAAGAAGATTCAAAAAATTCGCAAATCATATTACTTCAAGACGCATTTGACAAACTTGGTGAAAGATGCAAAGAAGTTTTAAAACTTTTTTATTATGACGAAAATAAACTAGAAGAGATTCAAGAAAAACTTGGATATAGCAATAAAGACGTATTAAAAAGTCAAAAATCGAGATGTTTAAAACAATTAAAAGACATCATAAAAAATAATTAAAATGAACAAAGAGAGTTTTATAGAGAAATATTTTGAAGAAAGTTTAACTTCAGAAGAAGTGTTGCTTTTCAATAAATTATTAAACGAAGATCCGGCATTCAAAGCTGCTTTCGAATTTGAAAAAAATGTAAAAAAAGCCATTACCTTGAATGAAAGAAGTGAATTAAAAAAAATACTTCAATCATTTGAAAATTCAAAAAAATCAATATTATTTAATAAATGGCTTTATATTGCTGCAAGTTTTTTAATAATTATTACTGTTTTAAATTGGGAAAATATTACCCCTAAAAATTACGATACTTTGTATCAAAATTATTACGAAATATATCCCAACACAATCGCACCTACAATTAGAGGCGATTTTTCAACTTATATAGAATCAAATGCTTTTTATGCTTATGACAATGAAAATTATGAAGAGGCAACCAAACTTTTTTCTGCTATATATGCAAAAGACCACGCTGATTTCGCACTAATTTATCAAGGAATTTCATTAATGGAAGTGAAAAAATATAAAAACGCCTCAACAGTTTTTAGTACGCATCGTTATTCTGAAAAAAATTCTTTGACACCCTATTTTAGATGGTATGCTGCTTTGAATTACCTTAAATTGAAGGATAAAAAACGAGCGATTAATCACTTGGAAAAACTTGTAGAAAATGAAAATCCGCAGAGAGAAATTGCCAAAAAATTACTTTCTGATTTGAAATAGTTTTTTTCTAAAAAAAATAAATAAAATGAATAAAATGATTGATATTATTACGATTGAATATTTCCAATATTTTGTATCAATTAAAGGCATAATATCCCCATTTAATATAAAACCTGCCCAATAATAAGGATGATTTTTCATCACATTATTTCTTAAAAATTCAGATTTTGCTTTCGCTAGTGCTTCGCTTTTTGAAAACCCTTTCTTTAGATTTTCATAAAAAGAAATCATTATTTCAGAAGTTTCTTTATCTGGCACCTGCCATAAACTCACGACAGCACTTTTCACACCTGCATAAGTCAAGGCTCTTGATATACTCATAATTCCTTCTCCATTTTTTATGACACCATTTCCAGTATTGCAAGCACTCAAAACAACCAAAGACGCAGGGATATACATGCCATATAATTCTGAAAAATAAAGTTTTTCTTTGTTAGAAAATAAAAGATTGGACTGGTTAAAATCGTTTTCAAATAGTTGTGAATGCATAGACAAATGAAAAATACCAAAATTCTCTTTCTCATTAATAAAATTAGATTTGGTGGCATTTCCTTCTTCAAAAAGTGAACCATTAAATAAGTTTGCAATTTTTTTTGACTCAATTTTCGCAAATTTTAAGTCCTTAAAATTACTCCTTTGATTTGCCTCAGGAACGTTTGTATATTTCGGAGAAAAAACAGCCAAATTCATATCATTACTGGTATTATTTTTTTGATGTAATAACCACATTGGCAGTGAATAATCATAAGAAATTAGATAATTTTCTACCATAAATTTTCTTGTGTTTTTGATTGTCAATGCTTCAAAAGGGAGATAATTTAAAAATCCATCTGGAATCATGGTAATCGATTTTTTCAACTCAAATGGCAAAAGAATTGAAGATAAATAGCTGTATTTATTGGCAATGTCTGTTTCTAAATTTTTTATACCTTTTAGATATTTATTTACGCTATTTTTTAAATCTTTTTCGTCTCCAATGTTTCTTATTTCAATATTATTTTTAGAAATCAAAACGCTGTAAATAAAATCATTACACACATAATATTTTAAAATTTGTTGTTCTTCAGGTAAATTTGAAATGACTTCGTTTAAATCGAAATCAATCGTGTTAAAAAATGTGTAATTTTTCTCTGTTTGATTTATTTTTTCGTTTATAGTTTTAATTTTTGACTGAATTTCAGCAATTTCTTTTTTATTTTCATCAGATTTTAAACCTTGTTTTTTATAAAAAATCAACTCTTTTTTAAGGTCGATAATCTGTGAGATATTTTGAGAATTTATCGAGTTTTTTCTTTTCAGTTTTTTATCAAATTCCTTGATTAAATGCTGAGATGCATTTCGTTCAATAAAATTTAAAATTTCAATTTTTTTATCCAAATTTGATTTATTAAGCAGTGTGCATTCAAGCAATCCTTGTGTGATTTCTTTGTGGTAATAATCTAAATTATTATTAAATACCTCTTTTAAATAATATTCTTGAAATAACTTCGCTGCAATGATATAAAGATTTTCGGCTATTTCTAAATCTTTTTTTTGATGATCGATTTTAAACTTTTTGAGGTATAAATCTGCTACTTTTTCAAAAATATTTATAAAATAAGAATCTGCAAGTGATAAAACATTTTCAAATTTTATGTTATCAATGGTTATTTTCAAATTCGTTTTTTCAAAGACTAATTTTTCTAAAGTATTGCTACTAAGATCAATTGCCTCCTTATTTTTATTCATGCCGCTTAAAATAATTGCTTTGATAATTTGGATTGAAAATTTACTAGAATTAAAATTTTGTTGATCAACGATTTGAGAGGCAATTTCTATATGATATAAAGCTTTTTCGTAATCTTTTAATTTTTCATAAGAGCTTCCTAATTTGGCGTTTACAAGCATTTTAGGAACAACTAAATCAAACTTTTCTATCAAAGGTTCTAATTCATGTGCAAATTTTACTGTTTTTTGGTACTCCTCAAACTCATACAGGTAATCAATAACATCAAAATATCTGAAAGCTAAAACTTCAATGGCATTCAAATTGTTTTTTAATAATGCCGTTTCAGCCTTTAAACTGTCACAATATTTTGTTGCAATTTCAAATTCACCAATCGAAGAATGAAATGAAACATTGGTGTTAATTTGCATTTGTCTCGAATGAAAATAAAATTCTTTAGAATTCTTTTTCAAAAGAAGTTTATTTTTATGAAATAAGTAATTTGTCTTTTTTACATATTTTGTGAATTCATCTTGGTCACCATAACTTAATAAGCTAAAAATCAAGTTTCTATAAGCAGTTAATAATTTATCAACTTCTTCAGGCTTGTTTATGAATTTTTTTTCTAAGATAGATACTGCCTTTTTATAAGATTCATTTGCTTTTGAAGGATTGTAATTTTCTACATAGGCATCGCCCAAATTATCATAAATTTTTGCGGTTTCAATACTATTTTCGCCATTTATAGCAATGTTTAGTTCTAATGATTTTATAAAAAAAGAAATTGCCTTGTAAGGGTTTTTTGTAGCTCTGAAAATGTCTCCTAAATCAGAAAAATATTTAATTTGATTATTTTTATTTAATAAATGAAAATCTTTTAAAGAATAGCCTTCTAAAGCTATTGATAGGGATCTTTCTGGATCATTATTATCAAAATCATACTCATACAAACCAATGAATGTTTTCATTAAAAAATAAGATTCTAATAGAGTTCTATTATCAATCTTCAGAAATTTTTTTTGAGTTTTTTCTAATTTTTCTCGTGAAGTAATATCATTTATTTTTTTGAATTTCAAATAATCAATACATGATGAAATAAAATTAGGATTTAATTTTTGGTTGTTATTTAAAAAAACTATTGCATCATCATATTTTTCTAAAATTTCGAGACTGTCTGAAATTTTTATACATTTTTCTAGGGTTTGAATTTGTGAAAAACAAACATCAGTTGAAATAAAGATTAAAAAAAAAACCAACTTTTTCATTTAAATTTAATTTTTAATAGATAACTAAACATCAAAACCATCTCAATAAATTTATAGATTTATCTCTAATGTTAATTTTATTTTTTTTATTCTCTCAAAAAAACATTAAATGCATTGAATCAAAAAACTAAAGTTTAAATTTTAATATCAAATTTCATCAAATCATAAAATTTTCAAATTACTGATTTTCAAACAAAAAAAATTTCATCAATTAGAAAGAAAAAAAAGTAAATGGAAGTAAAAAAATGAGAAATCGTTTACTCCTCCAACTCTAAACTTTCTAATTCCTCAATTGCTTCTTCTTCTGATTTTTGCTCTTTTTGTTGGATATTTTTAGTATCGCTTACTTCTGATGTTGTAAAAAACACCCTGTATGATGTGATGCTTAAAGATGCTATTAT
>Ga0100380_10008608_pt1 | contig 10017 bp, 5 predicted proteins | sample CryGeymeta201504_FD_80417 | JGI IMG/M metagenome (GOLD analysis project Ga0100380, IMG submission 80417) | Groundwater microbial communities from Crystal Geyser aquifers in Utah, USA - Crystal Geyser metaG 2015-04 | ecosystem: Environmental > Aquatic > Deep subsurface > Groundwater | place: USA... | reverse complement strand
TAATGAATGGATGGTCAGGGTCGATAAGCCTCCTTCTAGAGAGGTGCATATCTATATGGCCTCATAAATTGCTAAATAGTACACAGACAATCAGTTTCTGATTGCAGGGCTCAGAATAAGTCAGATTATCTGCCCAGTAACAATGACTCAGTTGATAGTCGAACTTCTTTCCCCTCAGCTTCGTCCTCATATTTTTCAATTTCATTCTGTAGTTGTCTATTATGTTCGATAGACTGCTTCAAAGCTTCATGCAAACCTGCTATTTTTTATTCATACTCGCTGTCAATTCGGATCATCTCCTATTTATGCTCATCCTACATCTTGACAATTTAGTTGATTAGCTACTGTAAGTATTACTCTTTGCTTTTGACTTATTCACTGAGTTATTTGGTCGTAAGGGACTAGCATTGATGAGAGAGATCAGATATTTCAGTGTGTGTGGTTCTGTTGTTTTTAGCGAAGAGGCGACAGTTGCTCTTGCTATTTTAGTTAATTCTTCGTCTCCAGTCTCCTCTATTACTTCTTTCCGAAATCATGCCCTGAGACAATTCTCCAAGAGGGGAAGCTGAAGGTAGGTTTAAATTGAATGTTTGCCTCATTATTCAGTTATCTTTCAAATTATAATAAATGAGGAAGTTACTTACATTAAGCTACAAAACGCTCTATAATTGAAAAGGGTTATGAAGGATGATATTTGAATAGGGACCTGTCTCATATCTATTTTATTATCAAATAAATAAAATGATTTGTCGCTACTTTGATCACACTGACATCCTCAGCCAAAGCTCCTGCTTCCTTATTCATAACGTCAAAGAGAGGCACATTCCAACGTATGACCACACACCTATCTTTGATGAGTACAAACCCAGCAAGCAGAGAGTCAGATGCACTCCTACATATCATTCGAATATCTTTCCCAACAAGTATACTCAGGTCAAAACTTCCAAAAACTTTTAAAAAATAGCATCTCACACCAATTTTCCTACTTCTACTTACTCTACTTCTTACAAACCAAGAAGAAACAAAAACTATTATGATAGCAGAGGGAAGAGCCGATATAATAGTGAAAATAAGTCGTATGATCTTGGAAAAAGTGAGCTGCTAAGAGCGATAGACCCTAGAGGTCATTATTCGAAGTAAAGAAGACAAATTGATCTTTCTTCGAGTCAGGTCTTTGATGGACTAGTATCTGATGATGTCAAACAGCCCAATCACTATTCAAAATGTCAAAGAGTCAATCCTGAATAGACCCAAGCAAGGAAGGTCAAAGATCCAATTAAAGGTAAATTAACTCAAGTCGATCCAATTTCATATAGCAAGCAAGATCGACCAGCAAATGAAAATAATTTAAATGAAACACTCACAGCCCTTATGTCAAGAAAATGATGTTCTTCAATTCATTATCATCAGTTGATTATTATAAGTTCATGCTATTCAATCTTAGTCCGGCAATTGCGCAATGATGCTGTCGATATGATATCTCATGACATCCAATTTGGTATCCTTATCGTATCCAACAACTTGCTTGACAATGTACTCCATGGCATCGATGAAGTCTTCGAAAGACATCTGGTTACAGTTCACCTTTCCTCTCATTATTTTGATAAAAATGAGATGGTAGTCCTGCTTTGTTATTTTTTAGCTTGTCATTCCTGCGTATCTTGATAGCTTAGTGAATTGACTGGAAGTGAGGACCCATTTAGATCTGATGCTGCACTGACTGTGGAATATACGGAGCATGTTTTCAATCATGTTCATCTCCTTGATATCCCCCGACTCAATGTCCAATATTTTCTTCCAGGAATAATAATTGTCTCCGATTTCCATTTGCTGCTGTTTGGATAAGGACCTTCTTACCATAAAGAATGTATCTGTCACTACTATACGTTTGACATATTCGTCAACGGGGCTGATATCCTTCTTGGTCTACATCTTACCAGTTGTCTCATTTTTGGCAGTTGTTTCATGCTCGATATTGAATGAAGGATTGTTGTTTGATTCGAGGAGCCAGGGGTTTCCCTTTTCGTCAATAAGGATATCTACTCCGAGCACATGGAAGCATTTTCCATCTTTTTTTGGAAATGTTGCTTTGTAATAGTATTTCAGGAAAGGGTAAAGGCCTGTCAGAAATTTTTGGGTGAGCTAGATTATTTTATCTCTTAGAGTTGGAACATCGACCCCTTGAGCTTTTAGTTGCTCCCACACAACCTTCATACATCTCTTAGCACCTGAACTGTAAGCATCATCAGATGTTTGAAAATCTGGATGGTTCTTGTTGACACTGTAGTTTGTCAGATGAATGTAAGGATTTTTTAGGTTTTCTTTTGTTGGTTCCTAATAATTTTAAACACAAAATCGAGCCAGGCCTTACTCGTTGAGATAACAGATATACGGACTGACAGAAGATATTAGCACGTAAAGTCTTAGGTCGAACTTTTTTTTCTCGATCAGCAAAGGTTTATCAATGTATGGCTGGACGATCCATTCTTGGTTTGATAGCTTCGGAATGTCAGATAGCTTTTTGATGAGAGATATGCCATCTCCTTGACAACCTACTGATGGCTTGGCTATGAATACTCCACCATTTTTTAGCTTGTTTTACAGCTTTTCTTCGTCCTAAGGTAGAAGGTAGGTTCTAGGGTAAAACCAAAAGTTTTCAGGCCAATATTATCTGAATTTGTTTAGCATATATCCGAGAGTCCTCTTGTGGCAGAGGTATGGCATAGCTGGGATTCTGTTAACTATAAGCTCAGTGGCTAGTTCAGTTTAATCATGGGGAATAGCAAGGCCCGACCACATGATATCTCCTCCTTTGAACACCTCAGCCCAATTATACTCTTGAACAATGGCCCTGATAAGTCTGAGTTCGCCTCTGCCATGACTTGTATTGATTTTGACTTTCTTCTTAGTAGGAGGATGTTTTTTGGGCACATAGAACTCACCTACTTGTTTAACGCCAGTATCAATGGCTGTCTCCTGCTATACCTCATCGATCTCATGCTCAGGTTACATTTTTTATCTTAAAGAATTTTAGTTTATATGTAAGATTGAATTCCTAGTCAGATTTATGATAGCTAGTTTATAAAAGTAGTGTGATATTGATAATATTTAGTAGTAAGCATACTGGATCATGAGAGGGAAGGAAAATCGTCGTTGTTGAATACAGGCTGCTTGCTGGGAGCCTTCTCCTTCTGAACCTCTTTATATTTCCGCTTATTGGCTCCATTAGCATGCCTTTCCTTGTGAACGGGAGAATGTTCTCCCTCTTCATCAGAAGAATCGACTGCTCTCCTGATAAAGATCTGAGGAGGTCGTTCCAGGGAATACTTGACTTTACTATTCTTGTATGTGTTTGTAGTTTTTTGTTCCATTTTCATTTTTTTAATACGATTGACACCCTCCTTCATGTCATCGTAGAGGTTGACTTTTTCGAAAGTGATACTTTTGCTGAGAGAAGGAATCAGAGTTTCCAATAAACTGGAGTCCTCCTCATAAAGGGTGAGATTGATAGACTATTTTTCACCTCTATCTGCGAAAGAATATTTTTTCTAGTTTAACTATAATGTACGCCCTGCTTTCTGAGACTTTATTCAATTTATTGGAAAAAAGGTTGGCCTTTGGTTGCAATTTTCACAGTGGGGTAGTCAATAATAAGGACTTCTCTGTTGTTCCTGACTCTTGCTAATCCTGATTCTTCAAGAACCTACATTACAATGCGTATACTTTGATGATGAGGTGCATGTCTGCAGTCAACTGCTTTATTTTTCTTTCCTCTGCGATAGCATAGAGTGGCATCGTGAGGTTGCTTTTTATATACTTGAAGAGATAGCTATTGTTGGCGATGTTTTATCTTGCCAGCAGGTTTTTGATCTTAATGAGGCACTATATACTTGATCTTTGAGGGTGAGATAAGAGGCTGATAGTTCACGCTGGGACTCCATATCAACAGTGGTTAATTATAAACCCCTAATATTGATTTAATTAAAATGCTGCAGAAAGATAGTCTTATGCTAATCAGGCTCAAAAAGGAGTATCAGACACTAAAAAGGAACAGCAGTCTTGAATTGTACTTTGAAGGATTCAATAGTAGTATGAATATGCCTCAATTGATTGGTCAGATAGATAGATACTAATCAGAGCCAATTTCTGACTTAAAGCAAACTGACACATTCACCATTTCTATGTTTCAAGTTACGAAGATTCATTTGAATAATTTTTTAGTTAATTCTTTCTGTTTCAAACAATATTGATACTTTTGTTTCTTCTCTAGAAAATGCTCAAAATAGAGTGTTCTTCAGTATTATACATATTTCGGTCATCTCGATAGGATTATCTGTCATTTGAAGGTTGCCGATGTGGGGATTGTTTTATTCCTGACAAATATTAATCTCAAATTGAATTTTATTTTTGTTGATTGTGAATGAACAGAAAAATAAAGTCAGTGGAAATCATCAAAAGTACGAAGGTTGTTAGCTAGATCGCTTGTTTTGGATGGCCGATAGCGAACCTCCAAAGAATATCTCCAAATCTTTCTACTTCAATATCGACAATGTATCATTTACCCTCAACTAGGATCTTGTCTACGATAACTTTAATGAAGATTTTGGGCCTCTCAACTTAGGAAAAACCTGGAAGTACGTGACTGAGCTCGAAAAATTATTGGCCCACCCAGAGTACAAGAGCAACCAGATATATCACTATACCTCCACCCAGCCTGAGAAGACAGCAAATGCAGCCTTCCTCATGGGAGCATTCCAAGTACTTCATTTCAAACTCAGATCATTTCCTTGGGTCGCACTGCCAAATAATCTTTTGAACCTTTCAAAAATATTCCCTTGAAACCATTTAGAGACGCAGGATATGGAGGTTGTACCTACAAATGCACAGTATTAGATTTTTTAGATAGCTATTGGATTGTCTGTAAGGTCTAGAGTATGCCATCAAGATTGGGTGGTTTAACTACAAAGCCTTTGATTTAGCATAATACGAGCACTACGAAAAAATAGAAAATGGAGATTTGAACTGGATCCTTCCCAAAAAATTTGTCGCTTTCAGTTCTCCTTCTGAGAAGAGCATCGATAAGTACGGAGTAAGCATATTTTAATGCAGAATCGAGCCTTCACTCCTCATGACTATGTGCCTCTCTTCAAGAAACTAGGAGTGAAAACAGTGGTTAGACTCAACAATAAGACCTACAACTCAGAGGATTTCGTCAATAATGGAATCAAGCATCATTAACTTTACTTTGCTGATGGAAGTGTTCCTTCTTTTGAAATTGTTCAAAAATTTATTGAACTGGCCTAAAATACCAAAGGTGCTATCGCTGTTCACTGCAAAGCTGGTCTAGGAAGGACAGGCACATTGATTGCTTGCTATTCAATGAAGCACTACTATTTCCCAGCTGCTGCCTTCATCGGCTGGATCAGAATTGTCAGGCCTGGATCAATTCTTGGGCCTCAACAAAACTATCTGATTGAGATGGAAAAGAAAATGCGGGAAGAAGGCAAAGACAGTCCTATATGGAAGTAAATTCGCACTTTGGTGGACGAAAAATAGCTCACCAATAAGATGAATGTACTTGTTTGCTGAAATAGAACATGTCTATAAGCGAGATGAATCAACGTGAAAAAGACATAATGATCAATGGCTAAAAAGGACAGGGTTAAGGTCTTCACAATCTGAAGATGCGCAAGAACCCGAACGAGAACAAGTTTGTGAAGCAGAGGTCCTTTTCAAAGGGGAGTAATTCGAGTAAAGGTTCAGGCACGGTACCTTTTTCATTAATTCAGAGAAAATGATATATTCAACTATTTGGTCTTTGTTTTTTGTTATAACCAGTAAAAGTAGCATAGTCTTATCCATCCTTTTGCTAAACTTTTATTCATAAGGATCCATATATTCCTTATATTCTAAGAAACCGTAGGCATACTCAAAATCATTCAACTCTTCAGATTCGATCTTCAAATTGAGGCATTTTTTGGATATTCCTTGTGGGAATCTTAATCTCGATACTGCTACTGCTTCTGCGTCTTATTCGCTAGATTCCTGGATAAATATCTTCATACTTGCACTCCTGATCAATCCGATGATTTTGGTGCCAAGAGTGAGAATAGTGCCTGATTGGAGGTACTCTTCGTAAATTCCATTGAGGCAGTCGTCCCCATCAATTATGTAATCTAAGATTGAAGGCCTTTTACCTTTGAGGTGTCCTTTTTCTTCGTAGGTGATAAGATTATCTTGGTGCATAGAGTAGGCTAACATCAGGAGGACTCCTTCGCGATTATGCAATCTATCCATGAGAATATTTGAAAATGTAATCTAATTATCAAAATAGTGAAGTTCTTGATTTCCAGTTATCCTACAAACAAAAATCATCTTTATTGAGGCTATATTAACTTTGCGAAATAGTTATCTTAGTAAATAGAGAAGAGTTATAATAGTCGTTAAATAATGATCAGGAGTGGTACCCTTCCTCTTAATGTTGTTGTCGCAGGCTTCTATCTCATCGTTGCAGGAATCAGCCTCTTTGTTCTTAAAAAAGCCTATCGACCTTTAACACGATTCAAAAAATCAAACCAATCTCCCAAGAGAGTTCAAGACAAAAAATAACAAACAAATGAAATCAACTACGATAGCGTTTTAGCGATGTCTTTTATCAAAAAATACACTCTAATCGGTAGCATCTGGCAAGGTGACAAGAAGTACCTGCTGAAGTAGTTTATGTTTATGGCAACATTTGCAGTAAGCTGTCTCAAGATCAATCGCGTTATCCTATGGCCTTGTAGTTTAAGCATTTGTCTCTTTGCTGTGAGCTTTTTGCTGTGGTAGTTTTTGCTGAAGGGAATCGAGAGCAGTCTAAAATGCCAGAAATAAAATAAGATTAACATTGAACAGAAAGGATAGTCATAAATCGAGATAGATTTCAATCATTTGGAAACAAAAATCAACATCATCCCAGCCAAAAAAGAACTTGCTAAGTTAGAAATCAAACAGAACAGAAATATCTTTTAGATAGTTATTGTTTCTGTTGTGGGATTTGCTAGCGTAGTCATGCTCATGCATACAGTCATGACTCTATCCATCTCCATCAGCAACTCAGGATAACTCAACATTCTTTCCTTTCTTGCAGCTGTTGCCATTGACCAGCTCGGAATGAGACCCGTCCTAGGATTGTCAGTCTGGACTGCGTGCAAAATCTACCTTCATGTGAGCCAACAGAAAATGGAATAAGCTCTATAGGGTATTTACATTATTAGTTTGCTATGCCAAGAGGAATTAACAGCTATCCACATAGAGCAATAGAAGGATAGGCTGAAAAAAGAGCAATAAATAACAATTTCTCCTCCCCGAAAGAAGACCAGTTCGCCATCTGGTGTTCCCAAAGCCAACCTGAGTGCCTAACGTCAACATTACCTTAATTTACTTAACCTTGAGTCAACAGTCCGCAACTAAAATGACGACAATATAGATGAGATCATTCTAACATCAGCAGAGAAAGACTTATTTGAATCCAATAGCCAATAATAAAACGGGTACTATACTAAGAGATTGAGAAATAGGGATAACGGAGACATTCATAGTTTTTCAGCCAACAACAAAGGAACCACTATTGACATGAACGAAAAGAAATAGGTCGATGATCTGGTCATTTTGAAGGACAACCCATTCAATGATCTGGAAAACATTCCTTCTGGGGAATTTTTCCTAGAAGATTCCATCATAAGAAAGGCCAAAAGAAGAGGGTACAAAAAAAGATGCAAAAGGAATCTCAAGCTCATAGGAAACTCACCATATCTTGAGTACCTTCCGGACATGCTCAAAAAAGTGTAGCAGCACAAGAATATGAGTGGAACAAATATTTCTGCTCGAGAAAAGAAAATACTCTGATGCTACCACTCCCTTTAATATTAATAGTCTAAGAATTATTGTAAAAGAAATATATTTGCATGAAAAATCATATCAGAGTGACGAGGGTGAAGGTGTGCTCTTGGCAATCATGAAACCAAATAAAAGGCAAGCCAATATCAGCAAGCATAGGTTGAGATGAGTCACCACATTACCTTCCTCACCCTGCTGTGTATGCTTATTGATTTCCTTTTGACCAGCATTCTGATATTGTCTAAGTCTCATTTCTCTCTCCACTAATTTTTTCTTAAGCTCATGGTTTTTTTACTTTTCAGTTCGAAGCTCCTGTTCAAGAAGATACCCGTTCGTGAGGGTGGTGTCGATTCTATACATCGTTGATGTGTTGCGCTGGGTCTATCTGATCGTATGATAAACTGTGGAGGTCACTTCAGGTGCTGGACTTACAGCTTCTGTGCTTGGTTGTTTCTGTCTGATTGACTAGCTTGAACTTTTGTTGCTAGCATACATTTCAGGTTCATATTCAGGAGATTCTGTCTTTTTGTAACCGTCTCTCGCTTCTTCTCGGCTCTTGCTCCTTCCTCTTGTAATTGGGATCAGCTCGTCTCTAATGCTTAATTTGGCGATCTAACTCCACTCCATGTATTCTTTGTCATCAGGCATTTCCGCATACTGTACCAATAATTTGGCACTGATGTCCTTATCTGCTTTTTTAATGGTGACTGTGATGTTGACGTGTTGGCCAGGAGGTACATATCCTTTGCCGGGATAGATGTTGAACATTTGGGTGTTGGTGATTTTGACCTATGTTAGCAGATTGATTACCTTGAACATGAACTTGCTGTTGGTAGTGTTATCAATCTTGATGATTTTAGTGGCAACTTGCTACTAGAATGAAAGGGACTTAGGCTCGATTAACATTAATACTATGCTAAATACCCAATACATTTGTACATTAGCCACACTTAGTCACATCGATATCCTAAGCATTAGTCTGCTTAGTTGCCAAAAGGAAAAGTGACAATGTATATGGTGCGGGAAGATAATTTAGTTAATTATAGAAGATTATAGAACATGGGAGCCGGAATAGTTCTGACTGTTAGCGACACCAATCATCAGATCTAAATTGAAAACAACCACTCTCACACTTCAACTTTTAAGCAGAAACTAGTCTCGCCTTCTGAATCGAGAATGAAGATGGAGACTATATACGAAGTGAATGAGCCGGACAGCAAAAAACACACAACTCATGCCCCACCCAGCAAGAAAGATTAGCCACCAAAAATTGATTAAAAAGTCTTGAGCCAAGCCAAGACATAACTGGAATAGAAGAAAAAGCAGATAAAAGGTGATACTAGCAGACCAAATGAGGAACAAAAGAAGAAAGATGTTATTGAGATTAAATCTCCAGTAAAGGATAAACAAGCTCCTGTGAAAAAAGATGAGGAAAAAGGAGCAGTCTTGAACAGTAATATCAAGAATGAGGCACAAGCCAAAAAAGAAGTTCAAATTCTAAAATAGGCTTAGAAAAGATAAAAATCTTCTAAGCCTGCAGTTTAATCAAAAATCAATTTTAATCAAAGCTCAAACCCACCAAAGACAAAATAAGTTGCTGATTCGTCAAAAAATCAACCGAAGAACGAATAAAAAGCAAAACCATAGACTATCACAAAAACACAAACATCAGCTCCAGCTAATAAGAAGGTTGAATAAAACAAGAAAAAAGATATCAATCAAGCCAAGAGCCCTGATAAAACAGTTGCTGCTCCTACTCCAGCTGTTGACAAAAACAAGAAAAAATAGTAGTAGAAAAAATAAAAGAAATAAGATACAAAGAAACCTCCTCAAACACTTACTCAATCAACTCGGAATCAGTAGTCAAATATTCCAATAAAGACAGCAAATGATAAAACGACTCCTGCAACTACTCAGAAAGCTCCAATCAAACAAGAACCAAAGAAACAATAGACTAAGACATAAAGCAAAAAATAAGAGGTAAAAGATGTAAAAGGGGCCACAGGAAAATAGTAGCCCAAGAAATAGATACCTAAGACCTAGCAAAGGAAATAATAGGTCAAGCCACAGTAAAAGAAGTAATCTAAATCAAAACCGAATGAAAAAAAGGATTAATCAAAAACAGAAGAAAAGAAAGAG
>Ga0100380_10008598_pt1 | contig 10023 bp, 8 predicted proteins | sample CryGeymeta201504_FD_80417 | JGI IMG/M metagenome (GOLD analysis project Ga0100380, IMG submission 80417) | Groundwater microbial communities from Crystal Geyser aquifers in Utah, USA - Crystal Geyser metaG 2015-04 | ecosystem: Environmental > Aquatic > Deep subsurface > Groundwater | place: USA... | reverse complement strand
GAATTAGCAAACTACAACCTAATGAAATTGGATATTTAAGAGTTGTTTCCTTAAAACAAGGAGGGAAAGATCTTAAGTTCATGGAAAAAGGTACTGTTTTGCAAGTAACTTTAGCTGAAGCTTTGGCTCCTGGAAAATCTACTACGTTGAAAATGGATTTTAAAGGGCAGGTTCCTGTTCAAATTAGACGTTCTGGAAGAAATAACGCCGATGGAGTAGCGCTTTCTATGACGCAATGGTATCCTAAATTAGCAGAATATGACTTTGAAGGATGGCACGCAGATCCTTATATCGCCAGAGAATTCTTTGGAGTTTGGGGAGATTTCGATGTGAAGATCAGCATAGATAAAGATTATATTCTAGGTGGAACCGGAGTTCTTCAAAATGCCGATGAAATAGGTTATGGATATGAAAAAGAAGGAACTAAGGTAAAAAGAGCCAAAGGAGATAAATTAACCTGGAACTTCAAGGCAGAAAAAGTACATGATTTCGCTTGGGCTGCAGATCCAGAATATATTCATGATACCTTAAAAACAGAAAGTGGCGTAATGCTTCACTTTTTATACAAGAATGATCCTAAAGTAACCGAGAATTGGAAAAAAATTCAGCCGGAAACAGAAAAAGTTCTTAACTATTTCAACACACATATTGGTCCATATCCATGGAAACAATATTCTGTGATCCAAGGTGGAGATGGTGGTATGGAGTATGCAAATTGTACTTTGATTACCGGAGGTGAAAATTACAATAGCCTTATGGGAACTACCGTGCATGAATTTGCACATTCATGGTTCCAGCAATTACTAGGAACTAATGAATCTCAATATCCATGGATGGATGAAGGTTTTACAAGTTATATCTCTACTATGGCACAACAAAGTATTGCCGGTAAAGAAAGTGTGAATCCTTTTGCAGGATCTTACAGAGGATATAATTATCTAGTAGAATCTGGGAAAGAGCAACCAATGTCTACTCATGGAGATAGATTTGAGTATAATATGGCGTATTCTATAGCTTCTTATACCAAAGGAAGTTTGTTCTTATCTCAACTTGGATATATTATTGGAGCAGAAAATCTTCAGAAAACTTTAAATAGTTATTATGATGAATGGAAATTTAAACATCCTTCACCTAACGATTTTATTAGAGTTGCAGAAAAAGCGTCTGGGGCAGAGCTTAGCTGGTACTTAAACGATTGGACAAATACTACCAATACTATAGATTACGCGGTGAAAGACGTGACTTCTAAAGATAATACTAGTATGGTAAATTTAGAGCGCAAAGGAATCATGCCAATGCCTTTAGATGTGGTTGTGAGTTATACCGATGGAACTGAAGAAAGTTTCTACATACCTTTAGCTATGATGAACTGGCAAAAACCTGCGGAAGCTAATTCAAATAGAACCGTAGTAAAAGACTGGTCTTGGGGAGCTACCAACTATAGTTTGGAGCTGAAGCGTTCTAAAGACGAGATCTCTAAAGTTGAAATTGATCCTTCAGGATTAATGGCAGATATCCATAGAGAAAACAACATTTTAAGTGCAAATTCGAAAGAAGAAAGTACCGAAACTAAGTAAAAGCTATAGTTATTTTAGACTTTATAATTAAAAGAAAATCCGTTTTGGGAATTCCCGAAGCGGATTTTTTTAATTTAGCCGCTTCAACAGCTACCAATGAATCAAAAATTTCCTTCTTCAGAAAAACTGAAAAGCAAGATCGTAATAGATAAGCTATTTACAGAAGGAAATTCTATAAAACAATATCCTTTAAAACTCATTTATCTTCCACTATTAGATCCACAAAGTGAATCTTTTAAAACAGGAGTTTCAGTACCAAAACGCAATTTTAAAAAAGCGGTAGATCGCAATTTTTTGAAACGACTTATGCGAGAAGGTTTTAGGAAAAATAAGTATCTTGTAGAAAGCAACTTAAGTAAAAAGTATGCGTTCATGTTCATATTTACCGCACGTAAAAGATATGATCATCAAGAAATATCAGATTGTATTGTTCAAATATTAAACAAATTAATAGAAAAGGAGGCTGCTCATGAAAACACCAATATTTAAAAGAATTGCAGTTGTAATAGTAGGCTTAACCCTTTTTGTAAGTGTTACTTCATTTAAATCAGATTTTTTTGAAATTGCTAAGCAGCTAGAGATCTTCACTACACTTTTCAAGGAATTGAACATGAATTATGTAGATGAGACCAATCCTGCAGAACTGATGGATACCGCCATTAAAGCGATGCTGGAAGATCTGGATCCATATACCAACTATTATAATGAGCAGGATGTAGAAGCTGCAAGAATGAATATTGCCGGAGAATATCAAGGCATTGGTGCTTCTGTTAGGATTAGGGAAGATAGTTTTGTAATAGTAGAAACTTACAAAGGTTTTCCTGCAGATAAGGCTGGTTTAAAGGCAGGAGATCAAATTTTAGAGATAGGAGGGCTAAAGGTGTCAGATTATAAAGATAACGCTTCAGAGCTTTTAAATGGCGCTCCAAATTCTCAATTACCTATTACCTATCTCCGACAAGGGAAAGAAATGAACACTACTTTAACCAGAGAGCTAGTTAGTCTTAAAGCGGTGCCTTTTTATGAATTGATAGAAAATAACACAGGATATATCGTTCTCTCCAGATTTAAGGAGAACGCTTCTTCAGAAACTATTAAAGCCTTAAAAGATCTGCAAGGGCAAGGTGCAACCAAGATCATCTTAGATCTTAGAGGAAATCCCGGAGGATTGCTTAATGAAGCTATTGCGGTTTGTAATATCTTTTTAGATAAAGGGCAGTTAATAACTACCACAAAATCTGTAATAGAAAAATACAACCGAGAGTACTACACTGAAAAAGAACCAATTAACACCAAGATCCCTTTAGCGGTTATCATCAATGGAAGAAGCGCTTCAGCCAGCGAAATTGTTGCCGGTGCCATTCAAGATCTGGATAGAGGAGTAGTTCTAGGCGCAAGAAGTTTTGGAAAAGGATTGGTACAACGCCCAAAGGAATTGGCCTATGGAACGCAACTTAAATTAACAATTTCCAGATATTACACACCAAGCGGAAGGTGTATTCAAGCGCTTAATTACAGAGATAGAGATCAAGAAGGGAAAGCAGTTCGCACAAAGGTGGAAGATTATAATGAGTTTAAGACCAAAAACGGAAGAAGTGTATTTGACGGGGGAGGCGTGTTGCCAGATATCGCTCTTAAAACTTCAGAATTTAGTGCCATAACTAACGCCTTATTAGCAAGCGAGGCTATTTTTAATTACGCTACAGAGTATTATTACTCGCACAAATTAGAAGATCCGGTTAACTTCAACTTTACAGATTCCGACTTTAATTCTTTCAAAAATTATTTAGAAAAGAGCGATTTTAGATATGAGACGAGAACGGAAGCAGAGCTTAAAAATGCTTTAAAAACAGCAGAAGAAGAAGGTTTTGGTGATGATATTAAAGCAAATTATACACAAGCTTTAGCTGAAATTTCAAAAGCTAAAAAAGCGGGCTTAGATGATAAAAAAGCGGAAATCTCTAAGTTATTAACAGACGAGATTATTAAAAGATATTTCTATCAAGAAGGGTTATACCAGCATTATGTGAAAAATAATCCAGAGATCACAGCAGCAGTTTCAGTTTTAAACGATGCTTCAAAGTATCAAAATATCCTGAAGTAATTTAGTTTCTAATCATTGCTATATGCGGAATACCATCTTCTAAATAACCTTCTCCAATTTGTTTGAATTGATGACTTTCATAGAATTTAGTTAGGTATTGTTGTGCTGAAATTTTTATAGTGTTTACCTTAAATCTATCTTCAATTTCTTTTATAGAAGCATTTATTATATCATGTCCATATCCATATTTGCGCTGGTCTACCTTAACAATAACTCTTCCTATTGAAGCTTCTTCAAAATAAAATCCCGGGTTGAAACATCTGGTGTATGCTACTAATTTATCATCCTTATAACCTAAAACATGGATCGCCTTTTGGTCTTTCCCATCTATATCCTGGTAAACGCAATCTTGTTCTACTACAAATACTTCAGATCTTAGTGCAAGAACTTCATATAATTCCTGAATATTAAACTCTTCAAAAGTCTTTATTTCGATGTTCATTTTATTCTTTTTTAATGTTTGGAAATAAGATCTTTATCATCACATTTCCCAAATTCTGGTTGGATGTTAATATGATTTATTCCGAAGGAATGAAAAACCATCTCTTCAATTTCTTTCATGATCTTATCGAATTGAGAAAGTGGAATATCTTCAGAAAAATCTATATGAGCTTCTAAGTGAATTTCGTTTTCATTGAGTTGCCAAACATGGACGTGATGTACATTATTTATTGAAGGTATCTTGCAGATCTCTTTAGCAATTTCATCTAAAGCCAGATCGTTCGGGGTAAATAACATCAACATTTTTGTGGCATCTTTTAACAGATCCCAACCTACAATAATTAGATATAAGGCTATTCCTAAGGTAAGCGCGCTATCTACCCAAAATATTTGATAATACTTCATGAGAAGCCCGCCAACCAAAACTGCCACAGAAGCCATCATATCTGTTAATAAATGAAGGTAGGCAGAACGCATGTTGAGATTTGCTTTGCTATCTTTTTTTAACAAGAGTACGCTAAATCCATTCCCGGCAATAGCTAATAAGGAAAGCCATATCACCAAATTGGAATTGATAGTTTCTGGATTTTGAAATCTTTTTACAGCTTCAACAATTAGAATTACAGCAACTATGATGAGACTTGCAGCATTTATAAAAGCAGCAACAATTTCGGCACGTTTATAACCAAAAGTATGTTTTAAAGTGGCTTGCTTTTTAGATAAAATATTAGCTATATAACTTACCAAAAGAGAAAGTACATCACTAAAATTATGAAGCGCATCAGACAATAAGGAAAGACTTCCACTTAAAAGTCCACCAACTACTTGGGCAATTGTAATCCCAATATTAAGAACTATGGAGAATAAGAGATTCTTTCCTTTTACAACATGAGAATGATCATGGCTGTGATTGTGACCCATTAATTATTGTACTGGAATTTTAGCCACTCTATTTTGGTGTCTACCACCTTCAAAAGCGGTATTTAGAAAAGCATCTACCATATCTACCGCTTGAGTTTGAGAAACGTAACGAGCCGGAATACCAAGAATGTTTGCATTGTTATGCTGTCTAGCAAGTTTTGTGATCTCCACCGTCCAGCATAAAGCACAGCGAATTCCTTGATGTTTATTAGCCGTCATAGAAGCTCCGTTTCCACTACCACAAATAATAATACCTAGATCTACATCTTCGTTTTCCACATCGTTAGCAACAGGATGTACAAAATCTGGATAATCTACACTGGCTTCAGAATCGGTTCCGTAATTAGTAACACTTATTCCTTTAGATTCTAAATATGCTACAATTGCATTTTTATACTCGGTTCCTGCGTGATCATTTCCAATGGCAATTTTCATATAGTTTGTTTTTAGAGGTTGGACAAAGGTAAAAAATGGGTTGTTAACTATTATTATTTACGTTGTTAATTACTATTTCTAAAAGCCCTGTTTTTAAAGGCTTAGGATTTTTGATAAAATGTGAATAACAATATGCTAGAATATAACAAGAAAATTTGCTTTTCTAGTGAAAAATTGGAATAGCAACTTTAGATCTACAACTCCAAATTATAACTATAGAATTTCTAGGGAAGTTATGAGCACAAAAATATGGATTGTGAACAACCAAAATTAATATAGTTTTTAAGGATTTCTATTAACATGAAATTATTAACTATTGTTAAGTAAATCTTAAAATGATAAGAGAATCAGCTGCTTATAAATATATGAAGCTGTTAACAACTCAATTTGAATTGTTGGTATCCAATTATCCTATTTTTTATTCAAAAAGTTATGCTAGAAGTTAACAAGCCATAATACCCAACAGTTTTAATTTTATAAAAAGAAGAAAAAAGTAAATAATATAATAAGTGTTTATAACTTCAAATATATCTATCAAACTTCTATACTAAAATTTAATTTGAAATAATTGTAAGTCTATATAACATTTAAGGATGGAAGTATTAAAATTATATCTGTAAATATTAAAAAAATAATATTAAAACACTGTAATACAATAGCTTAACAGGTATTAAAATTAAAAAATTTAATATAAAATTTATTTAAAATTTGAAGTGAAAGAGAATGCTAACTTGTTTGTAGGTAACATTTTAAGAGATGGAAAAGCTATTCTACCAGAGCTATATTTTTTTCTGAAATAGAAATAACAATAAGAGATTTCTTGTTGAGTGTTTTATTTACAAAAGTAAAAACGCCTATAATTCCCAATAGAAATATAAGAAAGAAGACAAGCGATATTTTAGTAGACTTATTCATCAAAATCACTTTTTCTTACAAATTTGTGGGGAAATAATGAAAGAGATGTTAATTTAAAATTAAGAAAATTTTAAGGAATGAAAAGTTTTTTTTTACTTTTTTTATTTTCTAATTATCTGTGTATCAATAAAAAAATAATGGAGAAGCTATAAGAATCGAGTATCTAGGCTTAACAAAACTTTATTGTTAGAATAAATTAAAGTCACATTTTAGCTGTAATTTTATAGCTTATTAAGTTATATGAAGAATAAGAATAAAGGAATGACACCTGCAGGTGAAGGAAAATTAGCAAAAAGCATAATAGATATTTTCAGAAAATCGCCAGGTACTACGTTTAATTATAAGCAGATCGCTGCTAAACTGGATCTTAACGATGCTAGTTCCAGAAATAAAATAATCAAAAATTTAGCTCAACTCGCAGCAAAAAAGCAAATAGAAGAGCAAGAAAGAGGCAAATTTAAAATTGCCGGAAATATGGAGTATTATCAAGGAAGACTTGATATGACTACCAAAGGGTTTGGATATGTTGTGGTTGAAGGTGAAGAAGAAGATATTTTTATCCCTGCTAATTCTTTAAACAAAGCTTTTCATGGAGATGAAGTGGAAGTTTATGTTTACAATAAAAGAAGAAAGAGAAAATCTGAAGGAGAGATAGTTAGTATTATAAACAGGAAGAAAACAGAATTTGTTGGTGTTTTACAAATGCAACCTAATTTTGGATTTGTAGCTATTCAAGATCCTAAAATGTACACAGATATTTTTGTTCAGAAGAATAAAATGTTAGATGCGCAAGACGGAGATAAAGTGTTAGTGGAAATGGAAGATTGGCCAGAAAAGGCAGATTCTCCTTTTGGATCTATCAAACAAGTTCTTGGAAAACCGGGAGAACATCAAACCGAAATGCATGCTATTTTAGCGCAATATGGTTTGCCGCACGAATTTCCTAAAGAAGTAGAAGATTTTGCAAATGGAATAGATACATCTATTCAAGAAGAAGAAATAAAGAAGCGGAAAGATCTTAGAGATACACTAACATTTACAATAGATCCAAAGGATGCTAAGGATTTTGATGATGCCTTGAGCTTTAAGAAACTCGAAAATGGAAACTATGAAATTGGAATCCATATTGCAGATGTTTCGCATTATTTAAAACCAGGAACTTTATTGGATGATGAAGCTTATGAAAGAGCAACCTCGGTATATTTGGTAGATAGAGTAGTACCAATGCTTCCGGAAGTTCTTTCTAATAATGCATGTTCTCTAAGACCAAATGAAGAAAAATACACCTTTTCTGCTATTTTCGAAATAGATAAAAAAGGTCAAGTTAGCAAAGAATGGTTTGGAAGAACAGTAACGAATTCTGATGAGCGTTTTGCATATGAAGAAGCTCAGCATATTATTGAAACGGAACAAGGAACTATTCCAAATGAAATTTCAATTAGAGAAAATGAATATATCGTTGGGGAGGAAGTTGTAGATGCCGTGATCACTCTTAACGATCTTGCCAAGCAAATGCGAGCTAGACGTATGAAAGAGGGAGCTATTTCTTTTGATAAAGTTGAAGTAAAATTCAATTTAAATGAAGAAAATGAACCGGTTGGAGTTTTCTTTAAAACTTCTGAAGAAGCCAATAAATTGATTGAAGAATTTATGCTTTTAGCTAATAGACGAGTGGCGAGTTTTATTGGAAAACAAACACCAAAAAAGACCTTTGTTTACAGATGTCATGATGAACCAGACGAATCTAAATTAAATACGTTACAAACTGTTATTTCAAAGTTCGGGTATAAGATCAATCTAAAAGATAAATCTTCTATCTCCACTTCTTTAAATACCCTTTTAAGCGATGTACAAGGAACTAAAGAGCAAAATTTAGTAGATACCCTAACTATTAGAACAATGAGTAAGGCATACTATAGTACCAAAAATATTGGTCATTATGGTTTAGCCTTCGATTATTACTCACATTTCACTTCTCCAATTAGAAGATATCCAGATGTAATGACGCATAGATTGTTGCAAAGTTATCTAGATGGAAAACCTTCAGCTAAAGAAGAGGAATATGAAGAAAAATGTCATCACAGCAGTGAAATGGAAAGTTTAGCTACCAATGCAGAAAGAGATTCCATCAAATTTATGCAGGTTAAATTTATGCTAGATCATCAGGATGAAGAATTCTTAGGAGTAATTTCTGGGGTTACAGAATGGGGAATCTATGTAGAAATTATTTCTAACAAATGTGAAGGAATGGTTCGTTTACGGGACATTCGAGACGATCATTACGATTTTGATGAAGAACAATATGCAATTGTTGGAAGAAAAAGTAAGAATATGTACCAATTAGGCGACGAAGTTTATATTTCTGTTAAGAATGCAGATCTAGTGAAGAGACATCTAGATTTCAACTTAGTAGGAAAAAAGGAGCGAGTAGATTAATTGTTCAAGGATGGCGCAATTAATGCTATTCTTTAATAATTATTTAAAAAATTAGGTATGAAAAGTATTTACTTATTGGTGTTTTTATGTTGTACTTCGGCAATATATGCACAGGAAATAACTGTAGAATTAAACAATTTTACAGAAGCGGAGGTTACCAAAGGATTAAAAGTTAACTTTTCTCAAGCAGACGAAAATAAGGCTGTAATCACTGGTAGCAGTAAAGATAAAGTTGATCTTAAAGTAGAAGACGGAATTTTAAAGGTGAGCATTAATATAGATCACCTTTGGAATGAGGATAATACCATTGTGAACATTTACTATAAGCAATTGGTTAAAATTGAAGCCAAGCAAAACTCTAAAATTGATCTGTGCGGTAAGATAAAACAACCTATGCTTCAAGTGAGAGTGCAGGAAGGTGCAGATGTAAAAGCCAATATAGATGTAGAAAATCTGTATGCTAGCGTAGTAACCGGTGGGAATCTTATGCTTATTGGGAATGCTACCAAACAAGATATAGATGTTAAAGCTGCAGGAGATTTTAAAGGTGAAAATTTAATTGGCGACGAGGTGGAGATAAGAATTGTTGGTGGAGGAACTGCAAGCATCTTTTCAAAATCTTATGTAAACGCAAAAACGCGTGCTGGTGGAACTATTTACATTTATGGGAAACCTGCTAAAATAGATGAAAAGTCCACTTTCGGAGGAACAATTAAAAAGATAAACTAAAAAGTTATCTTTGTGAAAATCAATTTTTTCTATGATTCAAGATATGTTGGCTGCAATTCCAATGGGAATCTTTTTGGCATTCCTTTTAGGTCCAGTATTCTTTTTACTACTGGAAACAGCCGCATTAAAAGGCTTTAGAGCTGCAATATCTTTCGATCTTGGCGTTATTTTAGCAGATATTGTTTTTCTTTTTATAGCATATTTAAGTACTTCGAAGATCCTTAATAGTTTAAAAGATGAACCGGGATTGTTCATTTTTGGTGGGATGATTTTGGCTACTTATGGAATTATGTCTTTTATACAAACCAAGAAATCTTTAAGCATAGAAGATGATACTCCAGAGGTAAGAAAATTAAGCCGAAGCGATTATTTTGGTCTCGCAGCTAAAGGTTTTTTGCTAAATTTTATAAACATCGGGGTGTTGGGTTTTTGGTTGGGATTAATAATTGTTTTTGGTCCAACTTT
>Ga0100380_10008595_pt1 | contig 10025 bp, 7 predicted proteins | sample CryGeymeta201504_FD_80417 | JGI IMG/M metagenome (GOLD analysis project Ga0100380, IMG submission 80417) | Groundwater microbial communities from Crystal Geyser aquifers in Utah, USA - Crystal Geyser metaG 2015-04 | ecosystem: Environmental > Aquatic > Deep subsurface > Groundwater | place: USA... | reverse complement strand
TTCTGGCAGATATGTTTGGTAATTCTGGCTACGGCAAAACCACCCTTCATGGAACCGTCTTTGATTTTGAAGAAGGTTGGCATGATCTTGTCGACGCCATGAACACAGCCATCAGCTTGGCACTTCCAAACGACAATCCATCGACCTTATCGTGGGGTGGCAGCTGCGACATTACCAAACCATTAAAAGATCTTTCCAATGCGGCATGTCGAAAGATGGTTCCTACCACGGATATTTTTGTTTGTCAGTACTGTGTGGCGGAGAATGCTAATCGGTTGAGAGATTCGAATTTTGTGTTTTTTTTCGAGTTGTTTGAACAAGCCTCGAATGGTACCATGTTTGTGTTTACCGAAGTAACTCCTCGGGTATGGCCAGACATTGTGGATATTCTGTTACAGCGCGAAGATCAAGAGCAAGGATTTCACGTGAAATTTACTCGTGGCGGCCGAAAATATGGACAGCAAATGATTGTACAAAAGCAAGAAAACGCAACGTTACAACCGGAAGAGTTGGCCGTGGCCGAAAAATTTCGAGACCTTCAGGAAGTTCATCAGCGAAAAATTACCAATGGCTTTCGGCGCCAGCCAAGGAAAATTCGAGGGAAAAAATTATCAATTAATGCCATCAAATAACAATTGAATTGCTGCAGGGCTGCTTTTTAGACTTTTTCATGAGGCGGAACGCGAAAGAGAATATTGGAGGATCGCGACATTCAGTCGTGCATATACACCGTGCTTCTGTGTGGTAAAAGCAAAAGTCTACTTCTACGAGGTACTCGTACATACGGTACGTACCGTTACTTGTTATTACTACCCTTATTTTATAGAACTTCTCTTTCTTTTTGCTCTACAACATAACACTGCCCAACATGGACACCTTACCAGCAGAGTGCTTCAATGCCATCTGCCTTCACCTGGAACTCCAAGATATCGCCAGATTAGCAGCTTCTTGCAGGATGCACGCCTCCCTTTGTGGTAGACACAACAATGAGCTGTGGAATTTGCTCATGTGTCAGAGGTTATGGAAGGTCGACCCCCATAGAGTGCTAGATGGCAACATAGATGGCTGGAAAGATCAATTTCGTAAAATGGTCAAAGCTGAACTAGACTACGAATCCTACTTGATGAATTTGAAAAGCACGAATTTGGATGGTTGGATTGAACGTCATTTTCTTGGTCAGTTGCAGCACCCTTGGAATGGTTGGGACCTTCGTTTTTGGGCGTGGTCGTCATCGACACATTCCTTTTCCGCCTTTCTAGACGAATCAAAATTTCATTGCTATGGTACCTTCCCAGTGACGAAAACAAGTACGGTTCGACGAGTCTCCCCGGAGGAACAGGTAGCGCTCTCCAGCAACTACAAGGGAGATCATCGCAATCCAGTGACAGACCCTCGACCATTTGTATTCACTTTGACAAATACCTCGTTTCCTATCTTATTCGCCTGCAGTTGTGAGGAGGAACTTCAGCTATGGCTCGACAAAATTTCTGTAACGCTGCATTCAGCGCAATTCGAAGACAAGGCGTATCACGCTCCTGCAAAATATGCCATGCCCCATAGCACAATGGAATAATGATATTAGATTCGATCAAATATAGTCAAAATCTAGCTCACACAAAGGCTTCTCTCAAGAGGCATTCGTAGACAAAAATTCTCAACACGTACATTATCAGAGTCGATTCTGTCCATACATCATAAATTTTCAATGAAATGATTCTGTTCTATTGTGGCCACGCTGAGAATATTATCATTGTAGCCATCACAAGATATATTGTACGAAGGGTTCTCCTGCAGTATCACTTTGATTTACAATGACTCCTAAAATAGAACGAGGATACGAAAAAATCTCAAGTATTGTCACAAGTATGCAATATCAAGCGCACCGTAAATTTGTTTTTTAGTTCTTCTCATATTTTTATAGTATCATGATAGTACACAGAAACAATTTGCAAAAACAAAGATCAAAGCGAGAGGCAGGAATCACTTTTCGAAAGCATGGCCAGCGGTGGTAGCGCACTGGACGATAAAACGCGACTTTTTTACCACTTTGACTGCATGGAAGCAGTTGCAGATTGTAAAAGTGTGTAGTAGGCATTTATCCATTTATCCCCTTTTCGCCAGGGCGGATGAGAGCCAATCCAAACCTTCGTACAATCCAGTTCCGTCGGAAGCGCAGCACGGTTGAATGTACCAAACATTCGACAATGACTGAAGTGCCAGTTGCCCAGACAAAGTCATCGCATCCAAAGCATTGGGAAGATCCTGTTTGTTGGCAAAGACCAACAAAATGCAATTCTCCAATTCGGGCGCTGCCAATAATCGCATCAGTTCCTCTTTGGCCAAGCCGACACGCTGGTGGTCATTAGAATCCACCACGAAAATGAGTCCATCTACCCCATTGTAATAGTGTCTCCAGAGCATACGCAGCTTATCCTGACCGCCTACATCCCACACGGTAAATGAAATGTTGCGATATTCTACTTGCTCTACGTTGAAACCAATCGTTGGAATGGTATTTTGAACTTCTCCGAGCTTCAATTTGTACAGCAGAGTGGTCTTTCCTGCAGCATCCAGACCAAGCATCAAGATTCGATAATCTTTCTTGCCCATTAGGCGCGTCCAAACTCCCAGAACTGAACTGACGGCTCCCATGATGTATTTGCTTGTAGTATGCTACTTTTGTCGGTCTCGCGTGTATGGAATTGTTTGGTGGAAAGGTTCACAGAAAAAACTAGCTGAAAATATCCTCTTTTTAAATCTTCCTTTTCCGTTCTTTTAATCTGGCAAAACTCAAAGAGACTGCCCAGATAAGTTTGATAGGTGTGCTTGAGCTCTGGGTTGGTAGCAAGAGCTGCGTAATTTTTTATTCAAATTAGAGTTTATTATATCTACTGGTTGTCTACCAGTTTGTCGTGCACTCGGTCATGGGCTGGACTGGACACACACACTACTAGCTAGTAGAGACTACTGCTCCTTTCTCTTCGGAAGTCGTTGGCGCGCAAGCGCAGACTACTGCTTCGAATCACGGACGCAGTCACGAGCTTGCGGTGGCATCAGTTTTCAAGCTTTTCGTCATTATTTTTTGCTCTTTTAATTACTACTAGTAGAATAGTAGTAAGTATTTTCCTTTAATTATACTTCTTTGATCTTAAAAATTTAAAAACAGTTCCATCATGCCAAAGGTATCCAAATCAACACTCACTAGTCAGCACTGCCTGACACCCAGCCAACGTGCGAAAATCACTCCCTTTCGAGGCAAAGTATTGGATGCCTTGTGCAAGGTACCAGAAGGCAAGGTCACAACGTACAAATATCTTTCCGAATACGTCCACTGTGGCTCGAGCCAGGCCATTGGTCAAGCCTTGCGGAACAATCCATTTGCTCCACAAGTTCCCTGTCACCGCGTTGTGAGGACGAATCGATCAATTGGTGGATTTTCTGGCATGACGTCGGGTAGTAAAATTGAGAAAAAGATTAATTTGCTGAAACAGGAGGGCGTCCAATTCTTACAAGACGGGACCATCGACAAGGCGTGCATTTTTCAGTTTGAGCCGGCAGATATGAAGTAATTATATTTTTAGGTTGTTAATGAAGCAGTAGAATTGATTTTCAAATGACTCTTTCGTGATAGTTTCACAAAAGTCTCAATTGGTTCATTGACCTTCCACACTGCCTACAAAACCTACTTGTTCAGTCCCCTTTTTCAATTGATTATTACAGTACCCTACAAAGGCAGACTCCTTTAGCTTTAGAACATGGATGTATGCAATGCTGCTTTTTGGTGGATTTTTGCAGCCGGTTGATCTTTCACAGTGAATAATTGTCAGTCTTCGCTGAATCGTCTCTTTTATTCATCTACGTCGACTCCAGTTCTATAGAAATTGCAATCTCATCTGCCTTAGAACCAAAAGGCGCACTGCAGAAAATGCATACTGTACGATCGATGGAACGAAGGTAGGTCAAAAGTCACAATGTAATCACTTAAAGTCTACTAGAGCTATACTCTAGTAATGGAAACATCGTCATTCACACTCTTTTTATGACGACGTTAGCAGTAATTGCTACTCGTCTAAACTCCGCTAAAATATACGATCTCACACGACTTCCAGCAAACCGTTCCGGATTAGCGAGGAAGTAACTTCTCGGTCGCAAATAGAGTGTCATTTTTCCCCCCCGCATTTTTTCACAGTTTTGTGCAGCATTTTCGATAATAATAAAAAACGACAGGTGCTATATTTCAATAGCTCGTAGCTCTCGACTCCTTTGCATCGACCATGACTACTAAGGCCTAATGGCGCCACCACCACTGCAACCAAGACATGAAAATCAATACGAGTAGAAGGCAACAAGATTCTAAAAAGAATCTATTATCGAGAGCCACTCGTAGCTACCAGGTACGGTAGAAACAAAATCTATTAAGAGTTAGCAAGTCGAGAAAGTTGAGAGCATACAATTTACAGCAGAGGAGCAAACAATGAGACGATGAGCTTGTTAGAAAACTCCTCTATATCCCAACAGGACCATGGCAGCAGTGTCACCGGTGTCACCAGCACCGCTCAGACACCGCCAGCAGCGGCTCCGTTATCACCTTCTCCCGTGATGATGACAATCAAAGCGAAATCAGGGAAAATTAAGCCGCCACCGTCCACGATAGTAGCGGGAACCAATACTGAATTCCATCCAGACTTTATGTTCTGCGGCTCGTGTACTACCTGTCAGCCCATCGAGGAGAAGAAGTCCAGCACTTCGACGGAAGCTTTGGACGACTATCTGCACTTGACTGATAGCAGCGGGAAAGTCAGAAACAACAGCGAAGATGATGAAGATGATGTGGGAGCTGCAACACATGAAACCAAACTGAAAATTACATCCTTTCCTCAGCAGTCTCCTCAGGCTTTTTCTACCTCGACTCGTGTCTTGCTCGTGCAATCATTGCTGCAGCCTTTGGTTGGTGTGGACTCTGTGGCGGTAGTAGTCGTAGACAAGGTCAATCACACAGTAGTGAAAGTTTCTCATACTCTACAGACATCTCAAACGCAATTGGTGGCTGCCTTGAAGCGTGGTGGATTTGGATGCGAGCTGATGGACGGCGACGATTGTACTACTATTATTTCGTCTTCATCGTCAGATGCATTGGCACCGACAACAGAGAATGGAGTTAGCGAGCAATCCAATGATTCACTCACATCCGACATTGTCCGATCTCAATTTCATGTGGGGGGGATTTGCTGTCCGATGGAAATTCCCGCCATTCGAAATATTGTCAAACCTTTGTATGGAGTCGAAACACTGCAAATCAATATTACTACCAAACAAGTGTACGGACAGCACAATGCCAGACACATTTCTGCGGGTGCTCTTGCCGAGAGTCTTTCCAACGAAGGCTTTCCGTACGACATTATCGTGGATGGTCGAGCTCAATTTGTGGCAATGCAGAAGCGAAGGCAGCAAAAACTGGCACAAGACAAGGATGATATGGACAACCACTTGGGGCGGACAACCTTACATGTCCAGGGACGTGTGCTAAACGATCGAGATGCAATTATATTGCAAGAAAGTCTTTCCAACATACCTGGTATTGAGAAAGTGACGGTCAATGTGCAAGAAAATAGTATCTTTATTCAACACGATACTGATTTAATTGATTCACATTCGATTCCGTCCTTGGCTAGCAAGAATTACACTTTGGAGGTTGTTCAAACGGCTCAAGAAGACCGACAGGCCAACTCGTTTTTTCAATCATCATCATACCTGGTTCACAAATCCGAATATGTCGAGTCAACCTTGGTCATTGTCAATCTCCAACATCGTAATGTCCGCACCATTCAAACAATTTTTAAGCACAACTATACCCGAGCACAAGTACGAGCCTTCTTTGCTAATGTCCCTTCACAGACTATCAAGGTTGAACATAATCCCGAACTCCTGCCTATTGCTGATATTCCCAAGTTATTAGATCCCTATGGCTTGACTGCCCATGTAGCCGTGGATGGAAAAGAATATGGCTTGATATTGCCTGCACTGGAAGACTATGGGCCCCAGCAACAACACGGCGCAAAGAGTGGTGGCAGCGGTGACGAAATGATGGTGGAAGATGAATCCGATATAGCAACCTATCTGCACATTCATGTGATGTTGAGCGGATTATTCTGGGTCTTGAGTATGCTAAGTGCTATCGGGGGAGTATTGTACGTATCTCATAACTTGCTTTGGTGCAAGTGAATTTCACAGCCCCCTTTTGTCAAATTGTGATTCGTTCTAACATTTGCATCCTGCAATTACAGCGTCTCTTTTGAGTATTTTGGTCTGCTCTCTGTACTTTTTGGGCTACCTCCCGTTGTTCGGAAGGCCTGGAGAACATTTCGTAGAAGACAATTTGATTCCAATTGCATGATGGTAACAGCAGCACTGGGCGCCTTGTTGCTTCAGGAATTTGACGAAGCTGCATCTGTGGCATTTTTGTTTTCTGTCTCCGAATTTCTGGAGGCTCGATCAACTTCCAAAGCCAGAAAAGCATTGAAAGAAATTGTAAAGCTACGCCCGGAACATGCCTCGGTAGTCAACCCAACAACAAAAGAGATTGTCATCGTTCCGGCGTCCCAAGTTCCGGTAGGAAGCCTCTTATCTGTTCGCATGGGTGATAAAATTGCGACGGATGGCGTTGTCGTAGAAGGGGTCTCATCGGTGGACGAATCCAGCTTGACAGGAGAATCCAAACCAATCATGAAGCGAGTCGACGACACAGTCTCTGGCGGAACAATCAACGTTGGTGCAACACAGCTAGTTATAAAAACGACGTCCACCGTCGAGGACAGCGTGGTCTCTCGGCTGATCAAGGTGGTTGAAGACGCCCAGAGCTCGAGGAGTATGACGGAGAAAATGATTGATCGATTTGCAAAGACGTACACACCATTTGTCGTATTTATGGCAGGTTTCATGTGCACTGTACCATGGATTTTTGGACCTGAAATTGGGCGCTACTGGACATTGAATGGTTTGATCATTATTGTAATTGCTTGTCCCTGTTCATTGACAATCAGCACTCCTGTTACTTACGCAGCGGGTCTGGCGGCGACTGCCCAAAGAGGTATTATTGTCAAGGGTGGAGCGCATCTAGAAGCACTGGGTGGCATCAAGACTGTTGTTTTTGACAAAACCAATACACTTACCCATGGCAAGTTTCGGGTGGATCATTTGCAAGAAGTAGGAAATGCCAAGACCAGAAAAGAAATGCTGGAATTGTTGGCTTTAATGGAGTCGCCGTCGAGTCATCCTCTGTCAGCGACCCTTGTTCGTGCCGCCGAGCAAGAGGGCATTTCAATACCAGAGGATGCGGATGTGTCGCTTCATACCGTCCTAAAAGGCGAAGGCGTTACTGCCAAAGTCAATGGAAAGCAGGTTTACGTTGGCAACCAGAGGCTGTTCAATCGCCTCGGTTATTACGACAAGCTTTCATTGGAGCAGAAAAACCTGATTAGTGGATGGGCTGCTGATGGCTCCACTGTCGGTTGCATTGGCGTCGAAGACGTAGGAATTATTGGGGCTTTTTCTATGATCGACACAATTCGCGAAGAAGCTTCGGATGTTGTCCATGCGTTGCACGAGTTGAATATTAACGTTGTGATGCTCACTGGGGACGGCAATGGTGCAGCAGAGGCTGTGGCGCGAGAAGTGGGAATTCATCTCAATGCAGTACACAGCCAGCTAATGCCCGAAGATAAATTGCATCACGTCGGAAGTCTTCTACAGCCAGATTCTTCTCGCTGCGATCCCTGGAAGGCTAAATCAAAAGTTCTGTTCATTGGCGATGGTATTAACGACACTCCCGCTTTAGCGGTTGCCGATGTAGGAGTCTCCATGGGCGATGGCGCCGCAGCATTGGCCATGGAAGTCAGTGACGTTACACTGATGGATTCAAATTTGACCAAGCTAGTTTATGTCATCAAAATGGGCGGTAGAGTTGTCAGGACCATCAAGGAGAACATCGCGTTTAGCCTACTCTCGAAGTTACTAGTGGTTGCATTAACCTTTGGCGGTAAAATGACACTCTTTGGTGCTATTGCTGCCGACGTCGGGGTGATGCTCTTGGTTACCCTGAACGGAATGAAGTTACTGCCTGTTTCGTCAGATGTGGATCTTGAGTCAAACAGCATGGGCATCATCGGCAAGTTTAAGGCGAAAGCGTCTAAATACGATGAATTGAAAGCTCTGGACCAGCATGACGACGTTGAGATGATTCGGGTTCCAAACTCTGCAGCGTATTGCGATGGAGATTTGGAAGAACAATCAGAACAATTCACGATAGTTTAAGAAAAGAGTGACAGGTTTCCCCCCATTTTTTTCGCCCATGAAAAATATAGATTAGCTTTCGTAAACGATGAGTTATTCATTTGGCCAGGCATTCCCAAAATTTGCCTTCAGTGCCTTCAGAGGTGGAGTCAAAAAGAGAAGACTCTGCCCGAATGGTCGCGTTTCTACAACCCCCTTGTATGCCGTCCGGTAGATCATTGCCTTTTCGTCCGTCATTAAATTCAATCGCTGCGCTGTACGAGCAAAATGACCCTTGTCCGTATACTCGACACGTGCATTGCGGCCCCCCTTGACGATCGGCAGTGCTTCTTGTGGAGATCCCGCCACTTGAGCATTGGCTACCAGCGTGGCATAATTTTGGGCAAACGTTTTGTCTTCCAGGTACGACAAGTCTTGGGCGTTCCAATCGACCGGGTCCTTGTTCAACATGATCCGGTGATGATTGCCTCCAAATTGATTTCGACTAGCCCCACCCTTGTCACCAAAATGAAAGGTTCTGGTAATTTCGGGTCGAATGAATTGTCGGTCTTGTCGTTGCGCAGGCTCTCGCAGCCAGTCGTCCCAGTACCCATTGGGCCATTTGACTCCAATATCCTCGATCCATGTTTTTCGAGTCATCATCCATCCGAGACCCGGAAAGAAATCCGATCGTAATAACCGTTTTGGATCTGCTACTGTACCTTCATATCCATTGTCATTGAAAGCAGAAACGGCCAACAGATTTGGATCCTTGTCCAACAGTGGAGCCGTGGCTTCAAAATAGTCAAAGAAATCGGGTGCTATTCGAAGATCTTCTTCCAGTATGATAACACGTTCCGGTAATGGATACTGTTCGTACGCTTTGCCATCAAACAGAGTCCGTAAAGCCCAACCGTAATGGACGGCCAATTTTTGATAGGCATTGCCCCGAAGATTCGGACTGGCAGCATCATGTCGAATGTGAAAAAACGGAACGCCCTTGGCTTCGAATTTTCTTTTGAAACGTTCAATGGTTTCCGTCACAGCAACATCATCTTGATCTTGTGTCACGACAATGGGACAGCCCATACGACAGGCAGTCGGAATGTGTTGCAAGATATTATCTAATGTCTCGGTAAGGTAATTGGCGCGAGAGCAGGTAAAGATCAATAGAGGAGATTGGTAGGGTTGTAGTTGAAGTAGGCCATTGTTGTTGCTGTTGTTGTTGTTGTTGTTCTTGTCAAAGTCGGGTACTCTTCGAATGGCGTCTTTGTTGAGTAAAAAAGGAGAGGATCCTGCAACATTCGGGCTGGCACCAGCAGCAGGAATGTATTGGTCTCCCGTCAAGGTCTGAAAGGATATCACACACCAAACCAGAAAGAGCATTCCCAAAGCTACACCGATTAATGGCAGTACCAGGGTAGGCGCATTCTGTTTTCTTTTCTTCTTTCTTCTACCACCTTTCCTTAAGCGATGAAGATGTTCGTCGTTTGGCATGGTTGTTTGACTGGCAAGAGGGCAGGGTGCTCGCTGGGAATTGTCTAGCTAGAGTAGTTCCTTGCGATACTTTTTTATTTTTTATTTTGTAACAACAGTATGGCCTACTGTACCGTACTACTAGATTGAAGCATTGCTTTTTTCAGAGCCAGCCGAAGGGAACGTGAGACAAGGAGACCCGAATCCGACGTCACCGGAATGACCCGAAATGCCCCATCCCGTCTCCCACTCAGAAACAGGAACACATCGGGAGAAATCGG
>Ga0100380_10008593_pt1 | contig 10026 bp, 5 predicted proteins | sample CryGeymeta201504_FD_80417 | JGI IMG/M metagenome (GOLD analysis project Ga0100380, IMG submission 80417) | Groundwater microbial communities from Crystal Geyser aquifers in Utah, USA - Crystal Geyser metaG 2015-04 | ecosystem: Environmental > Aquatic > Deep subsurface > Groundwater | place: USA... | reverse complement strand
TTCCAGCAGCTCCAGGTGTTCCAGCAGCTCCAGGTGTTCCAGCAGCTCCAGGTGTTCCAGCAGCTCCAGGTGTTCCAGCAGCTCCAGGTGCAAGACCCATGTGTGTTCTTGTACGGTTTATTTGCTGTAATACTTTAGTACTATTTGGCATCAAGGCTGCGTGTTGAGTAGCAAGAGTTGCGGCTTTTTCAAAAGCAGCACGAAATTCAGCTTGTTGTGGAGCGCCGGTCGCTCTTGAATACTGACCAGCCAATTTTGCAATTCCTTCCGGAGTAAGACTCTTAGCTGCCGATATAGCCACATCATTGTTTCCGCCATTAGCGTTTATAATACTTGGATTTATTTGACTTAATTCAGCAACATTATTGGCAATAATTTTTTCAAAATGTTTTTGCATTGCACCATCTTGTGCAGTGAAACTGGCATTTGTAGCATCAACATGAGATCCGTTATTAATAATATCATTGGCTGTTTTCGGAAGACCTTTTTCCAACGCTTCCCTTTGCGCATTACCAAGAAAATTGGCCAAACCGGCATCATAAGCATTAAGTGCCCTACCTTCTCTGTCTCTAAAAGTTGTCATGACATTTTTAAGATGTTCTTGCATCTCCGGAATCTCAAAAGCTGTAACATCGAGTGCTTCAATATCTTTTTGTTCCTTATACTCTGTTGCTAATTTCGCTGAGTCTAACTTGCCATTCCCATCTAATAAATCCTTATTAAGATCCGGCCTTGTCTTTTTAAAGTCTTTAAGGGCTTTAGTGCGATTAGCATCTCCGGCAAAAAGTGTTTCGGCATTTTCACCAAAAGCCTGATACGCACGATCAAAATGTCCGGATTTCTGCAGGTTTTTCTTTAGATCCGGGTTACTAAAAGAGTCGGACAATAAAGCGGCCGCACGAGTTTTTTCTTGAGATGTTAATGAACCCGGTTTTGCATCTAACAATGCTCGTAGATCGTCGGCAGCCACATCAGAACCGGCGGCCAAAACATCTTTAGCTCCGGAACGTTCATACTGTTCAGCAGATGCAGATCCGGCCAACTTACTAGAAGAGATGGCTGATTGTGTGGCTATAGTTCGCCCTAAAACACCGGGTAATTTAGCCCCTAATTTACCACCTATTTTACCAACAGCTTCACCAGTCGCACCTTTTATTCCAGCCGTCACACCAAACTGTTTATCTGCAAACTGAAAACCTTTTTTCCCAGCGGCCCCAGCGCCGCGACCTGCGGCAGAAAGTGCGGTTCCGGGGGCTTTGACTGTTGCTTTGACCGCTCCTTTGGCGAAGCCTTCGGCTTTGCCTAGAATGGCCGGTAGGACTCCTTCTGATAGACCACTGCAGACGGATTGAGCTGCTCGGAAGCCGGCAAAGAGCATGGCGATTCCGATTATAAATGAGGTTATGCGTTTTAATTCGAAAATTTCTAGCACTGCTGCTTGTGAAACCACCTCTTCTTGACCTGCTTGAGTAAAACCTTCAGAGGCGGCTATGTTTCCGGCTCCGGCAACCGCTAGAGTGAGCCACAAAAAGAAGGCTAAAACTGGGCCAATGGAAATATAACAAACGAATTGTTTCCACCAGTCAGCATAAACAGAATCAGCAGTGTTAACGATTCCTTTTACTCCCCCCATAAACCAGGTGAGCGGAGCCACGATAATCAACACCCACAGCATTACAATGCGCCAAGCCATAATAACCGTTAGGGCGACTACAGTGGCGGCTACTATAACCAGCATTAATACCGCCATTATACCGGCACCAAAAAAATCAAAAGCGGTAAAACCGGAACCAATCCCGTTGGTAGCTTCTACGATTTTATTGTTCAATTCACTTACTTTTACAATACTCCTGAGTCCAAAAAGTTCAATAAAGTTTCCTCCGGCAATGTCTTTGAAGGCATTTACAAAGGTAAACATAAAAACCTGAGCCGCATCGATCATTAAACCGGAAATTGTACGACTAAAGTTGATTAATATTGCAAACAATAAAAGTCGCGGAACTTGTTGCTGCCACTGAAACCTGGAATTTCCAAAAATCGTACCAAAAGCAATAGCAATTAGCACGATCACAAAAAACATGTTGACTACATCGCGTACAATACTCCAACCGGCACCCACAACTCCGGAGGTAGAAAAACCATTGTAAGACATGAGTGGAATTGTCAGCGAATCGAGTATAAAAACAACCAACTGCCCAATAACACCGGCAACAGACACAGCTAAACGAGCAAGCCAGCTAAGAAATTCATCAAAACCGTCCGGTGTTTTTGTTTGTGCAAAAATTGGATGAACATTAATTAACAATATCCCAATTGCTACAACACCTAAAACCGAAAGCGTAACAAAAAATTGCTTTTTTGTTTTTTTACTAAAACCTTTTTTAAAGCGAGCAATGAGTGATCGCCCAACACCCTCCAAATGCTTCATAGATAAGAATAGTATATCACAAATTATACACTCACTCACAACAGAAAAAACCACCCTAGTTTAGAGTGGTTTTGAGAAAGTTACGGCACGCGAACAGAGAGTCCGCAGCCGGTCGTTTCTCCAGAAGGATCAGGCACGACTTCAACTGGCAGGTTTTGATTTCCCCACACAGCAGTAGCGCTACCTGTCAGAGTGTAGTTGGGGTAAGGACCGAGGCAAGACCACGTGAGTCCACCATTCCTTTCTGCCTCAACAGAAAAACGAATCGTATCGCCGGAGTTCACTTCGGCAAAGGAATAGGCGATTTGCGAAGTGTTGGTGTCTTCGGAAAGCTCTCGCCAGCCAAAAACGTAATCACCTCGACTGTTTCGCTGCTCCCCCGACATAGTAAGTCGGCTAACGAATAAGGAATGTTGCCAATCAATGGTCAGAATCTGCTGATTGGAAACGGGTGGCGCACCGGGAATCACAAAAGTGTATCGACATCCGGTCTCGAGTCTGGCCACTGAGGTGTTTAACGATTGATCGTCAAACGTCGCCAAGAATCGTCCACCGGATTCATCACAGGCTGACACATCTTCCATGACGTTAATAAGCCTGACTTCAAAGAAGTAGCTCTGGCCGGCTTCGATTTGATTGGTTCCCCAGGTAATCGAACTCGGATCACTGGTTCTTTCGAGAAGAACATAATCCATGGTTTGACGACCGCGAGCACTCACCACCTCACCATACAAGGAAGCCTCCTCGTACAGTCCGGGGTTATGTGGTTCGTAACCAACCACCAGTCGATGATTATCGCTCTGCATCACTTCTTCCAAAGTGGGCGGAGTAGGATCGACATGGTTGTCAGGAGCAGGATCAGGGGTCGGGTCAGGATTTGTCTGAATCGCCCCGGGAACCCGGAACACATGAACACAGCGATCGTTAGGAAGAATGGTGTGATCAACATTAAGTGGCGTACTTCCATAACCGGCCCACAGAGTACCGAGCAGGTCGCCGTCTTCACACGACAAGTACACCGCTCGCGGAGCGTTGATGACCACCCGAACTTGCAGCGTGTCACCAGGCTCCAAGTCTCGAGTCCTCCACATGAGCTGGCCGGAACCCGTGTGCCCGGTCAAAGTTGACCAGGCCAGAATTCGTTGACCATCCTTGTCGAAGATTTCACCTTCTAAAGTCATGTCTGTTGGCAGAATATCGGACGGTGGTTGATAACTCACTCCGAGCTCCCCCGCCGCCAAATTCATGGAGCGCGGAATCGTGGGTTGAGTTTCGGACACATTCACCGCCTGATCGATGCTATCGGCAGTAAACATACCACCGCAGGTTTCGACGACATCTCGATCAATACAAAACACACCTTCATCACATCGACCAACCAAGGGCATCACTTCGCCAATCAATCCATCATCAAAAATCAAAATCGAATGCGAAGCGAGTCCCATAAGCGTCAGTGTTGCCCAGCTGTCGATCGGCAGTGCTGCCTCTCTTGAAATCAAGTAGACATCTGATTTCGAGGCTTCACGCACCAGAGTACCCGGCCTAAAAGGCAAGTACCCCGAACGTGTCGCGTAGGTAGAAAAACGCGAATCCGAATCATTCCACACCGGCAAACCTTCGAGAACATCGGCTTCAATTCCCCAAGAAGCAAGAACTTCCACAGAAGTATGCTTGTTGAGTTCTTGCCGATACCATTCTCGTTCAGGCTCCTCTACAAAGACCCAGATTTTTCCACTTTGCGTGGCCACCAGCTTGGTGTTACGCACAGAGTTTAAAACGGGGCCATTTCCGTAGCACGAGGCTTCTTCGTTCGACATGATCACCAGATCATCGAACGAATACCCGTAGGACACCATGGTTTCTTCGTTCAGAAAACCACGCAGTTTGCCCTGGTCGAGTTTGTAGACCGCGTTGGACTTAACTTGCTTGAGCAGTGTGCCATCGGGGTGCCACAGAGGAATCGGCAGTACAGAAGTGTAACTCAAACCTTCAACAGGATCACCCAGGGCTTTAATGCCACAGGTAAAAGAATCGCTGGCTTGCGACACCATTCGCCCACTCTCCGGATCTTGGAAAAAGAACTTCGACAAAATCGATGTTCCTTTTTCCGCCGGCAGAGATGCCTTACCTTTGTGTCGACCCACATGAACATGATCACCGGAACAAGCGCCGGTACAGCCCTCGTAACCGATAAACTGACCCATAGCGACTTCTTGGCCATTTTTCAGAATGATCTGCTTCATGTGACCCACGACTACATAGGTTCCGTCCCCCAAGTCGATATTCACATGCAGACCGAAGTTTCGCCGAGGATCCTTGTCGTGCACATAGGCCACGCCACCAATCGGAGCAAAAAGCTCCTCGTCGCGGTCGTTACCGGTATCAAAATCGAGGTCGTGTGACGTCGAATCGTACCTGTGACTGAAGCTGCCGCCTGCACCCTGCGTGCATTTGAATCGTCGTCCCGCCGGAATCGGCAAGTGAAGAATCACCTCACCCCCCTCTCCCCCCTGGTCGTAACCAAAGGAAGATTCGGAGGCGGGTTCTTCGTCGTCGAAACCCCGGAAATCGGAGTTGGTGCTGGTAGAACATCCCTTGGACATTTCTACCAAAATCAACATCGAAAGAACGATGAACCCGATGCTGACGAACTTCATGTACCACCATGCCCTGTCGGTTGCGTTCATTTAGAACCTCCCAAATTGTAAGGAACTATTTACTTGAGACTGGTAGACTCATTCCACCAGCTCCGACTAAAGTGCGAGGCCTTGCACACTTAGACGGCGCTAGTTGATGTGTTCGATCGAGCAGGTGCCAGGCAAACTCCCCGTTAACCTGACACCCGTAAAACTCGAGCGAATTTAATTGTTTTGATCATGACGTTTTGCAATAAGGCAACCAAAAGCAACCGTTTTGAAAGATAACCCATTCATCGCTACCGCTGGTTACTTTCGGCACAAATTGTTCAGTATTCTTTGTTTGCCAAGCGTCTTTGCTTCGCTTGTTTCCCTTCATCTGATCTGCTTACATAGCACCAAAAAAGAAGACTGTGGTCAATCTTCTTTTTGTCAGTTTTTATGCTCTATTTAGCATTGTCGAAATTACACGACAATCTTTTTAGCTAAACAAAGCAATAAAAAATGTTTATAAATTTTGATATGTCGATTGTGTATGACAACTATTTCTGTCAGTTTTATACGGACAATTTATCTTTACCAACATAAGCCCGCAAAACTTCCGGCACGATAATACTGCCATCAGCCTCCTGAAAGTTTTCCATGATAGCAATCATAATGCGACCAATTGCAAAAGCCGTTCCGTTTAAGGCATGAGCGAGCTCTGTTTTACCATCACGTTTGAAACGAGTTTTTAAGCGACGTGTTTGGTAATCGGTGGTATTAGAGGTTGAGTGAGTCTCTCGATATGTTTTTTGTGAGGGCATCCAAGTTTCGATATCAAACGTACGAGCCGACGGTCTACCCAAATCAGCACTACAAAGTTTTACGACTCGGTAAGGCAATCCCAAACCATTCATAAGCTCTTCTTCCAAAGATAGGAGGAGCAAATGTTCCTTATCTGATTCTTCTGGAAGAGTAAAACTAAACATTTCTATTTTATCGAACTGGTGTACACGCAAAATTCCACGAGTATCCCGTCCATAACTACCGGCCTCGCGTCTGTAACATGGAGAAAATCCAACGTAACGCAAAGGGCCTTTTGATAGATCAATAATTTCGTTCATGAGCATTGGGCCAATTGCCTGCTCAGACGTACCAATCAAAACAGCATCGTCATGCTTGAGGTGATAAATCTCTTCTTCTCCCCCGTGTTCCAAATATCCCATAGCATCCATGGCCTCTGTCGAAATAATATGCGGTGGAATAACCGGTACAAAATCATGAGCTGCTAGAGTTCTCAATGCATATTGCACCAAAGCAAACTCAAGCAAAACAGCATCTCCCTTTAAGTACACAAAACGGGCGCCAGAAACTTTAGAAGCCCTATCCATGTCGATCATTCCCAATTTTTCCCCAAGTTCCAAATGATCTTTAGGCTCAAAAGAAAACTCTCGAGGAGTACCAACGATACGCTCAACCACATTATCGTCTTCTGATTGCCCCACAGGAACATCTTCTCGCAAAATGTTAGGAAACTTTTTGAGTTCTGTTTCTAAAGATGTTTCGATTGTTGATAGATTAGCTTCTAACTCCTTTACCTCTTCTTTTATTGATCGTCCTTCTTCTACAAGCGAGGCCCTTTCGTCGGAGCTGGCTTTGGGAATTCGAGAAGCAATGTCGTTTGCGCGAGTTCGTAATTCCTGTACGCTGGCCATAAGTGGCGTACGTTCTACAGAAAGTCGCAAAACCTCAGTCGCATCAACGTCTGCCTTACGACGTTTGTTATTTTCGAGAACCATCTCTTTACTGTTCAAAACAAGGTTGATATCGATCATATTGGGGAGTTTATTCTGAGCGTATCTTGCCTTAAAAACTAAAAAATGTGAAGTTACAAACATATGTTTACAGGAATCATTACTGCCACAGGAACAATTACCAAAAGAACCGAAAGCACTCTATCTTTTAAAGTTCCTGAGTCCTACCCCCTATTTTTAGGCGCCAGCATTGCAGTAAACGGCACCTGTCTAACGGTAGTTCGCCAAGAAAAAGACATAATCCACACCGACATTTTGGCCGAAACCTGGAAAAGAACATCCTTAGGTAATCTTCATGAAGGTAACCTAGTAAACCTAGAACTCCCCGCTGCCATAAACGGCCGTTTAGACGGACACATAGTCCAAGGCCACGTAGACGGCGTCGGCCATATTCAAGCCATAGCAGAAGGCCCTCTCGGCCACACTGTCGAAATAATCCCTCCCCCAGACCTTCTAAAATACATGGTAATCAAAGGATCAATCTCCGTAGACGGCATTGCTCTCACAATCACCAACTTAACAGAAGACTCCTTTTCTTTTGAGGCTATTCCTCACACCTGGCAAATAACCAATCTAAACGACAAATCCGTCGGCGACACCGTAAACCTAGAGGTAGATGTAATTGCCAAATACGTAGAAAGATTGATGATGTTTAGGTAACAAAAAAGACCCAGGAACAATTAATGTTCCTGGGTCAGTGGTACACCTCTTGTGAGAGGTGTTTCAAGGGGAACGGTTTACTTGTTCAGCCAAGCATTGAACCTCTCGGCCGTGTGCGCCGGCGTCTTGGAGGCATGAATCTTGCTACCGGACCGGTACCAAACGAACTTGGTGCCACGCGTAAGCACCTCGAGGAAGTTGTCATACGTGTAGTACTCAACCTGCTTCTGGTCTGGCTTGGACAACTTTGCCAATTCCATATGGAAATGACCGGGGTTGCGCAAAATACACAGAAGCGTGTTGATCCCCGTCTCCGTGGAGAGATAGTGCTTCTTCTGCAAGAAGTTGGGGAACGAACTCTCGATCGCTCGCAAGAAGTCGATAGCGATGTTGATGCGATCAGCTTGATCGACGCCGTACAAGGTGTTGTCGGACACCGTACGACCCACGATCATCACCATAAACGTCCGCATTGCGGAGTAATGGAAAATGCCGTACCGCCCCACATACGACGATCTTCTACCAACCTGCTCTGAAAAGTCGATCTTGCCCTTGAGGGGTGAATCGTCTCGCATGTTGAGCGCTTCGGCCAAGGCATAGGCATCAGCAGCCAAAGTCTGCTTGAACTGCCCATGCTTGGCACTCAAATTGGCCACATGGGTAGCATCGAGGGCACGACGTCGAGTCTGCGAAAGGAAAACCTCACGCCTGACATCGGCAGAGCCATTGACGACAGCCACAGCAGAGAAGGAGTACTTCTCCACAACATCTTTCTCACCAGCCACCTGCAGTCGCTTGAGCGCCTCCATTCGGTGCTGCCCGTCGAGAATTTCAATCCAGGCAACCGGCTTGCCATCCTCTCCAATCTTCTGATCGGCAAGCAATGTGTCACCTTCGTGCACCCAATCACCAACCAGGTTGAGCGCCACGCTCTCAGGAAACGGAGTCCCAGCACGCATGGCATCAACGATCTTCACGACATGCTTCTCCATGATCTGTCTCTGAACACCCGTTTCTGGGTCTTCGGCCAGACGACACGGAATCCCCTGAATAACGAGGTCAGATCCGGCGATCCGGAACATGAGAAGATTAAGATTGCCTGACACGATTTCTTGCACTCCCTTGAACTCATGAGTCAAGGACTTCTCCGCATCCGCAACAATCATGATTCTGCGTCTGGATTTCATTGATATTGCCTCTAGTGTGGCTTCTTAAAATAAGAAGCCGTTGTTGTCAAAGAACAAAGAGACCCACAATGGGTCATCGCCACATGTGCGACAGAGAACTCAAACATGTATAAGGCTTTTTGTCAAGGACTGCCAAGACATAGGGTCATAAAATACAGGTTGTTACAAGGAAGGCATATAACAAAAGAAGAACGACCATCAAGTCATTGCGAGGAGGAACCCGACGAAGCCCGGCGGAGCCGGGTTAAACTAATCTCTGACTGCATCAGTCAGGCGTTGCATTTCTTTTGGTCGAATACTAAAGACAGATTGCTTCGTCATGTAATTCCTCGCAATGACGATAGTAATACCTAAGGACTTACACGCACATAACCATCGAAGTTTATCCAAGGATTTATTGTTTCTCCATTATTATCTTCTCTGCACTCTGCACCACTCTGCCCATCAGGACAACTCAAGTTACACTCCGTGGCATAACAAGACGTGTTGGAAGATGGGTGTTCGATAGTATTTCGATTGCTATCTAAATTCAAATCAGCATCGCAATACCCAGTACACCAACCCCAGTTGTCTTCTATATGGACGCGGGGTTGGAAAATACACTTACCATCTGCGTCAGGTACTCCACCACCGCTTCCGGTACATGGAGAATTTTTTAGAGCTCCGGTAATTGGATCTATTTCACACAATCTGTTGGTATCTTGAAGTTGTTTAAGTTTTTTGGCTGTACAGCTGTAACCATGATTAAAGCTAACATAACTGGAATCACAGCTTGTAGATAGCTTTCCGGCATCTGTCCCCTCTCGACAAACTTCTGTTCTACCCTCCAAACCACGACGATTTTTGTAGAAGTTATCACTGGCATCGGATCCTGATTGACTGTCGGTTGGCCAAGGAATAGCTGGGTTGGTTAAGAAGTTTCCATCTCCCCAGTCTACGTTCATGCCTCGAATTGGAAGTTGGTTGGGATTGGCGTAAGTGTAAAAACTTACAGTTGCCGCTTTAAACCCTCTGCCAGTTGCCGCTTTAAACCCTCTGCCTCCATCTATAAAACCACTGTCTGCACCGTTTATACTAAAGGCATTCTCTCTACCCTCTTGGCAATCAATTCCATCACAGGCTCAGATTATTCCCAACCCGGCTCCACTGGGCTTCAATGTCGGACTTCTCGCAATGACACTAATTATACCAACCTCAAAAACCCCAATAAAACAGGGGTTAGTTTGACAATCACACCACTTTATGGCTAGTCTGTAGTAGACACGTCTGTTTTAAACAGTCGTACCTCGAGGCAAACCTCTGGGCTCTGTTCCCTCTCA
>Ga0100380_10008588_pt1 | contig 10028 bp, 8 predicted proteins | sample CryGeymeta201504_FD_80417 | JGI IMG/M metagenome (GOLD analysis project Ga0100380, IMG submission 80417) | Groundwater microbial communities from Crystal Geyser aquifers in Utah, USA - Crystal Geyser metaG 2015-04 | ecosystem: Environmental > Aquatic > Deep subsurface > Groundwater | place: USA... | reverse complement strand
TTTTCTTCAAATTCTTCAATTTCTTCACGAAGTTTACTAGCTAGTTTACGCATCTTACCACCTTTGTTGGAGAAAAAATTTACTTTTTCTTTGTTGTCCAAAATTTGTTTTTCCAATTGGGCATTTTTCTTGATTTCTCTGTCTATTCTATTTTGGATTTCCTCTACTACGGAATAATAATCTCCCACATAGATTTCTGCTTTTTTGGTAAAAACATCAAGATAGATGACTCCTTCGGTAAAACAATTAAGAAAATCAGCATCATGAGAAATCACAATCACTGTCTTGTCATACATCACCAAAAATTCTATAAGATGATCAATACCTGCTTTGTCCAAATTGTTGGTAGGTTCATCAAGAAGCAAAATGTCAGGATTTTGGATAAGTCCAAAAGCCAGGAGTATTCTAGCCTGTTGTCCACCAGACAAATCTCCTACTTTACAGCCTGTCGGTACAGTCAGATTGACAGCATCCATCACTTTGCTAATTTGGCTTTTGATATTACCAGGAACTTCGTGAAAAGCCTTACCAAAATATTCTTCTACAGACAAATCCAAATCTTCTTTGGCAACCATTTGTTCAGCTGTACCAATACTAGCTTCATTGGTTATAAAGACATTACCAGTATTAGGCTTCAATTCATCTTTGATAAGTTTGAAAATTGTACTTTTACCAGCACCATTTTGTCCCATCAAGGTCAATTTTGAGCCTTTGCGTACTGAAAAAGACACTTCATCAAGAACTGTTTTTTTCTCTGAATACTCAAACGTGACATTGTCAAATCGTAGTATTACTTCTTCAGCCATAAAAATGTTTTATAAATTTGTTAAGCGTGATATATAATCTCATATTTTTGCTTGGTTGTCAATAATTAAGAAATAAGGAATAAATTACAAAAAATCACCAACAAGTGAATTTTTTATTTACAAAACTTTTTGTTTAACCCAAAAACCCTCTCCTCTGCGCTGAGAGCAAAATCAAATTGGAAATTTCGTCCAAACTGTTTTGACTAAGATCTTCGCAAATCTGTTTAGTAACTCTCAGATGTTCTTCGTCTTTCTCAACACTAGGAAACCAAGCCAAAACTCGCTCACGTACTGCTTGAGGTAAATATGGTGAATCAATATCTAAGAAACGAATAGCATCTTGCAAATCAGTTTCAATACTTGGATAGACTTGTTTGATCACAACCATATCTTCTTCGCTCAAAGCATCTAGACCCAATAACTCCGGTGGAACACCAATAGAATACAAAGCCGAAGTAAAAGTAATAGCTCTTGGTAAATGTTTTTTACCGAGGGTACGAGAATAACCAAATAGACCAATATGCAACTTTCTCTTACGACGACGTGGCACATAGTTGCCGACAATATTTATCACATCTACCAATTTACCAAGTTCTCCTTGATAGCACTGACTATATCTATCAATAATATCCAAGACTTTTTCTTCATCAACTTCAAGTGGTTCTTTCCTTTCAGTTTCACAAAGTTTCTTGATAGCTGATTGTACCAAAGCAGGATCATTGTCAAACTTGAAAGAAGATTGCACCGTAAAAGTCTGCACACTTGGATAACCACGCAAAATACTCTCAACTGTTTGTGGTCTCAAGTTGCCCCGAAATGGCGCTGAACCTGCTCCCAAAATTGGATACATCGGAATATTTAATTCCAAACTAAGTTTGTGAATTCTTTGCAAAGCAATTTTGTTGATAAGCACGGCAACAATTGAGCCATAGTTGACAGCAGGATCACTACGCGCCAAAAAAACACGTTGATATTCAACATTTTTGTCTTTCAAATAATCACGCAAAATATCAGCACTGGCGAGCATATGTTCCAAGTCTTCAAACAAGGGAATCATTTCTATTTTTTCTGGATGAAATTCTCCTACCCATTCACTAATCGCAATATCTTTGGGACGTACGGGCTTACTCCCCTTACCGACCACAATGTCCGTATAATAACGGTAAATACGATCAAGACTTTCGGCCGAAGTGGTCATTGGCAAAATCACTTCAAAAATTGGTGAGGTAACTTCTCCACCATAAAAAGCCTGAGCAGCATCAAAAGAACGTGGAATACTTTCCAAAGTTTCTAACAAAATTTTTCCTTCAGTTTTTTCTATCTCTGGATTTGGCACACGTACAGTCAGACGCAAATCTTGTCCCAGTTTGTGTTCACGAAAAAATCTTTCATTTTGGGTCAACAATTTTTTGACGACAAAGCTATCTACTTCCTTACCTTCTGCATCCCACATTTGTTCATCACAACCAAGATGAGCATAGGCATAATAAGCTTCTTGTACTTCGTCTTCTCCACTAAGCAAAGAATGTTCAGCAAAAAAAGGCTGAAAAACATTGTCAGGATGTTGGGTGCTCATGCAACGTGGAATGTTTGTTTTATTCATATTTTTTTATAACTTACTTAATTATAGGCAAATTTTACAAAAAAAGCAAGATAATTCATACAATTTTTGTAACACATTTCAAATTATAATGACTTCTATAATAGAGAAAGAAAAAAATTTCTATTCAATTTAGACACTGACAATCAAGACTCAACATCTTAAAAATTAGTTGTCTAAGTACAATGTATGGCTACCCAAGATAGCACTTTTAGAAAAAGTGTTATTTTATTTGACGATATAAGAATTTTAGGAGTACAATAATAATAGAAAGAAAAATAAATCAAATACTTTATAACTTTTCCGCCCAAAGTGGATCCGCCTTGGGTGGAATAAACTTAATTTTATGTTCAAAAAATATATAGACTATATCAAAGACAATCCCGAGGGTCTCTGGTTCAAACGTAAGCTCTATGGCTGGGGCTGGGTGCCAGTAAAATGGCAAGGTTGGTTTATTATCCTTATCTTCTTAGGATTCATTTTGTGGACTGGCCATTCTCTTGGTGCTAGTAATCAGGAACCAACTCTCAATGAATTGGATTGGTTTTTTGCCAAGATTGCTATAGCAGTTTTTCTATTATTGTTTATTTGTTACAAAAAAGGTGAAAAGCCACGCTGGCAATGGGGCATTCCGAAGAAAGATGATTCTGTTCAAAATTCTGTTCAAAATAAAAAATAAAACTTATCCACTTCAATTCATACTATTTTAGTTTGCATCTTGTGCTACAGTCTTATATAATAGAATAACTTTACATAATAAAGTTATTTTATTTTTAATATATAAATACTATGAATACAGATACTTATCAAAATATTGCTCCCCTCTTTTCAATCATGCTTGAAAACTTGTACCAAATTCTCAAGAGGGCTGAAAAATATTCAGCTGAAAAAGTGACAGCTGATAGAAAATCTTCTGAAGAATTTTTATTAAACTACCGTCTTTTTCCTGATATGTTTCCTTTTATTATGCAAGTCCAAATTGCTTGTGATAATGCCAAAGGTGCCACTGCTAGACTCGCCAATCAAGATATTCCAAAATTTGAAGACAATAAAAAGTCTTTTGCTGAACTAAAAAAAACGTGTTAAAAAAACCAAAGAATTTGTTGATAGCGTCAAAGCAGAACAATTTACCGAAGTTGACACCAGAAAAATTGAATTGCCTTATGTACCAGGTAAACACTTACTTGGTGATGAATACGCCAAACGCTACGCTGTACCAAATTTTCTATTTCATCTGGTCACAGCTTACAATATCTTACGTCACAATGGCATGGAAATTGGTAAAAGTGATTATATTGGTAAATTGAATTGGATTGAGAACCACGAATCTTAACACGAATTGACACGAATATAATACAAAAAAATTAAGCACAAAATTTTGGTTGACATTTTAGTCATTTTGTGATAAAATTTAGACACTTAATTCATTTAGATAACAGCTAAATATCTATGAAAAAAATCTTATCTTTAGGAAGTATCTTGGCAACAGTAGTATTGCTGGGAGCTGGTTGTAATATCAATGGTCAAATTACACCAATAACACCTAACAATACAAGTACTAGCTCAACAGAAGAAACAAATACTACTACAACAGGAAGTACACAATCCGAAAATACTCAACCTGTAAATAGTGATAGTACTACTACAAATACAGCCAGCCCAATTACTTACACTAACCAAGAATTCCACTTTAGCCTTACTTTGCCAGCTACTTGGGCAGGATACACTGCCAAAACAACTGAAAACAAAGAAGGTGGTAAATCTATTTGGTTTGGTTTTGCAGGCTGGGATAATATATTATCCATAGGTGTTTATCCAACCGAAATAGACAATGCTAATACCAAATACTATGGTACTGATGGACAAGTTTATTATTATGGTGGTCAATCTCAATATATAAAAATAGATTCACTTCAACCAAGATGGGATGAAGCTAGTGGAATACTTAATTCTTTCACTGTAGCCAATTTGACAAACGGAACAGAAAATTGGAAAGTCTACGCTAACACTGACTACAATTTTCAAATAAAATATCCAACAAAATATAAAGAAATAGCCGATACTTATGGTTGGAAAAATGCTGTAGTACTTTTTCTAGAAGATAAACCAGGCGTACAATCTTATGCTGGATCAATTAGTATCTGGAATAATATTGAAGATTATAGAAATGACACAACATATAGCGCTATGGCTTATTCATACAAAAAAGTTGGCAATAAATACGTTGTAATAAATTATTTTTCATACGAAAATAACATCAATTTAGAATGGCAAAAAGTGATAGACAGTTTCAAAACAATAAACTAACAAATAAATAACACGAAAAATCATCGGTAAAACGGTGATTTTTTTATTTCTTTCAAAACTTTTCAAAAACTAAAAATTGTACTATACTACTCCTATAATATGGATCTCATAAATCACTTAATACCAACTTTTGAAAATATACACCTTTTGGGCTATTGGCTAGCCCTATTCTTTGCCATGATTGAGACCACGATTGGTATAGGAATATTTATACCTGGTTCTACTATCATTCTTATTTTAGGGACTCTAGTTGCCAAGGGCAACTTACATCTTGGCGACCTAATTTTTTTTGCTACTGTTGGAGCTGTACTTGGTGACAATATCAATTATTATATTGGCAGAAAATTTGGCTCCAAAATATTTGAAAAGGGTTTTTGGGTTATCAAACCAAAACACATAGAAAAAGCCCGACTTTTCCTAGATACTCACGGTTCAAAAAGTATTTTTCTGGGACGTTTCATACCAAGTATCAAAGAAGTCGCCCCACTAATAGCTGGCACTGTAAAAATGAAAAGATTGCAATTTACTATCTGGAATATACTTGGCGCAATTGGTTGGAGTCTACTCTGGATTTTACCTGGCTACTTTTTTGCTCAGTCTCTAGATACTGCCAAAGTATGGCTATCTCGAGCTGGTTTTTTTGTGCTTCTTTTGGCAATTTTTTTGATTATCTTTTATATTATAAAATATTTTATAATCAAAAGTGGTAAACAAATTTTTAAATTAATCAAATCTCTGTGGAAATCATTCAAACTAGCCATCCAACAAAATACTGATATACAAAAATATGTGAGTAAACATCAAAAGTTTTTCACTTTTTTGAGCAATCGTTTTGACAAAAACAAATTTTCTGGTCGTACACTTACTTTCTTGTTTTTAACTTTTGTCTATATTATTTTTTTACTAGGAGGATCAATGGAATCTCTAATCAAATCCGAAATTATCACCTTTGTAGATATTAGAGTAGTCAATCTTATGCTATTATTTAGAGACAGTGAACTTATTAAGTTTTTTATGACGATTACGGTACTTGGTTCTTCTAAGACTATTATTCTAATCACGGTTGCCAGTACTTCAATCTTATTACTATCAAAAAAAAGAACTTATATAATTCCCTTCTTGACTACTATAGTTGGCAGTACTGTATTTGCTTATTTGGGAAAAATGTTTTTTCATAGACCTAGACCAGAATTTTCTGTTTATTTGGAAAAATCTTTTTCTTTTCCAAGTGGACATGCCACTATTGCTGTAGCGTTGTTTGGTTTTTTATCTTACATTATAATCAGAGAATATCAATCTTGGCGAGTCAAAGTAAATATTTTCTTTACTACTCTACTTCTTATTATTTTAATTGGCTTTAGTCGCATATATTTAGGGGTGCATTATGTCAGTGATGTATGGGAAGGCTATTTACTTGGAGCTTTGTGGTTGATTATTGGAATTAGTATTAGCCAATATCTATTCAGTAAAAAAACAATTAATCAAGTAATAATAACTACTAAAACAAAATTATATAGCTATTTAATAATTATTTTTACTATCTTTTTCTATATTTTCTTAGCTTGGTCTTTTCATCCCACTTTGCTTATTGAAAATATTAACTTAACAAATTCAACCTTAGACAGCCCACTTGGTATATTCAAATCCGAACAGGTCAAATATACTGAAACTCTCACAGGACAAAGACAAGAGCCTATTTCTTTTGTAATTCTAGCCAAAAATCAACAAGATTTCTTGGCAATTTTTAATAGTGCTTCTTGGCAGTTAGCCGACATTATTGATATCAACAATACGTACAAACTAGTCCAAGCGGCTCTTTTCAAAAAACCTTATGAAACAGCACCTATGACACCAAGTTTTTGGAATGCCAAAACCAATGATTTTGGTTTTGAAAAAGCTAATGAAACAAATAATGCCAGACAACGCCACCATGCTAGATTTTGGAAAACATCTTATACGACAGCTGATGATTATAATATTTATGTAGGTACCTCTAGTTTTGATGAGGATATCAAATGGGGTATCACACACAGAATTAGCCCTGACATTGATACAGAGAGAGAAAAATTGTTTATTGATTTAAAAAATACAGAACTTATTAAATATTATTCAAAAGAAAAAAATGTGAACCCTGTTCTTGGTAAAAATTTTACTGGTGATCAATTCTTCACAGATGGAAATTTATATTTGATAAAATTGAAATCTACAAAATAAAAATATCTACAGAATAGATATTTTTATTTTATGTTAATTAATTTCAATTAACTTTCACAATCTCATACTCCACACTTTTATCTTTCAATTTCAAGCTTACTCTATCACCAACTTTCTTACCCAAAAGTAATTGAGCAATTGGTGAGTTGTGAGAAATAATACCTTTTTCAGGTTTACTCTCACTAGAACCTAATATTTCATATTGTTTTTCTTTGCCATTTACTTTTACAGTCACAACACTTCCCAAATCAATAGTAGCACTCTCCCCTTTTTGATCTATAAGTATAGCACTATTGAGCTGGACTTGAATCTTGGATATAGCACCATTAATACCACGCAATTTCCCTTTGGCTAGCTGGTACTCTACATTTTCTGAAAAATCCCCTAGTTCTGCTAGACGGCTAACTTCAGAAGTCGCTTGTGGACGTTTTTTCAACAACTTTTCCAATTCTCGCTGTAACTCAAAAATCTTGTCTTGACTAAGATAAGGATCATTGGCTTGCAAGGCGTATTTACCAGCTTTTCTGTAGGGTGTTTGCATAATACATATATAATAACATACCTTGGCTATTTTATTCAATTGTATTATCAATCAAACTATAGTAAAATATATTAGTTCATAAATCTAAATAATACTCATGCTAAGCACACATTTAGAAAAATACTTCAATTTCAAGGCTTTTCGTCCAGGCCAAGAAGAGATAGTTCAGGCTATCATCGCTGGACAAGATGTCATCGCCCTCATGCCTACTGGCGGTGGCAAATCTTTGTGTTATCAGCTTCCTGCTTTGGCTGAACAAAAAATCACTCTCGTCATCTCCCCTCTTATTGCTCTGATGAAAGACCAAGTAGATAATCTCAAAGCTCGCGGTCTCAATGCAGTGCTCATAAATAGCAGTCTCAATTTGGAAGAAGTAAAACAAGCTGTCAAAGAAATAGAAAACTCTCAAACCCACATCCTTTATATGGCTCCGGAAGGACTCAATAATCGCTTACTAAAAGATCTACTCCAAAAAATAGACTTAGATATTGTCGCCGTGGACGAAGCCCATTGTGTCTCAGAGTGGGGTCATGATTTCCGTCCGCATTACCGCTTGATAAAAGATTTCATAAATTCTCTAAAAAAACGTCCGACCGTCACAGCTTTCACAGCTACAGCTACCCCAGAAGTAAGAAACGATATTATAAAAAATCTTGATCTACAAAATCCACAAATTTTTGTGCGTGGTTTTGATAGGCCAAATTTGCGTTTCTTTGTCAGAGATAATTTGAAAAAAAATGCCCGCTATCAAGAGATCTTGCGACTGGCAGGATCAATGAAAGGTTCGGGAATTGTTTATGCTATTAGTCGCAAAGAGACTGAAAAAATTGCCGAGTTTCTCAACAAAGAAAATATCTCAGCTGTTGCTTATCACGCTGGTTTAGAAAAAAATGAGAGAAAACAAGTCCAAGAAAATTTCATGGAAAACAAATTCAAAGTAATAGTTGCTACTATTGCTTTTGGTATGGGTGTGGATAAAGCTGACATTCGTTTTGTGATTCATGCTGGTTTGCCTAGTAGCATGGAAGGCTACTACCAAGAGGCTGGACGTGCGGGACGTGATGGTGAGACAGCTTATTGTGTACTTTTACACAGCCGAGCTGATATTGGGCTAAGACATTTTTTCTTGCAAAAAAGCAAAGAAGATATGCAAAAACAAGGCAAGACCTTTGCTGAAATAAACAAAATTGCCAACAACCAATATGAAAAATTACAAACTATCAGTAGCTACGCCGAGAGTAAAACTTGTCGACGCAAAACTATTCTAAACTATTTTGCTGATCCTGATGTTGTCAAAATACCTCAGACTGGTTGTGGCGCCTGTGATATTTGTCTAAATTATCAATGGGGAGAATTGAAAAACATCAAAAAAGAAAAAACAGCAAACGTCTTCCATACTTTGTCTAATACTGTTTTGGAAACTGTCAATATGTACAAAGAAGGAAAAACTATTGAACAAATTGCTAAGATAAGATCTCTTGGTGTGAGTACTGTGTTTCAACATTTAATACGTTGGTATATAGAAGATGATGGGCAGTTACCTATAGAAGATTTTATTACTAAAGATGAAGAAAAACAAATCTTAATAGCTATGAGTGAAGCTGAAGATTATACCAAACTTTCTCCTATCAAAGTAAAATTACCAGATGAAATAAGCTATGAAAAAATAAGACTTGTTATGGCCAAGATTCAGAAAGTGAAGCTTTGGTAATTTTAATTTTCATGAAAACATCAAAACAAAAAAATATAAAAACACCCAGCCTTTCGCGAAAAGCTGGGTGTTTTGGGACTGGTAACCAAATTAGTTGATGAAAACCAAAGTGTCTGTAAAAAAATTGACAAGCTGATAATGGTTCCTCCCCCTAGTAGCGGTAGTGTACAGTAATTTTAATACCCAGTAATCCACTGACGGAGTCAGTGGTCACCAACCCATCGAAGATGGGCTTGCTTGCTCTGTGAGGTGATTATAGGTAAAATATAATCATATGACAGAACAAGCAAACTATTATAAAAAATTAAGCCACTCAACATATGATTGTCGTTATCATATAGTATTTATACCAAAGTATAGATACCAAGTGCTAGATAACGAGAAAGTAAGACAATTTATACAAACAGTGTTTGAACAAATTTGTCAGTGGAAAGATATAGAAATTATCGAAGGTAAGTTACGACCAGATCATGTACATCTTTATCTCTCTATACCTCCTAAATATAGTATATCTGATGTTATAAAGTGGCTGAAAGGTAAAAGTGCCTCAAGAGCGTTCCAACAGTTTCCTGAATTATATACACGCTATTGGGGAGGACATTTTTGGGCTAAAGGTTACTTTGTAAGTACCGTTGGTATCTCAGACACAATTATAAAGAACTATATACAGAATCAAGAATTACAAGAAGAACAAGAGAAAGCTAAAATTAATCAGTTACGTCTTTGGAAATAATCCGACAACGTCGGTAGCCTCATAAGCCACCGACCGAGTCGGTGGTAATTAACTCAAAATCAAGAAAATTACGCACAACCTTGCGGAGATTTGCTATAGGTCGAGTGTTGAACCTT
>Ga0100380_10008585_pt1 | contig 10032 bp, 10 predicted proteins | sample CryGeymeta201504_FD_80417 | JGI IMG/M metagenome (GOLD analysis project Ga0100380, IMG submission 80417) | Groundwater microbial communities from Crystal Geyser aquifers in Utah, USA - Crystal Geyser metaG 2015-04 | ecosystem: Environmental > Aquatic > Deep subsurface > Groundwater | place... | reverse complement strand
ATTAAAAAAGCTCTATACTTTATAGACAGTGCCTTAAACGAGGAGAACTTTGCATTAAATAAAGTTCATGATATAATTTTGAAGAAGTTAACATTAGATAAGGAGTTAGATGAACTCTTAGTGTGTCCCTCGATAAATGTTGATAGGGATATAAGTTCCAATATCTTTTTGGAATCGCTTAATACAAATGAAGGTGAAGATGAAGATGAAAATGAAAATAATAATGCTAATAATAATGTTAAAGATGACATTAAAGAAAGTAAAGACTTAAATAATGAAGAAGTAACTAAAAAGTATTATGAGCTTGATCAAAGAGAAAGTAGAAACAAATCTCTGCTTGAATTACATTTAATGAATAATATTTAGTAAATGAAGTTCTGACAATTTGGCAATTGTATTCCTAATTATTATTTATTTTACACTAAGATATTTCTAGTTATAGATTGTTCAAATAATTATAATTTATATTGTAATAACATAAACATAAATAGCTTTACATACTATTATTTTGATTGATTTTAATAAAATAAGGAATAATATTTATTATAAATTTATAAGTTATTTATATATTATTTTCCGTAATAAATTATGTTAAATTTTATTCACATTATTATAAGATAAAGTAATAAATATTAATATAATAAATGGAACAATTATTCTACAGCTCAAAAGTTGCTAAAAATAGTAATCTCTGCAATGAAATTTTCTCGTTTAGCTCAGTTAAAGATTATTCTCAAATTGCTCAAACCTGTACTTCATTCAATAGACTTGTTCAGAAATATGACCCTTATTATAAAGATGATTGTAACAACTTCTTTTTTCAAAACACAATAAATAACCAGTAAGTATAATACATAATTATAGCTATAACTATTCCATTATAACTTATATAATTTCATAAATTATTTAGATCATATAAAGCTAATCAAAAAAGCACATCTGATAAATATAATAATACTATTTCCTCATCAAGTATTCATTTACCCAAATTCCAAGATAACCAAGATAATTTTTCATGGAAAGAGTTATTTAAAAAGAGCCTCGAAATAAGAAACAATTGGAATAATATTTCAAATTTAAACTTTTATAAATCCTCTTCAAGTGAATCCAATAACACTACTGATACCGACAAGGAAAAATTACTTAACGATAACTTATTTGAAAGTGAACTAAAAGATGAAATAATGAGTTTTGGCGGAGAAATATATGATAATCTTAAAAGTAATTATATTATTTTATTAATATTTACTGACTATTTAATAATTTAGATAATGCTTTTTTCCCAAAACTCCGAAAGCAAAACTTTAATATAGAAAATGATAATAATACTACCTTTCAAGTTTATTTGTTCGATTTAAAAAATCAGATTAATGATATATTTGATTATTATGATCCTTACTTTAAAGTATCGTTTTACGAAGAAGAAAATACTAAATCTAACAATACTAATACTAACAATACAAACAATACTAATAATACAAACAATACTGACAATACAAACAATACTGATGAATGTAAAATCTTTACCATCGCTAAGTCAAAAAATAAAGCCTTCGAATGTGTTTTATTTAATTTTGATTACTTTATCAAGGAACTAAGTAATAACGAGGCAAAGTCAATGCTTAAGAAATATAGAAATTATAACCAAAAAAATTTGTTTAATAACAGTAACATTAACACGACTACTTCAAACAATGATAATAACAATAATAATATCGATACTATTAAAGAGACTGTACAAGTACAAGACCTGAAAGAAAAGCACGAAAAAGAAGATGCTATCTTCTCTCTAGATGGTAAAATCGACGGCAGTCTAATTGATGATTTGCTTGATAAGGGTATCGGAGTTAATATACCTTTAAACGAATTGATAAATACAAAAATAAACAAAAAGAAAAAAAATGTAAAGTTAGAAGTAGAGAAAAACAACGATCTTATCATTATGAATATTGACAGTGAAATTTTAATGAAAAAGACCTCTTCCAAAAAAAGTAACTTTGTCTCGAAGAAGTCGTTCAAAGATTTAAATAATTCCTTTCTAATTTTTACATTGAATTGCTTAGAAGAATCAATATCAAATTTTTGTGAGCTAAGTTATAACAATATAAACTTTTTCAGACATGATGATCATTTATTCTTATCAGAGTATTTGCTTAGATATAATGCTATTGTTGAAAGCTCTATACATATTAATGAATCCTTTGAAAATTTTATTGTTGTAGTCAACTATCTTTATGATTATTTTTACCAGAACGAAGAAATTAAAACAAACAAACCTAAATATTCTTTATTAAGACTTATGATAAATAAATGGAATGAAATTGTACTAGAACCACTAGCAGTCAAATTAGCTTCGAAAGGATTAAAACTACTGCAAAAAATACTAGAGGATGATCTTAACAAAAGTTTAAAAGAAATAATTAAAAATAAAAACAAACAAATCATTCTTAAACAGAAAAAACTTTCCAAAACAGTAAGTTTTAAACGTTCAGATAAGTTTAAAAAAGTAGAAGATGAAGAGAATGAGATTGATATCTTAGACGGTACAGATTTTAATGCTATATACCAAGACAAAAACTTTAAGAAGAATTTAAGGTTATTCCAGTCAATCTCAGCTTGCTTAGTTGATAATTGCTGTAATGAATACTCTGTTTTAACATTAAATACTGATTTTATGCATTTAAAAGGGATTTACCAAGCGTATGAAAAAGGTCTATTCACTGTTGTATTAAAGACACTTAATAAATACTCAACACTATATTCACCATATTGTTTAATGAATAAATTAATTACAATGCAAGTGTTTCAAGAAAAACTGTTAAACTCTACTAAGATAAAGATATGTGAGATTATTAATCAGGTTGTTTTTGATAATAGTATAAGATGTCTTATTAAAGAAATAGATACATTCATTAAAAAACTATACTTTAACAATAATAATGATATTCAAGAAATAACAAAAATTGCTGTAAATTACTTTAAGTTACACACATTTAATATTGATCCAGATCTGAGTGGAATATTTAAAATTGTTGAAGATCATATTAAGACAAAGGAAAATAATGATAGTGTTGTTTTGTATATCATTGCAAACTTTATCAACAGTGTAAAAGATCAAGCTGTAGAAAATAACATAATAAAGGTAATTCAAGAAAGTAATAAATGGTATGGAAAAGTACTAGAAACTCAAGACTATTATAACAAGCAGGTTTTCAAAGAGTTTAAAAGAAGAAAAATTAATAAAGAGGATATAAAAGATTTGTCAATATCTCATGAATTTTGGCAAGGCAGTGTAAGTACCAAAGAAAACTTGGTAAGTGAGATTCTAGAACTAATTTCAAAAAATAAGATAGATGACATGATGGACTCAATGATGTTGTGATAATGTGATAATACTTATATAATAATTTATATTAATTAGTTATATTTAATATAAATTATTTTAATAATTAAATTGTAATTTATTTTTATTTATAATTTTAATTAAGTATTTTTATAACTCTAACTATATTAACGATATAAATGAATAAAATTACACAAAATACAACAACTAATACTGAAGCAACTATAGAACCTGAAATGAATATTAATGAGCACAAATCTCAATTAAATAATTTAATCATTGAAAACTCATCTTACCGCAGACAAATTAAATTTTTCAGGGAAGAAGTTAACAAATATAAAAAGATCTTATCACTAATGATAGATAATTCCGAAAAAGAAAACAAATTAAAAATAACTGATTTTCTCGAATTAAACAATAAAGAATTAGAAGAAGTTATTAACCAAAACGAACAAATAATAGAGGATTCAAATAAAGAATATAATATATTATGTATAGATTTTGAGCAAAAATTTGGAGAGTCTGGTGTAAATAATGAAATAAGTGCTTTTGAAGATGAGTTATTTCTACTTAATAATATCTTTGAAGCTAAGGAAAGAGAAATTTTACATTTAGAGAGCTTTTATCAAAATATTAAAAAACCAAAGAGTGGATTAGCGTTTGAATATTACGATATTGATAAGAATATAATTAATCAAACATTAAATATTAATTTAAATGAGTTAAGAGGGTCGTATGCTTCATTATCAAAACAAATAATAAATATGAAAAGTAAAAATGAAAGTAGTCTAAATATGATAAAGGTAAATTGATATAGTAAATATTTATTCTATAATAATCGATATAGGAAATGCAAAAAGAAATTGAATATATAATGACATGTGCAAAGGAAAATACTACAAGAGGAAATACTAACAATAATACTAATAAAGTTAATATAATACCAAACTCGAATTCATTAAACAAGGCAGAGAAAATAAAAGAAGATAATAAAAAGACTATGCTTAAAAAGCAACAAGAAATTGAGAATAATTATATTGTAAGAATATCATAAATTAAAATTAAGAAAACGCAAGTCAAAGTAGAAAAGTGTAAAGATGAATTAAGGAAGAATTATAAACAAATAGACGAATTAGAATCTGAAGATAAGACATATAAAAAGAATATAACAGTTGTAGAAAAAGAACTTCAACGATTAACAGACCAAATGAGTGAGAAATTATCAAAACTTTATTCATTAGAGATTGAAATTGATAGACTTAAAATGAATAAAGATAGTAAGGATAGTAGTTAGAAGAAGACATAAATTTTGTTTGTTTTTCAATTCTGACTACATTACTATATAAATACTCAATTAATGTTTGATTTTATAGCTATGAGTTAGAGATTTAGAAAGTCAATGTCACAATGTCAATGAATGTAAATATAATTTTTTTATATATAAATTATGTATTTTTACTATTATACATTCAATATAATTTTTTGCATTTGACTTAATATCTAAAATGTCAATACGAACAAAATAAAAATTAATAATTACGATTATAGGTATAAATTTAATATAAATTCAATTTAATTATAATTAAAATTTTATATTATAATTTTTATTAATAATGGGAGCATGCTCATCAGAAAATACTTCTAAAAATACTTCTAAAAACCATAATGAAAACGGAATAATAAATAGTATACAACCTGTGAAATTACCATTAATACCTGAAGAAGAAACGTAATAAACAACAACATAATATTATAAAACTATTAAACTTATAAAAATTTAAACTAACTAAACTATCTTATCTTTTAGAATTCATTCCTTGAAAAATTCCTTTGATGATTTAATTCCTGATGTAAAAGATAACGAACCACTACAATTTGAACTTCACCTAAACGGTTTTAAAATAAAAGGATTAAGTCCAGACAAAGTAATTAATAACAATATATAAAAATTAATAACAATTTATAATAAATTTTAATTTAGTATTACTTCGTTGTTGTATTAATTCCAACTTCAAATACAATAATAAGCGAAATACTTCCTATCACAAAAGGTCCTACTCCAAAGTTTAATTTCGACAAAAAGTTTTTAGTTGAAATGGAATTTAGTCAGTTAAAGGATAATTACTTAAAAATGGTAAGCGGCACAATTAAATTACCATAAATTTACTTATATAAAATATATAGTACTTATACACAATGCCACCGTTTGACATTACAAGAAGTAGTAGTATTAATTTAGAAACTTTAAAAACTAATATGGATTATACTGCTAGCTTATTAATTGATATGTTAACAATAGCTCTAGGACCTGAACATCACGATATTAAGATTATTGATAGTAGAACGAGAGGTGTTTTAGGAAGGTTTAAGTGTAATCTTAATTGTAATCATATTGCGCCTATTTTTGTTTCGATTGATTCTATTATATGTAGACTACATGAAAAAACTAACAGCAAAATATCGTATAAACTAAATTATAAAGATATTGAACACCAAGTTGAAAGTGATTACTCATGTGAAAATGATGGGAAAATTTCATCGAAATCAAATGAAACTATCTACAGGTGGTTTAAAGAAAATACTAAGGAGAAAGTTGATCTTATTCAAATTGACAATGTAAGAATTTCTTTTAAATATTATTATTATTTACTAATTACTAATATTATATAAAATTTTATTAGCTTTTGATGAGTATTATTGAGTTTAGATCATCATTAATTGTTTTACATCTATATGACACAATTTACGAAATATTAGATACAAAAGGAGATACTAAAAATCTAACAAAAAGATATACTAACATCAATAGAAATTTCCAAATTTGTAAAGAAGCTGATGCTCAGTTCCAAGAATTTCAAAAAAATTTACAACCGAAATATAATTTATTAGGTTCGGCATCTCTTAACTCATATAAGTTACTTAAACAAAATGAAGACTTAATGGAAAAACAACGTAGTCAGATATTTATTAATTCTACCACACTCTATAGTAATAGTATGTCAAATAATAATTTAAACAAATCTGATAATGCTGTTCATAATGAAATGAAAGACTCTATTAAGCTAAAAATATTTGATAATGTCCATCAAAATTTCCAATCTGAAATTTTCCTTACAGGGATCAAGATCGGAACAATCGAAGGAAACATAAGTATTAAAAATATTCCTTTACTAAGACAAATATTATGCGGAGTACATACAGAAAAAGGTCTCGATCTTAACGCAGCTTACTTAGGACTTATCGAAGTTGATATATTAGACAAGGATAAAGATCATCCTTTACCCGAAGACTTAATTCAATTAACAAAAGACTCAAAGCTATTATTCTTAAAGATATCTGGAAACTCTACTTCATTAACAAAAGTATCTGCAGAGTATAGACAGAATAACGAAGAAATAAATTCAATACTCAATAAGACAATAGAAAATTTAAAGCATTCCGAAAAGGAATCAATACTATTTTATAATTATGTCTCTTCTACTGATATCATAAAAGGTCAACAAACAATGATCGACTTAGGTGTTAAAATCTTATCTGTTGTTGAAAGTTTAAACAATGATCACAGATTAAAAGCACTTACCATTTTATCTTTAATAATGGATAGAGGAGAACTAGATTTAGAAATGATGTCAAAAATTATAGCTGATAAGTTAGAAAATAATAATGAAATATGTTTGAATCTTATTGCTTTCCAAATACGTTTGTTAGACTATTCATTGACGAAGCTAGGTAGAAAGTCAACTGATGAGAATACTAAAAATTTTATTGAAACTTGTATTGCATATTGTTATTTTAGAATGCCATTAGTAAGTTAAATTATAATATTAATTAAATTTTATTAAAATTTAATTTGTTTATTAATAATATTTTTAGTTCCAAAAAGCATTTTTAGACATAACATCAGAAAACTTTACAGAACATAAAAACGAAGAAGGTGTTTCTCAAGAAAATTTAAGTGAGAAAGAATTCGTTCAGTTAGAATTACTTAAAATCGAAGATGATGACAAAAATGATATAGGAAATCCTCAAGTAAGTTTAATTGATTGGTCTAACCTATTCTATGGAAAACTAAAGAATCATGTAATTTAACTAAAATAATTTCATTCTTATTTCATATTATTTAGGGATATGAAAAAGAAGTTTTAGAAAAACACGAAGAACTTGAAGAGATATTATTAAGAGCTGATTGGAGGAAAAGAATTGCTAAAAAAGGGCTTGCGTTCTTTTCAATAATAAAAAAACTTGAAGAGTATTTCAAGAAGAAATTAATAGTCGAAAGAGATATCAATTGGCTATTAGTCCCAGGATTTAAAATTATAATTTGCGCTATTATTCACCAACTGAAAACTTTCCCTTCAACTGCATATCCTCAACCTTTAATCGATATTATGGTTATTTTTATTAACAAGCCTCATATAATGAATACATTCTTTTCAATTATAATAGAGAAAACAAAGTAAATAGATATATAATAATAATTATTAATTTTTTAGTGTCTTTGATACAAATGCTGTCTTTAGTTTATTTAAGATACTTGATTCCTTCTTTGCAGAATATGAGAATACTAAACATTTATCAACTGCTTTTAGTAATAAGTTTGATTATAATAAATTAAAGCAAGGTATGTAAATATTTATAGATTAACTATATTAGTATTACTTATAATAATTTAATTTAGCTATGTTGATTATTATTAATAATGATCATTCTCTTTGTTTATCTAAAGTTATTTGGTTTTACTATAAGAATACAGCAACAATGCCAATAGACCATATACATCAAATTATTACTAGATTGTTTTTTGATAAAGTATTTTATCAGTAAGTATATACTATATAATATTACTATAATGATTTATTACATTTATTTACAATTTAAGTTTGTTTTTCCATTGGAGTTGGCAAGTAAGGAATATGTTATATTTCTTTTTGTTCTTTATTGTTTATCATCAAATTAAAAATAGATCTTTCCAAGGCGATAGAATTGCTATAGCTAACGAGTAAATAATAAACTTATTATTGATATTTAAAATTCATCAATATTTCTTATTAATATATTTTTATAGGAGAATGGAATTACTAAAGAATAAAGATAAGAAACTCCTTCAAAATTTAGGAAATACAAATTATCCAGAACAAGTAATAACTAAATTAACAATTAAACTTATTCTTATCTTTATTCTTATTATTTTATTTAGTTGAAACAAGAAATTCTTAATACTTATTACGAAAAGGCAAGGATTATTCAACAAATCAAAAAGAGTATTCCTCATAAAAATTTACATCCTACATTTAAAACTGAATTTGACACCGATAACATAACAATCAAGGAAATATTAACTTCAAAAGAAATAAGAGATAATATAGTAATGTAAATAACTATTTAAACATTAACAGAGGCATTTACCATTACAATAAAGTAGAAGAAGAATTTAATAAATGGGAGAAGGAAATAAAAGGAAGAAAGGAATACAACTATCCAGAAATTGATTTACAACCACCGAAAGATGATGTAGTTGAATATAGCTCAGATATGACAATATGGTGATTTGTTAATTGGTGATTGATAAGATATAATACTATCTCTTTTTTATTAGATTTAATTGATTTAATAATAATTTAGCCATTTTTTAATCAATTTTTATAGTTTAATTAAATTTTAATCATATAAGTTATAATTAAATATAAAAATATTAGTTAACATTATTAAACTTCAATGAAGTATTGCTTAATTAAATTATAATTAGTAATTTATTTCAAACAATTCTTATTAAATTTAGTCGAGTAACAAATATTAATCTTATTAGCTTTCCATTTCTACCAGCTTTCTAATGGCATACCATTTCCATCTAAATAAGTATTTATTCCAATTAGTACAATATCAATGAGTTGCCAAATACAAATAACTAACATCAGTAAAATTTGTGTTATATATAGTTTTGGTGATGTTTTTGAAAAGTCTTCTAATGCTAAGCCTTTAGTGAAACTTTTCTGAACTATATATAAGATAATTATTAATAAGCCGAGTAATAATTTTGAATAGCCTGCTAAGTATCTTTCAGCATAAATATGACCTATTCCAAATGATATAAAACTCTCAATTAAGAAGGAATATAATTGCTTTTTCTGTTCATAGGAACAGTATTGCCCTGAGAAGCCTTTAGTTATTTTACTGTTTTCAACGTAGTTAATAAATCCTTTATTACATTGACATTCGTTCGGTGATTTACAATTTCCGAATTTTTTTGGACATGTGTTGACTGCACTGCAATTTATATTATTTGCAAAGTGATATTTCATATAATCAAGGCTATTTTCTTGGTTATGCAAAAATGGAGCAAAAAAAGTTTGAGATATACTACTTTTGTCTAATTTGTTTGATTCATTATTTTTATTAAGATTATGGGAGAAAATAGAATATACACTTAGTAACAATACTAAAAAAGAGATATTGAACAATTTCTTAATCATTTTTATTGAATTAATTTAATTATACTTAATATTTATTTTTATATATTACTACATTGTAAATTTACTATTTGAAAACGAATACTATTATTAGATTTAATTTTGTATTTATAATATATAAATAAATGTATTCATTAATTATACTTATACTCTTGGGGATTGGGGATTGGGGATTGGGGATTGGGCCCAATCCCCAATCCCCAATCCCCAATCCCCAATATT
>Ga0100380_10008581_pt1 | contig 10034 bp, 6 predicted proteins | sample CryGeymeta201504_FD_80417 | JGI IMG/M metagenome (GOLD analysis project Ga0100380, IMG submission 80417) | Groundwater microbial communities from Crystal Geyser aquifers in Utah, USA - Crystal Geyser metaG 2015-04 | ecosystem: Environmental > Aquatic > Deep subsurface > Groundwater | place: USA... | reverse complement strand
TCACAAGGCCGACACCCCGCTGACGATCTATGCCGCCACCAAGAAGGCAACCGAGGCGATGGCCCATGCCCAGGCCCATCTGTACGATCTGCCGGTGACGATGTTCCGGTTCTTCACCGTCTATGGCCCCTGGGGGCGGCCCGACATGGCGTTGTTCAAATTCACCGATGCCATTCTCGACGGCCGGCCCATCGACATCTACAACCACGGCGACATGTACCGCGATTTCACCTATGTCACCGATCTGGTGCGCGCGATCGCCCTGTTGATCGACGCCGTGCCGGTGCGCCCCACAGACGGGGTGGTGACGCCCGGCGACAGCCTGTCACCGGTGGCGCCCTACCGGGTGGTGAACATCGGCAATTCCGACAAGGTGCGCCTGCTGGATTTCATCGAGGCGATCGAAACCGAACTGGGCCGCCCGGCGATCCGCAACTACATGGACATGCAGCCCGGCGACGTGCCCGCCACCTGGGCCGACGCCACGCTGCTGCACAGCCTGACCGGATACCGCCCGCAAACCGGTTTTCATGATGGCGTGGCCCGGTTCGTGACCTGGTTCCGCGACTATTACGGCAAATAGGGCGTTTCCTCAGGTCGGTCGGGGATCAGGTACCTTGCAAATACCGAAAATTGCAATGAGAATGCTGGCAAAAAACGCCTTGTCAAAGACAGCACCGATAGGGCAAAAAACTTGTTACAATAATGGAGATTCCGTACCTGATGATAAAGAATACAAGATGCCGTTTCGATAGCAAATAAATATCAGAACAACGGCATATCAGGGCAGCTTGAATGTTGTTTCTTTTTAACTGAAACAAATCTAAAACAAAAAAGGAAGTAGACTTATGAAAAGCGTGATGGCACTTTCGATGCATAAGGCTGGTAGTACAGTAGCAAACTATATTTTTGTCGAGATTTTTAAGGAAAAAGGCTATAAAATAGATGAGATTTCCAAACAGGTGCTAGGATCACCCCTTCCAGAGCATGAGATATATTTCAATTATGAAAACAGCATATCTCTTGAAGACACATATTATGGCATTGCCCGCTCACCAAGAGCCCATACGATGGAAATCTTGAGGAATATGCGTTTACTCGTTCAGGTTCGAGATCCTCGAGATTGCATTACCTCATCATACTTTTCTCTCTCCTTAAGTCATAAACTTCCAGATGATCCTGAAAAATTAAAGGCGTTTCTTGCGCAACGTCAGAAGATAACAGAAACATCTATTGATGAATTTGCATTATCATCTGTTTCAGGTTACATTGATCGTCTTGAAAAAATAAAAAACATAGTCAATACCCATGATGATGTTTTACTATTAAAATATGAAGATATGGTCGAGAGTACACCAAAGTGGCTTGATGAAGTATCTCAATTTATTGAACAGCCAATTACACCAGATCTTAAGTCAAGGATTAAAAAACTATTGAACTTCAACGTTCCGAGTGAAGACCCCAACCGGCACAAAAGACAGGTGAAACCTGGAGATCATAAGCGGAAATTAAAGTCGGAAACAATTGAGGCCATGAACGAGCGCCTTAGTGACGTATTGGATGCCTTTGGTTATCAGAAATAACTTCAATCTAGATATTAAAACCTAATGTTCTGGGTCTGACACTTCCTATCCGACATTCCCCAAGTCTCGTGCGTAGCAAGGCGAATATTGCCTGAAGCGATGGTTCGGTCGGTCTTTCGCGACTTTGGAAGTGTGTTGCGGCTACCGGGTGCAGGCTGTCCGTGCTCGATCGGCAGGCGCTGACGGCAGGCGCGGGCTTTGCCACGTCTGATCCCTTGACGTCAAAGCGGGGGTTGGCCCCGGTCGTTCGGTGTGCGCCGACCCCGCGCCGGGATTTTTCCTGGGCCTCGGGCAAGAGTGGCATATCGGCAAGGTTTCGATTATTCGTGCAGGGCATCTTGCCGAAAGCGGTCTCTGGATGTCGCATGGGTGGCGAACGCCTTTTGGGTGAAAATGGTTTCTTGAGGTTTTTCAAAGATGGACGATCAGATTTCGCGGTATGTCACCGCCCTTTCCGGCGACGCCGTCACAGGAACGATCCTGCACATCGGCGCGGGGGCAGGGGGGCAGATCGACAGTTATCTGGCCACCGCCGCCCGCCATATCTGTCTTGTCGAGCCGAACCCGGCCCTGTGCGACAAGTTGGAACAGCGTCTGGCGGATGACCCCCGTCTTGATCTGCACACCGTGGCGGTGGCCGAAACCGACGGTTTCGCCAATCTCAACGTGTTCAATTTCACCCCCCTCAGCAGCCTGTACGCGCCCAAGGACATTCTTGATCTGTATCCGGGCCTGAAAACCCTGGAAACGCCGCAGGTGGCCACAATGGCCGTTGCGTCACTGATCGCCGCGCTGCCGCCGCTTGAAGATGCCGGCAACCTGTTGGTGATCGACGCCCCGGGCGCGGAATTTGCGATCCTGCGGGCCCTGATCGATACGGAAAACCTGCGCCGGTTTGACAGCGTCATTTTTGCCTGTGGCACCTCGCAACACTATACTGACAGTCACGATGCCGCAGCGGTCACCCAGGCCCTTGTCGGCGCGGGATACAAGACACGCCAGCAGGCAAACGACGATCCTGATTTCGCAACGCTTCTGATGGTCTGCGACCGGGCTGCCCTGGAACGCCAGCGGCTTGAACGTCTGGTACAGCAGGCCGAAGACAAAGCCGCCAAGCTGGAACGCCGTTTGCAAGAGGCCCTGTCCCAGATCGAGGCCCAGATCGAGGCCCAGACCAAGGCCCAGATCGAGGCGAAACAACAGGCTGACGCGTTGCATCAGCATGAAAAACAGTTTGCCGCGCAGGCAGATGCCCTGAAACACAGCACCGCCCATGGGAAACAGTTGGCGACGAAACTCGATGACCTTGAAGCACGTCATTCTGTGGCTTTGGAAAGCCTTGCAAAGGCGGAAAAGGCACAGCTTGAACTGACAGCACAACTTTCGGATATGACTGGAAACCGCGATGCCTTGGCGGCTGAGTGTGACCGTCTGACGACCAACCTTCGTGAAAGTCATCAAGAGCGCGACCACCTGAACGCACAGCTGGCCGAAAGGGACAACGCGCTTGCCCAGGCGCAGCAGGCGCTGGCACAGGCCGAGGCCACCCGCGCGCAAGAGGCCGCCGAGGCCAGCGCCCGGTTCGACGAACGTCAAGCCCGCGTGCAACATCTCAGCGAAGAGCGCGACCACCTGAACGCACAGCTGGCCGAAAGGGACAACGCGCTTGCCCAGGCGCAGAAGGCGCTGGCGACCCGAAACAGTGAATGTGAAACCCTCAATGCCCAATGTGAAGCAATGACCACGCAGGTCGCGTCCCATCAGCAGGTTGCCGAACGCCACCAGCGCGATCTGACCATGGCTTTGCGGTTGCAATCCATCGCCCATGCAGATTTGCGCGATCTTCAGTCGCGTTTTGCCGAGCTGCGTCAGCAGAAAGAGCAGCAGGAAGCCTTGTTGCGCAAGCTGACCCCACGATTGCAGGAGGCAGCGCGATACCTGAATGACCTGCCTCACATCTCGACTGCGGTTCAGGCCCCGCAAGAAATCTTGAAAGTAGAGACGGAGAGCAAAACCCCCGCCCGACCCAAAGCACGGCCCCGCCGCAAGACCGGCAAAACCAAGACCAGCAAGCCATAGGAAGGGTGTGGAATGACCAAGATCACCCCTGATCCGTTGATCGACGCTGTCACCGAAGCGCTTGAGTTGCTGGGGGACTACAATTCAGGGCCGGCCTTGCCCAGCCCACTGCCCGACGATCCCCTGCCCAGTCTGCTGGAACAATGCGAAACCCTGTGCGCCCGGGCTGCGGCCGAAGCGCCGTTGCCGGTGCGCAGTCTGCATCACTTTGCCTGTACCGGCGGTACATTGATTTCGAAATGCATTGCCGCGCAACCCAACACCGTCCTGCTGAGCGAGATCGACCCGTTGAGCACCTTGCATCTTTTGCAAGGCAAAAAACCGTTCTTTCCCACCGATATCCTGGGTGACCTGCGCGTCGGGGTACGACAGGCGCCTGACACCGAATTGGCGGATGTGTTTCTGGCGGGGCTGGAACGGATGCGTGATCTTCTGGCGGGGCGGGGTCAGGCGCTTGTGGTGCGCGATCATCCCCATTCGCAGTTCTGCACCGGCGTGGACTTTGCCGCGCGCCCGACCCTGCACCGGATCATCGCAGACCGGATGCCGCTGCTGTCGGTTGTGACACTGCGCCATCCGCTAGAGTCATTCCTGTCACTGGACGCAAACGGATGGCGGCATTTCACCCCATTCACGCTTGAGGAATACAGCCAGCGGTATCTGGCCTTCCTGGCGGCCCATACCGGGCTGGAACAGGTGCGATACGAGGATTTCGTCGCGGCCCCCGACGCCGTGACCGCGCAGATCTGCGACATTCTGGATCTGCCGTTTGACGATATGGCGATCGACCATATCGATATGTTCCGATTGTCCGGCGACAGTGGCCGCAGCGGCACAAGGATCGCCCCGCGCACGCGCCGCACAGTGCCCGATGCCATTGCAGCCCAGATCGGGACCAGCCCATCCTATGGCGCGCTGTGCCAGCAGACCGGGTATGATCCGTAGGGCATCGGCGAGGCGCCGGTTACACCACCGACAACACTTCGTCCAGCGCCGCCTTTGCCACCCGTTTGCGTTCGGCCTGAAGGGCGCCAATGTCGGCGAACAGATCCGCAAGGCGTGCGCAGGTGGCCAACCAGGCCTCGGCAAAGGTGAAATCCGGTTCGAATTCCGCGATCCGGGCGGCGGCGGTGGCGCAATCCTGATCACGGGTGTTCAGCATTGCCGCTTCGGGGACCAGATCGAAGATGCGGTGGTTCGGGCCGGCCCAATAGGTGGGAATGCCGCCCACGGCGAAGGCATCGAATATCTTTTCAGAAATATAGGCGTTCTGGTGCACGTTTTCATAGGATGACACAATCCGGCTGCGGCCTTGCAGTTGCGCCAGCTTGTCCAGATGCCAGTCGGGCAGATCCTGACGTCGCACTTCGGCGCCCCACCCTTTGCCAACCCGCAGCACCCCCGCGCCCTGGCTTTGCGCGGCAATCTCGGTGCGATACAGGCTCAACCCTGCCACATCGCGGTCGTCGAACGCCTGCCCATAGGGGCCGCTTGTGCGGTGTTCGGCAAAAAACGCGGCGCGGATCGGGGCGGCATTCCAACGGTCGATCATCGTCTTGGCGCCGATGTTGGCAAAGCCCGCCATCAGGGCGCTGTAGCGCAGCGCATAGGTGTCTTCGGTCAGGATGAAATAGGGCAGCCGGTCAAAGGCATAGATGTCGGATGTTTCATGGCCGAAAAAGCTGTAGGACAGGTCGGTGTCGTCGACGGTGATCGTGCCGGCGCGGCCGGTGAACGGCCCGCTCCAGGTGATGTCCCACAGGGGTTCTTCGGACATCACAACGATTTTCGGCGGTGCCGACCCATTCAGCAGCGGGCGCAGGGTGGGCAGGTTTTCCTTCAGGTCGATGTTGAACCCGGTCAGGATCACATCGGCCTGATCGGCCGCGTCGACCCAGGTCAACCTGTCGCCCACCAAACGGCGGATCGGCGCATAGCTGAGCGGGGTGCGGTGCGCATGGCGGCCCAGGGCGCAGACCTTGGGCGGCGCACCATGATTGAGCGCGGGGGCAGGCGTGGTTTGGGCGCGGGCATGGGCCAGAACCCTGTCGAAATGCACCGCCAGCGGCGCATCGTCGTCCAGCCCGGCGCGGGCCTGTGCCACGGCCTGGGCCAGGGGCGCGGCATTATCGGCCAAACGGCGCAGGGTTTCCACGGGGTGCAACAACAGCGCACTGGCGCAACTGCGCAGCACCAGCGGGCCGTCGGTCTTGTGATTGCGAGCGCGCGCAAGCCCGCCCAAAAGACCGCCGATTGCGCCGTCTGCGGTATCATCGGCATGGGCCAGCATCAGCGCCTGAATATCGGTCACAAACCCCTGTGGGCCATACAGGATCCACAATTGCCGCATGGCATGGCGCATCCGGGCCAGGATGGCTGGATCGGCCGCGAGCACCGCCAGCCGGTCAGGCAGCGCCCGTATGTCTTCGGGGGTTTCCTTGCAGAATACCACCGCGATGTCCCACAAACGCTGATCGCCCGGCGGCGCCCAGGTGCCGGCCAGGATCACCGGAATCGCCCCGGCGCCGATAGATTCCCAAAGACGGATCGAATTGGGGCCCGATCCGCCGGGACACAGGGAAAACGTGGTGTTCAGCAGTTGGGCGCGGAACTGATCGGCGGCGGACGTGTCAACCAGGGTGTCGGCACCGCTGTCTTTGCGGGCATGGACCTGAAGGTCATAGACGATCTTTTGATAATGCCAGCTGTCCCGCCCCACCACCAGGCCCCGGGTGTCGTCCCCCAGCAGATCCAGAATCCAGTTTCGTGCTTCGGTCAAATAATATTTGTTGGCGCGCGCACCGATGAAGGAAAACAGATGCGGCCGCGGGATGGCATCGTAATCCGGTCCCGCCTCGGGCAGGGCTTCGTTGACCTGGACAGGATACAGCGGAAACGGGTGCAACCTGGGGCGGGTGGTGTCGACCGGGGCTTTCAGCGCGGCGGCATCGTCATGGGTGGCGTGGGCCCAGAACACATCGTCAATGCCCGCCTGGCGGAACAGATCCAGATATTGACGGCCCATGATATGCTGACAAACCGTTACCTTTGGCCGGTCGGCAGGCAACAGGGCGCAGAACTGTTCGAGCCGATCGAAATGCAAATCCCGGTCGGGTGCCTTGTTGTGCATCTTGTCGATCAGGGTGGCCCAGGGAAAGGCGACATAGATCATTCCGCCAGGGGCAGGGCGAAACCCGTCGCGCATCCGCAAAAACGCATGCTGTTCGGTGATCGCCGGAAACTGCCAGTCTGCATCCAAAGCGATCAGCCCGGGGCCCCGCACCACCAACGGGGCGATGTCGGGAAATTCCAACGCCGCCGGATCAACCGGATCATGGTTGACCACAGCACCCGTGGCATGGGTTCTGTCGGGCAATGGTTTGCGGCCCGCCCAGGGTGGCGAAGCCCCGACCACGGTCTGAAACCGGTGTTTCGCAAAATGATCGACCGTTTCTTCCTGCACCATGAACTGGCTGCCCTGCACCGGCCTGATCTTGCGCCGGGTCACGGGGCCGACGGCACAGAGGCGTTCAAAAACGGCACGTCGATCCGCCAAGGGCAGGACATCGTCGATTTCCCCCAGATAGCTTTCCCGTTGGCGGGCCGAAAGCTGTCCTTCGCTGATCCGAAAACCGCCCAGGGCAAAGGGCAGTTGGGCAAAACCGGCCTTGCCGGCCATCAACCGCCACAGGTTCCAATCGCCGGCCAGTTTCATCGGCGCGATCGTGGTTGCCGGATTGATCGCAGACCACAGCCATTTGCGAAAGAACGTGCCCTCTTGTTGCATAAAATCCCAGTGGGTTCCGTCGCATACGCCGCTGCGCAATCCCAGGGTTGGGATTGGGCGGTCAAAGGAAATCGTCGTCATGTCGTCACGCAGAATATTCACCGCGCCGCCAAACCACGACATCTGCGCCTGCCCGAACTGCCGCCCCAAGGCCGAGGCCAGCGCCAAGGCACCGGGCATCAGGATGTCATCGGCGTTGATCCAGGTCATGAAGGCTTCGTTCGGGGCAGCGGCGGCCCCAAAACCCCGGATCAGGGCGTCGTACATGCCGCTGTCCGGCTCGGACACCCAGGAAAACCGGATCGCGTGGCAATGTCGGGGAAACGCCCCGCTGCGCAGCCGGTCTTGCTAGGTCTCCAACAGGGCCTGCGTGCCATCCGTCGATCCACCGTCCTGAACGTGAAAGCGAATTTTGACATCCCCGGCCTGTGACACGACACTCATGATCGTGCGGTCGATGGTTTCGGCTGCATTCATGCAGGGCGTTACGACATAAACAGTCTTGGTCATGAAAATCCGGCTCTGGTCAAAAAACGTTAAGATGTTGAAAAACACAGGTTGGCAAAGCTGGCAACATGGTTTCTGCGGTGCGACACAGCAGGAAGGAAACAACACACAAAGGCTGTAACAACCCGACTTTTGTAGATACCTCTTGTAGGTTGCACAACCGAATTTCCCTTGCTATGCGGCTTTGTCGGTGTACCGGATGGTGCGCAGGATGGCCCGGGCGCTGGTTGAAACCGGGCTTGCGACTTTGACGGAACAGTCTTGAACGCTGGGATTTTGAAATGACGAAAAAAGCCTTGATCACAGGTGTGACCGGCCAAGACGGTTCTTATCTGTCCGAGTTTCTTTTGGCAAAGGGGTATGAGGTGCATGGCATCAAACGCCGCGCCTCGCTGTTCAACACCCAGCGGGTCGATCATATCTATCAGGATCCGCACATGGACCACGCCCGGTTCAAGCTGCATTATGGCGATCTGTCGGACAGTTCGAACCTGACCCGTATCCTGAGCGAAGTGCAACCCGACGAAGTGTACAACCTTGGCGCGCAATCCCACGTCGCCGTCAGCTTCGAGGCGCCGGAATACACTGCCGATGTTGATGCCATGGGTGCCCTGCGCCTGCTTGAAGCGATCCGGTTCCTGGGGCTTGAGAAAAAGACGAAATTCTATCAGGCCTCGACGTCCGAGCTTTACGGTCTGGTTCAGGAAATTCCCCAGAGCGAAACGACCCCGTTCCATCCCCGTTCGCCCTATGCGGTGGCCAAGATGTATGCCTATTGGATCACGGTGAATTACCGCGAGGCCTATGGCATGTTCGCCTGCAACGGCATCCTGTTCAACCACGAAAGCCCCCGCCGGGGCGAAACCTTTGTCACCCGGAAAATCACCCGCGGTCTGGCCAACATGGCGCAAGGCCTGGAGCCCTGCCTGTTCATGGGCAACATCGATTCCCTGCGCGACTGGGGCCATGCCAAGGATTATGTGCGCATGCAGTGGATGATGCTGCAACAGGACACCCCCGAGGATTACGTGATCGCCACCGGTGTGCAATATTCAGTGCGTGAATTCATCACCTGGAGCGCGCAGGAACTGGGCATTCAGCTGGAATTCACCGGCACCGGCATTGACGAAATCGCCACCGTCGCCGCGATCGAAGGCGACAAGGCCCCGGCCCTGAAGGTGGGCGATGTGGTGATGCGGATCGACCCGCGCTATTTCCGCCCCGCCGAGGTGGAAACCCTGCTGGGCAATCCGGCCAAGGCCAAGGCGAACCTGGGCTGGACCCCTGAAATCACCGCCCAAGACATGTGCGCCGAAATGGTCGCCGAAGATCTGAAAACCGCCCGCCGCCATGCTCTGCTGAAGGAACACGGGTACGACCTGCCGGTGTCCCTCGAAGGATGAGCCGGTTTTGCCAGAAACCGCGACAAGGCACCGATATGGACCACCCCGGTCAGCCCTGGCACTGCGTTGGCGTCAGTCGCCGTAACCGGCAGGACGCCCGCACCAGACATGCAGCCTAGAGTCTGACGGCACCACACCACTCAGGAAGGAAGAAAAAGCGATGGCGGCACATATGTATTCCCATGGAGTATCTTATTTCAGCGTTCCAAAATGCGCATGTACGTCTTTAAAAATGATGTTTTTTGAGTTGGAAAATGGCTTTGCATTTCGTGAATTTTCAATAAATGGTAACTGGCTCCATATTCATAAATTCTATATCAGCAAGCAGTTCGAGGAATCCCGGAAGGTTACGAGAGGAAACACCTTCAAATTCACTGTAATCCGATCGCCCCAAGCTCGTATTTTGTCCTGCTTTCAGCATTGGGTTGCTTCCGAAAACGGAAGAAAATCATTCCTACATATTGGGGATAAGATCAAAGCGCGCAACGCACCAGTCACACCAAATTGGGAAGAATTCGTAGATCACCTTGAAACATACAGGGGTCTACTTCCCGGCATCGAACATCACAGCCAACCTCTGTCATATTTCCTGGGAACAGACCCTGATTACTTTACCAAAATATATAACCTGAAACAACTTCCTGATATGGTTCAGGATCTTGACAAAATAAGTGG
>Ga0100380_10008575_pt1 | contig 10038 bp, 9 predicted proteins | sample CryGeymeta201504_FD_80417 | JGI IMG/M metagenome (GOLD analysis project Ga0100380, IMG submission 80417) | Groundwater microbial communities from Crystal Geyser aquifers in Utah, USA - Crystal Geyser metaG 2015-04 | ecosystem: Environmental > Aquatic > Deep subsurface > Groundwater | place: USA... | reverse complement strand
CAGATTGTCTTCCACAAGGACTTCGCCTAATGGGGTTTTCCAGGCCCCTTCGCTAAAGACGGCAGCATGATCAAGCCCTTGCCGATGACTGATTCCCAAAAGAATAATTTTTGTATAATCTTTCCCTTCGATTTGTTTGAAACCAGAAGCGGCGACTGCACCTGAATATTCGATGCCCGCATGGGGAACCAAGAGGATTTTTAACCTGCCTTCCACCTCGATCGGGTTGATTCCGGCAATAAGACTTTCGATTTTATGATCAAGTTCGTTTGGGTCTTGAGGATAGAAGGTTCCTGCTACTGCTGGTTCTCTGGCAATGATTGGGGATTTTTGATTAATCATTTGAGTCAGATTGGAAAGCTCAGCTTCCCCTTTTTTGCTCCTTACTAATATTATATAAAAAGGGACAATAGAGATAGTGAAAAGGAAGAGAGCGATCAAAATTGCCTTTTTCCTATTCATTTAAAAACGTCCTCTTTACAAGATACTAGCAATAACTTTACAATAATTTTGGTGAAAGTTAAAATAGTTTTACCATTATACCCGAAATGACTCGTAATAAAGTTTTGGCGGCGATTGATGTTGGCAGTTCTAAAATTGCTGTTCTTATTGGTCAACAAAATGAGAATAATGAAAGGATCAATGTCTTAGGTGCATCTTCCGTTCCTTCGCTGGGAATAAGAAAAGGGCAAATTGTAAACATTGAGGAGGCCTCCGAGGTAATCATTAAAGCAGTTGAAGCGGCAGAGAGAATGGCTGGTCTCTCTATTGGTAGGATTCTGGTTTCTGTTGGTGGCGCTCATATTTCTTCACAAAATTCTCACGGAGTAGTAGCCGTTGCTAATCCGGAAGGAGAAATTGTTCATGAGGACATCAAAAGAGCAATCGAAGCAGCCAGGGCAATTTCTTTGCCATCCTCAAGAGAGATTCTTCATGTTATTCCAAGAACTTATACCGTAGATTCTCAACAAGGAGTGGCCGATCCAATTGGGATGAGCGGAGTAAGACTCGAAGTAGACACACACATTATCACTGGTTCTACAACTGCAGTTAAAAATCTCTCTAAGTGCATTGCTGAAGTTGGCGCTGATATTGGAGACTTAGTTTTTTCTGGTATTGCCTCAGCAGGAGCGGTTCTTACCGAAACAGAAAAAGAACTAGGGGTAATTTTACTTGATATTGGTGGGGGAACAACAAGTATAATTGTCTTTGTCGAGAATGCCCCTTCCTACACTGCTGTTTTACCAATAGGATCCAAAAATGTGACTAATGATTTAGCGATTGGTTTACGGTTGTCTTTAGATGGTGCAGAAAAACTTAAGATAGCGCTTTCAGAAAAGCATGAAGAAATTTTGGCGGAGAGAGGCGGAAATGAAAAAGGAGACGAAATCGATTTGGCCAAATTGGGTGTTTTTGAGGAAACTAAAACAGTTTCTCAAAAGACTCTGGTAGAGGGGATTATCAGACCTCGCCTGAACGAGATTTTTAATATGGTGGCAGTAGAAATTCAAAAAAGTGGTTTTGCAGGGCTGACCCCATCCGGAGTTGTTTTAACTGGAGGTGGTGCTTTAACAGTTGGCGCTTCTGAGTCGTGCCGAAGAAATTTATCGCTGCCGGTGAGGGTGGGAATCCCTGGTGAAATAAGTGGGCTAGTTGACGATATTTTAAACCCCGCATTTTCAGTAGCAATCGGCCTTTTGTTTCATGGTTTTAAAAGTGGTGGAGAAAAATCTGCCGGGGTTTTTTTGCCCCGATTCGGAGGGATTTCCCATAAAATTCCTCTCAAGGGTCTGTTTGGAAAAATATGTTCGTTTGTGCGGTCATTTCTGCCTTGAATGTTGTGGTATACTCATCTTACTAGAATTTTCATAAATTTGATGTATTTGTATATTTCAAAATTACACTTTTGAGTTGCAATAATAATAATTTAGAAATATAATTTGTCATTGACCAGAAAAGTAGTCCCCATATCTTCTGCCCAACCGTGTTCGATCGTTGAAAAAATGTTTATTTTTCTAAAGAAAGGAATAATTTTATGGCTTTGGTAAAACCTGATGTTGGTCGTTTTGCCAAAATTAAGGTTTTGGGAGTTGGTGGTGGCGGAGGGAATGCCATCAATACAATGGTTTCTTCAAATACGATTGTCGGTGTTGACTTTGTGGCGATTAATACTGACGCTCAAGCCCTGTTGGCTAATCTTGCCCCAATTAAACTGCAAATCGGAGAAAATCTAACCAAGGGGTTGGGGGTTGGTGGTGACCCAGAAGTTGGGAGGGAATCAGCCGAGGAATCGAGATAAAAAATTAAAAATCTTTTGGTTGATACAGATATGGTATTTATTACTGGGGGAATGGGAGGGGGAACCGGTACGGGTGCTTCTCCAATCATTGCGGAAATAGCTAAAGAGCAGGGGGCCTTAACCATTGCGGTTGTCACTAAGCCTTTTTCTTTTGAGGGAACCCGACGGATGGTCGCGGCAGAAGAAGGAGTAAATAATCTCAGGGACAAAGTTGATGCCTTGATTGTAATTCCTAATCAAAAACTTCTTGACTCAATTGACCGTAAAATTTCTTTAGTTGATGCTTTTAAAACTGTTGACTCGATTTTAGGGCAAGGAGTGCAGGGAATTTCGGATATTATTACCTTGCCGGGATTAATAAATCGTGATTTTGCCGATATTAAATCAATAATGGAAGGTGCGGGGAGTGCTTTTATGGGTATTGGCACAGGTGTTGGGGAAAATCGAGCTCAGGCAGCCGCTAGGGGAGCAATTTCTTCTCCTTTGTTAGAAGTATCAATCGATGGAGCTAGAGGAATTCTTTTTACCATTACCGGCGGCCCAGATCTCACTATGGCTGAGGTTGAAGAAGCCTCTAAGTTAATTATCGAACACTCCGATGCTGATGCCAACATTATTTTCGGTGCCACGATTTCTGAGGCAATGGTTGACCAGATTAAAATTACTGTCATTGCTACCGGATTTGACGAATCAAAATTAAAACTACAGCGAATGATGCAAAAACCGGCCGCTTCTTCACCAACAACAAAACCGCCAGTTCCCGAAGGAGAGCAAGGGCCTCAGATTGAAATTCCCCCGGAAGAAATTGGCGATGAATATGAAGTCCCCGCTTTCTTAAGATTGGGAAGACAGCAATAATAGAGAGCAGTTTTTCTCGGAGAATAATTTCGAAGTGACTTCTTTGTGGATTTGAGCTAAAATACTTTCAACTATGTTTAAACCTGTTGACCCGAAAATTAATTTCGTCGAGATGGAAAATAAGTGGCTTTCGTGGTGGGAAAAGAATAAAATCGTTGAGAAATACTTAATCAAAAACAAGGATTCTTTAAGAAAGTTTTTTTTCCTTGATGGCCCGATTACGGCAAACAATAAAATGGGCGTTCATCATGCCTGGGGAAGAACATATAAAGATCTTTGGCAAAGGTTTAAAAACATGCAGGGTTTTCGGCAAACCTTTAGAAATGGGTTTGATAATCAGGGATTGTGGGTTGAGGTTGAGGTAGAAAAACAGCTCGGATTTAAGACTAAAAAAGAGATAGAGAATTATGGAATTGCAGACTTTGTCGATAAGTGTAAGCAGTCAACGCTCCATTGGGCAGGAGTGCAAACAAAACAGTCACAAAGATTGGGTTATTTCATGGATTGGGTAAATTCTTACTACACCATGAGTGATGAAAATAATTACTCAATCTGGTACTTCTTAAAAAAATGTTTTGAAAGAAAATTTATTTATAAAGGTCGAGATTCTGTTCCTTGGTGCCCACGATGCGGGACAGCGATTTCTCAACATGAAATTTTACAAGAAGAATATAAGGAGCTAGTTCACGATTCGATATATTTTGAGCTGCCGGTAATTGGACAGGAGAATGAAAGATTTTTAGTTTGGACCACTACACCGTGGACTCTTCCTGCCAATGTTGCTTTGGCAATTAACCCAGAGTTTGAATATTCTCTGGTCGCGGGAAGTACCGGTATAAACTTTTGGTTAATTAGTGATTTGGTTAAAACTCTTTTCGGTGAAAAAGTTCAAGTGGTTAAAAAGGTAAATGGTGGGGAGTTGGTGGGGCTGAAATACACCGGCCCTTTTGACCAGATGCCGGCAGTGCTTGCCGCTAAAAAGGAAAAGCCGGAGACATTTCATTCGGTAGTTGCCTCAAAGGACCTTGTCACGGCGACAGAGGGAACTGGAATTGTTCATGTTGCGACAGGCTGTGGGCAGGAAGATTTTGCCTTGGGGAAGGAAACCAGTCTCCCGGTAATACCCGCGATTGACGAAGCTGCCAATTATTTAGAGGGCTTTGGCGAGTTGTCGGGAAAAAATGCCAAAAAAGACCCTTCTTTAATTTTGCAACATCCTTTATTGAAGGATTTTATTTTTAAAATTGAACCTTATTCTCACCGCTATCCGGTTTGTTGGCGATGCAATACAGAACTTGTTTGGAGAGTTGTTGATGAATGGTATATAAAGATGGATCCCCTGCGCGAACCGCTAAAGAAGGTAGTACATGAGTCGCGCTGGATTCCCGAGTGGGGATTGGATCGAGAGATTGACTGGCTCAATCATATGTCTGATTGGTTAATCTCCAAGAAACGTTATTGGGGACTGGCTTTGCCGATTTGGGAATGCCAAAAATGCGGGAGCTTCGAAGTCATCGGATCCAAAGAAGAATTAGAAGAGAAAGCAGTTGAGGGATTTAGGGAATTTGCCGGACATACGCCTCACCGACCTTGGGTAGATAAGGTCAAAATAAAATGCTCAAAGTGCGGAAATATTGTCTCGCGTATTCCAGACGTGGGAAATCCTTGGTTAGACGCGGGGATTGTTCCTTACTCTACCTTAATTGATCCAGAGACTAAAAAAGTAAGTTATTTGACAGATAAAAAATACTGGCGGGAGTGGTTCCCGGCGGATTTTATAACCGAGTGTTTTCCCGGCCAATTTAAAAATTGGTTTTATTCGATTTTGGCCATGTCGACTGTCCTTGAAGGCAAAAGTCCATTTAAGGTTCTGCTCGGCCATGCTTCGGTTCGTGACGAAAAGGGAGAGGAAATGCACAAAAGCAAGGGAAATGCAATTTGGTTTGACGATGCAGCGGAAAAAATGGGAGCCGATGTCGTGCGTTGGATGTATGCGACGCAAAATCCGGTGCAAAATTTAAATTTTGGGTACAATGTTGCCGATGAGACTAGAAGGAGATTTCATTTGATGCTTTGGAATGTTTATAACTTTTTTGTTACTTATGCGAACCTAGACAATTTCCAAGCGAAGAGCGAAGAGCGAAAAGCGAAGAGCGTTTTGGATCGGTGGATTTTGTCGAGATTGAATAATTTGATTAAAACAGTGACAGAATCTTTAGAAAATTATGATGCTTATAATGCTTCGTTGGCGATAGAAGCGTTTGTAAATGATCTTTCAACCTGGTATCTTCGGCGATCAAGAAGCCGTATTAGAGATGACAGGACAGACTTTTATCAAACAACTCATTTTATACTTTTGACTTTATCAAAATTATTGGCTCCATTTATTCCATTTTTATCAGAGGAAATATATAAAAATCTTTGCGAAAAGGAATCTGTTCACTTGGAAAATTGGCCGGAAGCAAGAGAGGATTTAATTGATAATAATTTGGAACAAGAGATGTTTAATCTGAGAGAAGTTGTGGAGATGGGGCACAGACAAAGGAAGGAAGCCGGAATCAAAGTAAGGCAACCTCTTAGCAAGTTCAAAGTGCAAAGTGCAAAGTTCAAAATTGACCAGCAGTTAATATTCTTAATTAAGGATGAGTTGAATGTGAAGGAAGTGAAAATACAAGAAGGGGTAGGGGAGTTGAAGGTTGAATTGGATACTACTCTTACTCCCAAGTTGCGAGAAGAAGGTGAAGCAAGAGAAATTATCAGACAAATTCAGGAGGCAAGAAAAGAAGCCGGCTGTAGTCTTTCGGAAAAAATTGATGTCGGTCTCCCCTCTTGGCCAAGCAATTTTGAAAACGAAATTAAAAAGAAAACCTTAGCCAAATCTCTTTATCTTGCAGAAAAACTTGAGATTAAACACTAATGCCTCAACTGCGAAAATTTGATTTTTACCTTTTTTTGCCAACAATCTTTCTCTTGGGATTTGGCATTGTTACCCTTTCTAGTGTTTCTCCCACAAGTTTAGACTCTCACTTGTTGTATGCGTTCATTGCCTTGATTTTCTTCTTCTTTTTTTCTTTCCTTGATTTGGAAATTCTTTTCCCCCTATCACCTTTAATATATGTCTTTTGTCTTCTTTTTCTTATCTTGCCATTTTTTGTCGGAACAGTTACCCGTGGTTCAATTCGTTGGATTCCCATCGGACAGTTTACTATTCAGCCTTCGGAAATTGTAAAACCTTTACTGGCTTTGATCTGCGCTTGGTACTGGGCAAAAAAAACAGTCTCCTTAAAGACTTTTCTTTTTTTTAGTTTTCTTCTTTCCCCAATTATAATTTTAATTTTTTTCCAACCAGACTTAGGCAGTACCCTCTCTGTTTTGAGTATTTTTGCCGGGAGTTTATTTGCTCTGCGAATCAAACCCAGACAGTTTTTTGTCTTTTCGGCAATAATCATTATCGCCCTGCCACTGGTTTGGTTTTCTTTAAAGAACTATCAAAAGACAAGAATCACGCACTTTTTAGATCCATACAGCGACCCCTTAGGCAAAGGGTATAATCTTATTCAAGCTAAAATCGCAGTCGGCTCAGGCGAGTTTTGGGGACGAGGACTCGGTCGGGGAACCCAAAGTCATTTGACCTTTTTGCCAGAGAGGAATACCGATTTTGTTTTTGCTTCTTTAGCCGAGGAAACAGGTCTGGCGGGAAGTTCCTTCGTCTTAATCCTTTATTTATTCCTTTTTCTTCGAATTCTTAAAATCGCCTTCCATGCCGAAGAAAATTTTCCCAATGGTCGGTTATTTTTTCTTCTATCAATGGGACTTTTTTTCTACCTTTCTTTTCAGGTAATAGTTAATATTGGAATGAATATCGGCTTACTGCCTATTACCGGTATTACCCTGCCGCTCGTTTCATATGGAGGGAGTTCTCTTTTGACAAACATGATTAGTTTGGGTATTTTGGAGAGCATTTCCATCCGGTCCAGGCAAGAAGAGACGATTCAGATTAAATGATTGCAAAAAAGGAGCGATTCAAGTAAAATAGCCATCATGAAGTACGCGGTTGTTAATATAAAAGGTTCTCAGTTTAAGGTTCAAGAGAAGGACCAGATCGAGGTAGATAGACTTTCCGGAAAAGAAGGAGAGTCGGTTGGTTTGGACGATGTTTTGCTTTTTGTAGATGAGGCAAAAGTCAAGATTGGCAAGCCTCAATTGAAGGATGTTAAGATTGAAGCCAAATTAATTAAAAATTATTTAGGGAGGAAACTCGCCATTTATAAATTTAAAGCCAAGACAGGGTACCGTCGGAAGACAGGTTTTCGAGCGCAGAAATCACTTCTTAGTATTGAAAAAGTAAGTATTTAATTCTCTCCAAGGTGATTACTTGACTTCCGTGAAAAATTTGATTATATTATTATTGTAGAAGAATCGTAATATTTACAAAAGATTATGGCACACACCAAAACTACCGGTAGAGCAAGACAGGGAACCCCCAGGAAGGGAAGAAGACTAGGAATAAAGATTTCCGGAGGGCAGGCGATAAAAAACGGGCAGATTATCCTTAAACAAAGAGGTTCAAGTTTCCATTGTGGATTGGGAACAAAATTAGGGAGAGATTTTACTATCTTTGCCATAAAGAATGGGGTAGTTAATTTTAGAGATCTCAAAGGGAGAAAGATTGTTGAGGTAGCCTGAAATGGCGGAGAATATTGCTCAGATACCAATTGACGAACTTCAATCAAATCCCCTCCAACCCCGCGGCGTCGTTACTCCTGAAAGCTTAGTTGATTTGGTTGACTCAATTAGGGAGCATGGAATTTTAGAGCCGTTGGTAGTGGCAAAAACTCCAGCCGGTTATCAGATTATTGCCGGAGAAAGAAGATGGCGTTCTGCTAAGATTGTTGGTTTGCAAACTGTTCCCGCAATAATCAGAGAGACTACTCCTCAAGGTATGTTAGAAATGGCTATTGTAGAAAATGTTCAACGAATTGATTTAAATCCACTTGAACGAGCCCGAGCCTTTCAGAGGTTAAATGATGAGTTTAATCTTTCCACTTCAGAAATTGCCCGAAGGGTTGGCAAAAGTCAAGCATATGTTTCTAATTCTTTAAAGCTTTTGTCTCTTCCTGACGCCATTAAAGATGGTATTTTGTCCGGTTTGATAACCGAAGGTCACGCAAGAGCCCTTGCTGCAATTAGTGACAATCGGTTAATGATAGAAGCTTATAAAATTGTTCTTCGGGAGTCTGCTTCAGTAAGGAGAGCGGAAGATTTGGCAAGAAGAATGAAGCAACAACACGGAATTGCTGCTATGCAGCAATTAAATCACATTATCAGTGAAGAAACCGACAGAATCCGTAAAGAGATTGAAGACGCTTTAGCAGTACAAGCGGGACAACCCGGGAGAACGAGAGTGAAACTTACCCGCTCAAGAAGAGAAACAAGGTTAACCATTTCTTTGTATGGTAGCATAGAGCAGACAGAAGAGAGACTACAGAAAATTTATCAGGGAGTTTGCAAGTAACTTCACTTGTAGTTTAAGTGTTTGACGAACCCCGCTTTATCTATTGGCCAATACCTTAGCCAAGCTCTGCCGACAATCATATCTCTTGATATGAAACCAAATTCTCTGCCGTCGCGAGAGTAAGGTCGATTGTCTCCTAAGGGAAGATAATAGCCATCACTAATTACATTTTCTACTCCTTCAGTCAAAAAGCTGCCACTCGTGGTGATAATGTCTTTGGAGAGATAGCTTGATTCGTCGAGGGTTTGTCCGTCGATATAAACTTGATTTTGTTTGACCATGACGCGATCTCCGGGTAGACCAATAATTCTTTTGATATATTCACATTCTATTTCTGCACAAGGTTCACTTTTGGGAGCCTTGAAAATAATAACATCCCCACGTTGAGGAGAATTAAATCGATAAGAAATTTTATTAGTAAGCAAGAATTCTCCGTTATGAAAATTGGGATACATTGAATTGCCTTTGACTTGGTGGGGCTGGAATAAAAAAAGGTAAATTATTATGAACACCGAAAGAGCCAGAACAATCATCTGGATAGTATCCAGAATAAATTGGCCAATTTTCTTCAAAACAGTTGTCATCTGTACAAAAGCTCTTTGTTGAGCTGAAATCATTGTAGTTTAGGGATATAATTAGTGTCAATCAGTACTATAAGGACTCGTGGCTCAGTGGTAGAGCACCTCGTTCACATCGAGGGGGTCAGAGGTTCGAATCCTCTCGGGTCCACCATATTGAATTAGCCGCCTCGCTCGGGGCTTCGCCCCTCGCTTCGGCGGGAACATTTGCGAGGAAATCAAAGGGTTTTTTGAAATCAATTGAAAGTTTTTGCTGGCTGATTTGGCGGTTCAAGCCGATTTTTTTGAGAAAATTTTTCATCTCGGAAAAATTTTCCTGCAAAGCGAGATTTTTGGCTTGGTTGGCTTCAATTATCCAATTTCTGGTGAGTTCAAGCCAATGATTGCCTTTTCGCTCAAAATCCGATAATTTTTCCTCCAAAGTTTTCTTTTCGCTCGTCAGGGCGTTTTTCTTTTGCTGAAATTCCAAAAGTTCAAAAGTTCCTTCAAGGTAAGCGTCAGTTAGTCGGCTTATTTTTGTTTTGAGTTCTTCAATCTTCTTTTTGAGATTTTGAGCGAAAAGGTCTGATGTTTGACGGTTTTCGTTTTCCCATTCTTTTAACTTATCTAAAAATCTATCGCGCCAAATATCAGACAAAGAAACTTTTTGACATTGTTCTTTTATCTGTTTCGCTAATTTTTCTTCCCGCAAAAAGCTACGCTGGGAACATTTTTGAGTTTTGCTTTTGTAAGTGCAGTGGTAATAAACAAATTCCAGCCCGCTTTTCTTTACTTGTTTTTCAGCGGTG
>Ga0100380_10008568_pt1 | contig 10042 bp, 12 predicted proteins | sample CryGeymeta201504_FD_80417 | JGI IMG/M metagenome (GOLD analysis project Ga0100380, IMG submission 80417) | Groundwater microbial communities from Crystal Geyser aquifers in Utah, USA - Crystal Geyser metaG 2015-04 | ecosystem: Environmental > Aquatic > Deep subsurface > Groundwater | place... | reverse complement strand
GTATATCTTGGTTATATTTCTGATGAAGAACGTCATACACGGGATATAACTGTTTTCCACGGCTTATTTACCAGAGACCTTGATTATTGTTGGGGTGGCATGGTTACCACCTTTTGTGTATGAAATCATCAAAAGATGGGTGGACCCGACGGAATAGCAAAAACTCATGAAAAATGAAGATGTGAAGATATCCAAATCTGACACACATTCTGAAAGATTTTCGGACAACGATTCCATTCTACTTTGATCTCATCCCTCTTACTTCTAAAGCATATACTAATGAATAAAATTATAGAAATCGATCATCTTTTGAAATCTTTCCTTTTGGACCCTGATCTGTCGAGTTCTTTCATGTATTAGACACCTTTTAACTTGCCGCTGCTCTTAACGGATTGCATGGCTTTGAATTTAAGAGGAGATCTGTTTCTGGCAAAGGGATCATGGAAGGTGGTGCTATGGACAAGAGGCATGGATTTTTATTTGCTTGTGCTTTTTTTGCTTTTTGATTTTTAGCGTTTGCTCTTGACTGAGACGTCAGCTTTTCTTTATCTTTACATGGACTTGCCTACACCAAAGGATGTATAAAGCTAGGCATTTTTATTGGTCTTCTTGCGGTAAAAATTATTTTTTTCCTGACTGTTACCTCTTTTCCTTTCTGACTCGCTACTTTTCCGAGGTCGACCTTTGCTATTGCTGCTTCTACTCGTATCTTTGCTGGGTCGATTTCTTGGTATTCTAGTACTAGCTCCAGCCAGAGGATAGTACTGACAAATTCCTCTCGCATGAGGCCTCAAATAGTTAAACATTCCAAATAATCGATCGTATTTTCCTTCAACTCTCAAATCCTACCAATCAAATTCCTTATAGACAAACTAGCTATGAATGTAGTTGATGTAGTAGCTTAGTTTAGTTGGCATTTTTTCTTCATATCTTTTGATTTTTTACCAATTCAAATGCCTCAACCATTTTGATCGTTTTATCTAAGTGTAGTTGCAGAGACGTTGGGAAGGATCTGGTCTGATCATTGCTTAGACTAGTTAGGCAAATTATGAGGAGGTGTCCTAGAAGGTTAGAGCTTGGTTGTTGAAGTAAGGAGGAAAACCTTTGACCATTTAGTATATTATGGCTCCCATTGTGTAAAAATCAGCTGGGTAGCTGTACCCTCCATTTTATCTAGTTTCGTAGGCCATGTATTCAGGACTACCGCATTGAGTATGTGCCATATCAGTTTTTTATAAATCGATCCTGCACAGCCCAAAATCACCGATTCGCATATGTCCCTCGAAATCCACCATTATGTTCTCCGGCTAAGTTAAATTATAATATACCTTGAGGTCCCGATAGAGCACCTTACGCTTGTGCAACTCTTCCATACCAAGCAAGACCTAAGCGAAGCAAAGTTTGGCTTATTTTTCAGTGAGTTTTCGTTGAGTCAGATGATAGAAGAGTTAGCCACCGGGATAGAGCTAAAGAAGTAAGTTGAGGTGATTTTAGCTCTAGAAGGAGGCTTAGAGTTGAGTAAAGTAGTGAATCCCTGTGACAATTTATGTGAGTATTTTCTTCTAACGGAGCATCCCCTCGAAATTTTTGAACTCCCGAATGTTCTCCTTTTTCATCTGTTTCAGAGCAAAGAGCTGGCCACTGCCTACATGCCTGACTAGAAAGACTGCAGCTGAAGCTCCCTCTCCTAAGCAGGCTAAAAATCTAAAATCTGCCAATGTAGGTCCTCCATCATCTGCCACGACCTCCTCAAAGACTAACTTCAATTTTTGATTGTCTCTGATGCCTGCTAGTTTGGCAGTGGGTTGTTGAAGTGCAAAATCAAGCGTGAAGAATCCTTCTCGAGATGCAAGTCCAATGATATTTTCGAATCTGCGGGCCAGTTTGCTCCTGACGTTATATATAAGATCTTCAACCGAATCATTAGCCTTCATAGTGACTTTGAGCTCGAGTTGGTCGTGATGGTAGATCAATAAGGTGATGGGTATTGGTTGCATCTTCACTGTTTACTCCGATTAATTGCGGATGGGTTTATACATATTTCTAATTATAACACTCAACTGGTTCCTACTATTCGTTTTTCTTCTTTCTTTACATTTTATATGAATCCAAAAAAAGAAGAGAGTTATACTTCAGCTTGATTTTTAATAGTTTGATTTCATATATTTTCACTAGAGCCAAACAGCAAGTTAAAATGTACAACACACAAGAATTGGCTGAACAGTATTAAAAGATGTACAAGAAAGCTGAGCTAATCCGAGAGAATGCTATCAACATGCGTGAGCAAACAGCTCGTGGGCTCAGGCAAGGTGCTGAGAATTGTGCCAAATTGTATGCCTTATTTGACTAAGAGTTAAACAATGAAGCCAGTACATTTGTCTCCTATTTCAGAGGTGATCAGGATTGAAGAGCAGTAACGTCGGGCTCGGGTGCGAGAGTAAGAAGCTGTACAGTAATGGGCTGATAAGCGCGCCAAACATATGAAAATTTAGCAGGACCGAAACATGCATCTTCTGAAGACTCTTGAGTTGCTCAAAAGGTGCTAGAGTCACAATTAAAGGATCAAGTCGGAACGACAGTTACAGTAGCAGGAGATTGTAAAGATTACTGGAGTGATGAAGTAGGCCTAGAAGGAATTGAAAGCTGGAGAGGAGAGCAAAAGCAGCAGGAAAGTCGAGTTGACAAATTTGAAAAATTTGCCTCTGAGAAAAGGTATCGATGCTGACTGGAAAAATGGGCTCATAAAGGTGACAGTTGAGCGATCAAGCAAAGAGGACATCAGTGCAGGCGGACTCGCATAATTCATGCTGAAATATGAGCAACACCGCTATCTTCCAGCAGGAGAGTATCCCTAGCCCATAGTTCAGGCAATCAAATAATTCAATTTTCACAAAGATATTCATAAATTGAAATCTGACCTGGCTCAAGTGTCCACTCTCTGAGCTTTCTTGTTTTTTTATCATATTTTTTCTATACATAATATTAGTATAGATCAATCTTATCACCGTTTCTTGAGGAATATCACAACGATAACGGCTACGTGCAGACCTGCGTTGATGACTGTGTAGAAAAGCAAACCTCCTGTGCAGGCCATCAATGCTTCATACTTGAATAGAAAAGTGTAGAGCTGCATGGCCAGCCAACAGACAATTTTAATGCCGTATACAATCATGAGTATTTTGCCAAATTTGCCTAACTTGAATACTCCTAGATTTTGCAACCTGAAAAGAATAATGATGACCATCATGAAAATCCATTCAAAAAGTCCAACTGCTCTCAGCCACCACTGATAAATGCCTATAATATCCCAATGTTGTTCATCTGGTATGAGGTCTTCGATATCTTTGAAACCATAGTAAATGTTGAAGAAAGCTAGGTAGAACTGTAAGGCAATAAAGAGGGTTTTCTTTCTGAGGTCGCCCAGCTCAGCAAAGACAAAGGATAGCAATAATACGTGAATAATGGCGTTGAACATGGCAAATGTATGCAGTCCGAAAATGCAATAAGATGGCACACCTCTAACAAATATAACGATCTGAATCCATGACCACAAGACGATTTTCAGACCGAATATGACCTTGATGATTCTCCAGCATTTGCCGAACTCATCAGCGCTGATGCATTTTCCTCTGAAGAACAGAACGAACAACAAACTAAAAGTCAAAAAAACAACCTCTAAGATGCCAACCCCAACCAGCCAGGACTGATAGGCAAGTGTTCGACGTTGGTAGGATTCCTAATAGCAGATATGTTTGTCCATGCGAGCCAGGCCGAAGTAAAAGTTGAAGAGGGTGAAGACGAATTGAACTGCCAGCAGGGCAAGATAGGACCTTACGTCAATTTTGACCCCAAGGAAAGCCTGTTCATTAGATTGATAGAACTACCCGAATGAGTAACTGAGCCCCATTGAATATCGTTCTTCATCTGAACTAGTTTTCTTGATTTGTTTTGGATACTCTTGCAATTCCTGACCTTCTTTCTCACCGCTTTATATTTTTTAAGGTGAGAGATCAAGCACGTCATTCCAGTTGAGCAGTTCGTATATCTTAGCATTCAATTATTGATCCTTGACAAAGGTTGTGCTGCAGATAGGACATATATCTTGGGAGATTTGAGCCTTGAGGCATCCAAAGCACACGACATGACTTTAGGGACACACAACATATTTGCTCTTGTTTTTATCAATGATGTTGATACAGACCTGGCACTTCGACCAATTTTTATCTTCCCCACCAAGCAGTTCCCGTTCCATATGTTATTATTATCACCTCTCATCCCAAAAACAAACAATAGAATACAAAACTTCAAGAATCCCCTCAGTACTGCATTTTTATCAATTTAAAATATTTATTTGTGCATATATAGGCGACCATAAAATAGAAAAGCATATCTTGAATGTTTTAGAGCCATTGATTGTGTTTTATCAATAAAAATAGGTAAATCTAACCCGTTGGGGGTAGAGGGATGGAATACTACAGAAATAGTTTAGTTGGACTGTTAGCCGAGTGCTATATAATTATTACATGTCGGACATCGATCTCAACTAAGCCATCTTTGATAAATAGTACGCTAGCTCTGAAAGTTAGTCCCTTCCTGGGAACAGATACAGTCAGGAGTTTGCTATGATACTCGATATCACTCCTGAAGAGCTTTAGCACAAGGACTTCAATTTCGTCAGGACGAACACAGGTCCACGTCGCAGTTAAACAACCACCAGTCAGAAATCTTCCCCCCTTAAGCTCAACCCAGCTCTTCTCCGTTCGCAATAAAATCCAACAATAAACTGTCGATAGTCTAGTCTCAACGAAAAGGTACCAAACCCTTCTCTATTATCGACTATAGCTTCCACTGATCGATTCGAATGCTAGCACAAATTATTCACAATCGACTAATGTGAAATATGTCATGGTGCTGGCTATGTGGAAGGTTCGAACAATTATGTGAAATTTTTCGAATATGTTATTGGTTTTAAATTCGGTGTGTAAGACTCATATCGGGAGAAAAGATTGCTGAAAAGAAAAAAAACTGAGGTTAACTCTTTTTGCAATGATTATTACAAAAACAATCAGGAAGCCTCTACTCCTTCGGTCAGGAATAGCAATGCTGGAACTTTCAAAATTGTTAGTAAAAATAGTATCAAGCCAAAAAGTTCCATGAGCGCATCTGTCAACTTAGAAGCCGTCAGACAGAGGGAAAGTTCCTTTGTTAATATGGACAGAAACAGCCGTGAGAGGCAATCTGTGGCTAGTGGAGTAGATCGTTTTTCAGTTGGCGGTGGGATGGAAAGAATGTCGATGGGATCAAATTTTGGCCGAATGTCCTACAAAAGTTCAAAAAGATGCTGCAAGAAAGAGCTGGTCTAATAAATCAACAGCATGATTACAATTCATGAAGATTATGTTTGTGATCTCTGTCAAACTCTGCCCATTATCGGACCTCGCTATCACTGCAATATTTGTGAGGACTACGATATTTGTTAATACTGCTTCAATGAAAATGAGAACGTGCATGAGCATGAATTGGAGAAAATAGATAAAAATGGTAGGAGTAAGCAATTGGAAAATTTTGTCACAATGTTGGTCCAACCTATCACTAGCTCTGGAAGGTTTAATTTAAGACCACCGCCGACTATGGAGACTTTATCGGAAAGACCCACCACTCCTAGGTCAACCATAAGATGAAATAGAGTTGAGCAACATATTTTTGAGATGTATATTACTTTTTTTCTGAATTGACAGTATCAATTAATGATCACGAGTAATAAATCATCAGATGTTCCCGAATTAACCGGTCTTTGTACCCGTAGGGGAGTAAATGTTTTGAGAGTTGATTTAACTTTTCATTTGTCCCATCAAATCGAAAAATTTACCCATTCTTTCCTTGATTTTAGGCAAAACTGATTAGATTGTTGTACTTCCTGTTAGAATTTATCTGTATTTTGAGATATCGACCGAAGGAGGGGCTTCCTGGTTGAGGTCTAATTTGGGTAGTTTGCCTAGAATTTTTACTTATGAATATTGTGCAGGTGTAGGGAAAAATCTTGACTCTACTGAACATGTTTTATTTAGTCTGGGTCCAGCAAATTTAGAACTATTGACCTCAACGATACTCATGACCTATTCGATTGCCGTTCTGATTTCCTTCTCCATTTTCTTTAGCTCCTTCATCACTTTGTCCTTGAATCTCAGATACTCCAGTTTTATTTCGTGAAGAAAGTCAGCAGAATTAATTGAGTTATTGCTGAGAAACTGAACGTTTTTTCTGGGTGAGAATGAGGGTTTATCTAGTTAAGTTAAGCTGTTGAGGTTATTAAAGGTGAGTTTGAATAAGGGGCTTTATGCTTTGGGAGTGGAACTTATTCCTTTGAACAGTTTGTTCACGCCATCTCTGCTCATGGAGCGATCCTTGTCGATCCTGAAGGAATCATCAGATCTACTGAGGATGTTAGACCTGGCGAATAGTTTAGGATTGACTTCGATGTTTCTAGATGGTGAAAACTTTGAGGGAAGATCTTTGTCTACCCTTGAATTTTCCATTATTCTGGAGTCTCTTTGACCATCTTTGATCATTGATTTTTTCCAGCCTGAATTTCTAACTTGACCACCTTCCATATCTTTAGCAAATATCTTTTATTTTATACAAAAATAAGCACTACCTCATCACAGCACCAAAATGAAGCATTTAATTTCATCATCTACTCTACTCATATAATCGGCAAATCATTTTATTGTGAATGCTGCTGTTGCCATATAATTTCTATATTCAAAGTACTGAGATGAAACTAATGACTTCGATTTTCAAGGAAGACCCTTTGCATAAGTAACTCAAACGATTGAATTTGTTTACAGATTCTCTAACGACTCCCGTTTTGGGTTCAGTTCTTGAGCTCTTCAAGTAGAAAGTAAACGACAACCAAGAAGAACAATTCCTAAAAGTTATCATAAAGCAATTAGAGGAAAAGAACAGTTACCCTCGAAAATTGAAGATCATGTCTTCGCTTATCTAAATTGCCAAAATATCAAAATACGACATTTGTGATATCATCCTCAATAAAAAAATCAAAACCTTCACACGTCCCAGCAAGCACAAATTTAATTCCATTTAACCTAAACCTTAGAAGCTAGATTAATTCATTTTGGAAGAATTGCTCATCCCGCAGTATAACTATCTGATGAAATTGGCAACAAATTAAGAGCTGTACCACACCTGTAAATAAGGAGAGATCCCATACGATGACATATTCAGAAGAGGAACCAAAATAAGATTCATTTGGATATTCAAATTGTACAACATTATCAATGTGCTTGTACAAATCATGAACTCTTTGATCAAGGCACATCAATTTAATCCTGGGCTTAGCTTCTTGGCGGATAGTGCCATGTATCTGGGAAATGATATGATAATGATGAATAACTTTGTGGTGAAGGCGTTGGAGTAAGCGTCAACTGATAACTTTATGTTGATGCCTTACTTCGATATGCTGCAGTTTTACTAATCTCTCAATGAACAAATGGAAGTTGGAAGAAATGTAAGATAGGCATATATGATTGCCTCCAAGTTCACTAAAGGGCTGATTGAACCAATGCGGCTATCACTGAAAGCTGAAGAAATATAGTAGATCGAGATCCAAGCTTTGAGGGTCAAGCTGATCAGCAACTCCCTAAAAAACCCAAAGAAAGATCACAAAAGGCTCTAAACAGAATACAACGAGAAGGTCGAATAAAAGCGAAGGAAAACTTTAACAACCGAGCCGAACTTATTTCACTCAGACAAGCTCAGTTTCCAAGATAAATATAAAAACCTCGATTGATCCTTATTTTCATTATACAGGAAAATCATTAGATAACGTATTTCTTGCCGATTGTCAAAAAAGGATGGCTGATGACTTCCAGCATTGAAGTACGGAGGGTGGGGTTTTTGCGGAGTAGCTTGCGGGTGAAATTGGCTGCTAGAGGGTTTTTTATGCTGCCAAATTATATGTTGTCACTGACTATCTTCTGTAGTTCTTCTAGCCGTTTGATTTTGAAGGGATTTTAGCCTGTAAGTAGTTCATAGGTCAGCACACCTATGGCCCAAATATCAACTGTTTCATCATATTCCTTCGATTCAAGCAATTAAGGAGACAGATAGATGGGAGTTCCACAGAAGGTGCTTCTCAGAACATTTCCAGGGTTGTGGACACTCCAGCCAAAATCTGTCAACTTGACAATACCTCCAGGTCCAATCAACACATTTTCTGGTTTGATGTCACGATGGATAATGCTATGCTCATGAAGATAATTGACTGCACTGCTGAGTTGAGCAATGACATTGGAGATCAGTTCATCACATTTTTTTTGTTTTCTGCGTCGGAAGAAATTGAATAAATTCTCCTTTCCGGCATATTATTGAATGAGGTAGATGTGCTCTTCGTCTTGGAAGATGCCATACAGTCTTGCGATGTTGGGGTGCTGACAATACATCTGGATCTTCAGTTCTGAAGCCAGTCTATTTCTAACGTCTTCTTTGATGACTGTCTATTTCTTCATAGTTTTGAGTGCGTATAGGCATCGGGTATACTTCTACAGGACTAGATAGACATTGCTGAAGGATCCACTACCCAATTTTTCCAATATTTCGAAATTGCCCATACTAACGTTTTTATTCTGTTTTTTGGTGTTCTGTTCTATGATACCCTCCAGTTCTTTTTCTAAATCGCTCACTGAAAAATCTTCCAATTGGCTGGTTCTTATACTTTCAAATGCGAATTTACTCTTATGAGCATGTTTCTTAGGAAGTGTGCCACTGAAGAACAAACCTTTTCCTTGTTCGATGGAAGTATCGGTCTATTTGTTTTCTTTGGATTCTTTTGATTTAATCGATCTGCGGGAATGTCGTTTGCTGAATGTAAGAGCGCTTTGTTTGGGGCTTGTCATGACTGTGACAGTAGGGATCTGTTTATTGGAACCGTATTAAACAGAAGAATTTCTGGATGCTGTAGGTGTGTTGTGCATGCTGTGGTAGTTAGCACATCCACTTTTCCCCAGCTCAAACAATGAATATCTCTGAGCACCTCTAGGTCGTCGATGATAGTGGTTCTATATGCTGGTATTCATGATTTCTTAATTATACGATCACTGTTTTATAATACTAGTAAAAATAGTTATCTTTGTCCATCATTTGGATCGCAGACCTCGGTCGACGGCTTATTTCATTCTATCGGTGTAACCAAGTCTAATTGTTTATTTATTAGTCTTCAGGCTGCTTAAGGTTTTATCGGATTCTTATTGTTTTAGATTGAACATCAGTTCGTTGTACTTTTAGCATTGACGGGTCAAGTAGTTGGACATTTTTTACTGAACGGCAAGCTCAGTACTTGCCATAACAAGAGATATATACTTCTATTCCTATTTTTTGATGTTGGCTAGCAAATTGTTGATTATTTAGTCCTACCCGGCTAGCAAAGACAAGTCACCGAGGTTGCCCATTATTTTTTATTATTTAGATTGAGGAGCTTAACTTCTTTCTGTGTTAACTCTGAGGGTGTCACGCCTTGGATTGAATGCTCTTGAGGCTCGCATGGATTTGTTCTGGAAAGATGAGCCAGTTTTGATAGCATTTTTGGATTGAGGATGTTCTCTATCTGCGATGTTGACAATTAATTTGTTGAGATTTTCGGAGCAAATTTGATATTAAGCCTCGAAGGTGACTGGCTGTTTGTTTATTAAACTTTTTGACAGGATTCTGCTTTTATTTAGTTTAGTTGGTGATTCCTTGCCACTCTCTTTTAATATTTTACTCTTGGTCAACAGCATGCTACTCTCTCCGATCTATTCTTCTGACATGAACTTTTCCTACGCTTAATTTTTTTTCATCTCATACTCCATGTTTTCAAGCTTGTCTCGATAATTTTGAGTATCGGTCAAGGTCTTTTGATAAAACTGTCTCATCATTTCCTTTTGTTGGAGGGTACTTTGCAGATGAGTTAGAAGAGTGTTCATCTTAGCAGGATTTTGTTTTTTATTCAGAGCGGACATATGAAGGAATTATTTTTATAATATTT
>Ga0100380_10008553_pt1 | contig 10056 bp, 8 predicted proteins | sample CryGeymeta201504_FD_80417 | JGI IMG/M metagenome (GOLD analysis project Ga0100380, IMG submission 80417) | Groundwater microbial communities from Crystal Geyser aquifers in Utah, USA - Crystal Geyser metaG 2015-04 | ecosystem: Environmental > Aquatic > Deep subsurface > Groundwater | place: USA... | reverse complement strand
TCTTTGTTCGGCGGTCAAAAATACTACATGTTTCTTTCATCCAAAGATGTCCTCACCCATTATCTTCATTTGAGCAACAAGAAACTGTCCTTCGGTTTTTTGCAAATTGTGCGACAAGGAGGCTATCGGCTGGTTCGCAAGGATTGCTCTTTGGGTCAGTGTTTGCTAGTGTGGTATGGAGGCTATCGACTGATCCAACCCCGGCGGTGGTAATTGGCTCCGCTGATATACCTTCGATTGCATTTCCAATTAGATTTACGGGCATGCCAACATTAATTTTTTTGTTCTAATAGAACGTCTCGAAAGTCTTCGTCATCGTCAAGCAGCAGACCCAATCCAAGCACTGCATCTTCTTGCTTCCCTTCTTCTCCAAAGAAGGCCGTGTCTATATATTCGTATTCTTTCGGTGCCGACCCCGTACTGCTTTCTCCTTCGTCGTTGCTACCAGCATCCCCTGTAGTGTCTCTCAAAGAGGCCGTGTCTATATATTCGTATTCTTTCGGTGCCGACCCCGTACTGCTTTCTCCTTCGTCGTTGCTACCCGCGTCCCCTGTAGCGTCTCTCAAAAAGGACTTATCTTCGCATTCGTCCTCTTTCATTGTCGACCCCATACTGCTTTCTCCTTCGTATTCGCTATCACCTTTCCCTGCAGCATCTCTCATCGATTGCGTACCAAACATCGCTTCCAATTCTTGTGATTCTTCCCTGCGTTTTCGTTCGTTGAAGAGAGCTCTTTTGACCTTGTTGTAAATCAACTTACGGTCGCTGGGATTGGAAAAATGGAGTTGGTACATGTCATCAGCCACGCGCATAATAAATCGGCCTCCTCTATGGACAATCTTGTCGATAATATTTTCCTTGACCAAGACATTGCGATTCTCGACAAGTGCTTCTGCGTACTCAATGTAATGTTTCTGAACCAGATCTCGATATAGATTCTTTTGGCGGACAGCGTTCGTTTTTCTCCCTCTGCCAAAGACAGCATCCAATTTGGTGAGCTTGATATGCGTGGAGGTTCGAGTCTGGATTCCCGTACGCGCCGACGAGGGTTTTTTCTTGGCAGGCTTCGTTTTTGATAAACGCGAGGATGATGCCACCTTTGTCGTCTTTCGCTTTTTACCTTCAACGCTGGATCTGGGTCTTCCTGGCAATCTTTTAGTAGAAACTTTTTCATCCTGGATATCCAATTTCTTCTTCGTAGATTCTACCCCCAATTTTATGGGCTCTTTGACAGAGGCCCGAGCACGAGCTGAAATCTGGTTGCCACCACTCATTCCCTGCTTGGTGTAGAGGCTACGGGCTGTGTCTGTCTGGCAATTGATAGCTGTCCGTAGCTGAGCCTTGTGTAAGCTTTTGAGTGTCTTGGCGCCGTGTCGACGGGAGTTGTCACTTTCTCGGCAATTGCCTTTTCGTTTGTTTGTTGTTTTAATAGCGTTTTGATCGTTCTTGTTCCTGGTATTGCTTTTGGCGTCCACGCCTTCTTGTATATCTTGACGGATCGAAGCATTGGGGGCACGCAATGGTTCTCGCAGGATAGGACCCGAAGAAATCTTCTTCATGCCTTGGTCTGGCTGCTTTCTCACGGTTTCAGTCGACTCCGTCACGTCATGTTCTTTGAAACCTGCAGCAGCACTAGTGTTACTTACAGGAGCTGTCACCAACGAATTTTTCGGGTCCCTATCATCAATTGCTACTGCAGAAGTGACAGAGACTTTTCCCCCTTCTGTATTCGACTTCTGTACAGTATCCAGCGAGTTGCTTAGTCCCAGTTTCCCCATTGAAAAATTACCAACGTCGTCACTTTTGTTCACTGAAGTATCATTTTTTTTACCTACTAAACGAAGCCTGGATGCTTTTGGAAGAGTTCGAATGCAATTGATTGTTGCATTTGAAACGTCATCCACGTCCGGCCCAGCAGCAGCTTCAGCTGCTTGAACAAGTTTCTGCTCCAACACGAATTCTTTGGTACTGGACGAATCGTGTTCGTTTCCTTTTTGTGGTGTGACGAATCGGTGTGATGTCGCGGTAGGTTGTAATGGTGATGTTGCTGTAGGGGGGTCATATGCCATAATCGCAAAGGAACCAACTCCCTCGGTCGTCAATTTCAACGTCGTTCCTTGATTGTCACACTTGGTAGGCAAAAAGTTGATGCTGTGTAGTACCATGCCTGCCTTCACACCAGTGATATTAGCAGCATTAGCATTAGCATTAGCATTAGCATTAGCATTAGCATCAGTCAATCCATCTCTTCCAATGCTGGCAATAGCCCATCCAGTATCACACGATTTCAAAACCATGTCAAATGTTTCCCCCCCTTTTCTTATTCAACGTCACTGTAGCGACATGTTGTTTCTTGCTGCTATCTTTGCAAGTTTCGATACTATCAGTATCAGCAGTATCAGCAGTATCAGTATTCTTCTTCTTTTCGTTCAACGAGTTGTTCTGATTATCCACCGTGTTTTTCTTCATCGACGGCACTGCTGATATGTTCTGTAATTCAACGATTACTATTTCTTCTTTTTCTTCTTCTTCTTCTTCTTCTTCTTCTTGAACCTGTTGTTTGGATGCAACGGATGATTGTGTTGTACTTGTATCGTTTTCATCTTGCCAAAAATGAAAATTCGTTGTTGGTAAATCGTAATCACGCCATATGCGTTCCAGAAATTCTTCGGCCGATTCTTCTTCTTCTTCTCCTCCTTCCTCCTTTCCTTCATCATCATCATCGTTGATATTGTTGTTGTTGTTGTTGTTGTTCCCTTTTTTTTCGTCGTTGACTTTCGTTTGACTTTGTTGTTGTTGTTGTTGTTGTTGTTCCAGTTGTAGTAGTAGTGGTTGTTGTTGTTGCGGTGATGGTGATGATGATGGTGATGATGGTGATGATGAATGACGGGTCTGACCGCAACAGCCGCCTCTACTAGCAGCAGCAGCAGCAACAGCAGCAACAGGAACAGGAGGAGGAGGAATTTCAAAGACGGACGTCGATGTAACACAGTCCGGAGAAGAAGGTTTCGTAGTTGTCGGAACAACGATTTGGATTGGTTGATTGTTGTTGTTGTTGTTTTGGTAAGTAGAAACGTCCCGTGATACAATTGTTGTCATTGGATTGTCTGTTTCATGTCTTCGTTTCTTGATACTATCATCATCATCATCATCACCATCATCATTGTCCGGTTTGGACGATAACGATGACTTTGTCATTTCAGGATGAATGCTTTTCTCTTCTGTAATGTTTGCTGCAACAATCTGTGTTTGAGCATTATTATTATCTTTGGTTATTAGCAGTGTCTCGTGTGATTGTGATTGTGATTGTGATTGAGAAAGAAGAAGACGACGACGACGACGATAATAATATGGAATGACAGCATTCTTATTCGTAGAAGAATTAGTATAAACTCCGTACTCGTTGTTGTTTGGTTTTGTCCATGTTGTGGTTCGTGTATATACATTGTAATAATAGGTTCGACCTGTGATGGGATCGATAGCATCTTTCCAAATGACATGTGATTTATCTGCATTTTTTTGTTGATGAAATAGTGGTAGTGGTGCTGCTGCTGCTGCAATCGTTGGTTGTGTCACAGGAACAAGCATTCTATTGTTGTTGTTGTTGTTGTCTACAACTACCGCTTTCTTCTTGTTTGGTATTGCCACCACTCGTGCGAATGCATGATGAGGATGATGAGAATGATGAACGAGATGATGATGATGATGATGATTTAGAGTGGACTGTGGATACTGATGATCATGACTATTTGATAATAATTCGTCTCGAACTGTTTTACGTGACTGTAGATGCTTCATGTTTGATGATGATGATGATGATGATAATGATGATGATGGTGGTGCCGGTTTCTGCATCTCATCATGATGAGAATGAAAGGTCATTTTTCGGAGTTATCAAGAATTAAGATTTGATCCGATTTTTTTTTTGGAAGCAAATCCGAAATGAAAATCCTCAACACGAAACGTTAGCGTAGCGTAGTAGGCTTTATGAGTGACACAACTCAGAGAGAGTATATTCAAACTACTACTATTGAAACGTCGTTGGTTAAATACTTGAGAGAGATGGATTATCACTTGTTGCTTTGCCTACTATGGTATGTTTTCATTATTTTTCCCTGGTATGCATTTATGTCCTTCGTTTCGTATCCTGTATGTATAAATGAATAAGCGCGCGGTCATCTCATCAAGCATCATTCGAAACAACGAACAAACAAAATTCGAAAGCACACGAATGAGAAACCAAACAAATTCTGTCCCGGCATTTTGCTTTCACGGATCCAATAATAATCAATCAATACACCACCCGGGCACTATTTATAACAGGCAAGTGAATTTGCGTACATAGATCATCATCATGATGAGAACAACTACGAAAGCAAAAAAGAGAAGGAAAGCTACAGTACAAAAACCGAAGTTTATTATTTTTTTACGTGCCGCAGTCTACCATAGCTAGTAGACTAGAGCAATTCCGTTCCAATTTGCAATCACACAGAATCAAAACAAACAAAAACTGCATACACCAACAACAGCAACAACAGCAACAACAGCAACAACAACAACAACAAGTGCACTTGATAAAACAAACCAATTACAGAATGACAGTCGAGAAAGAAACTACATCATGCTATACTACTACTGCTGCTGCTGCTGCTGCTGCTCCTTCTTCTTCTTGTTGTTGCAGTTGCAGTACTATTCCTGATAGTGTTGCCGACAGCAGTGGTTGTTGTTCGTCATCACTACCACCACTACTACTTGTGGAGAAGAGTCCCTACCAGAAGGTTCTCATTGTTGATGACAACACAGCAACAACACCAACGACAACAACAACGTCATCATCAACTTTATCTCCTAGACTTACTACTACTACTACGAACAACAAGAACAAGAAGAACAAGAAACGAACGATTGGTTATGCTATTTGTGAATCAAAAGACCCGCAACATCGAAAGACGGCTATACTGTGGTTCTATCCACTGTGCACTTCCAGTTTGATTGTCGATTCGGCAGCCGAATCTGGTTCTTTTGATACGTACAAAGCAAGTATCATTTCGGTCGATCGACCTGGTGTGGCAAATACTACGGATCATCATGATCATCATCATCATAATAATAATAATAATAGTGCTGCTGCTGTTGCTGTCGAACGTATCGAACAGCACGCCATGGATGTCATGGCTGTACTGGCACACCACAGCGACATTGAGCACGTGTACCTGTTAGGTGTATGTCTCGGTCATCCGTTTGCTGTTCAGGTTGCTCGACAGATACTACTTTTGCAGCAGCAGCAACAGCAACAGCAACAAAGCAAATACAAACTCATGGGAATGACCTTCGTTGCACCCTTTGTATCGACAAAATGTCCTCATGCTTGGCGTGTGGCTCGATTGGGTGCATCTGTACCATCGTTGGTACTCAGAATCGCTACCAAAACATTGACATGGATCATGTCTGCTTCCATGGCAACGGTTCTAACAGCCGCACAGTTGAAAAAACTTATCACGGACGAAGAACAGAACGAATTTAAATGGAACCACGAAACAGATTTTGAACGTGCCGTTTCAATGGCGTTGCGAATGAATGATCTGTCACGCAACGCTACAGCAGTGGAGGCACAGTTAGGAGCAGATCCATCGTGGCAGAACCTTTGTGACGAATTTGCCAAAGAAAATAATTGCTGGGGTTCCAACAACAATGACAGCAACAATGAAGCAACAACAACAACAACAACAGAGAATACATCATCTACGATACCGATTGTCATACATGCCTGTCGTGAGGATATTGTGACACCTTTAGAATCCGTTATATGGGTTGCACGCCGCTGTTATGGTGGTGACACAGTCGTATCAATCAACGAGAGAGTGCATTCACACGAAATCATGACCATGCTAGGAGGTCCTCCAGGAAATCCAGTGATGATGCATGACATTGCGCGCAGTTGGGGGTTACTTTAAAATGTACAGCATTGCATTGTTCGAAATTTACGGCGATGGTGTAATTTGACACTCGCCTGCGCATGCTCGGGCGGTCTGCAGCTTTCAGGAGCAAGAGTCCCACCAAGGACCAAAAGAGGCATTTCAGAGGAGAGAATGGCCATTAACATACTCTCTACTGTACTCTGGATAAATAGTTGCAACATTGCTGCAAGCACTGCAGAGAGCGAGAAGGCTACTTTCCCTTCTCGGTCTGCTGAAATGTTGGCGGAGGATGCCAGTTAAACCTTTGCTTGTGAAATTGCATTCAATGTATCATTAATCACTGCTGACCAGAACGTGCTATTGTCTTACCAGGTACCTACCAGTACTCTCTGGCTGGGAACACAAGTTGAGGATTAATGACATTGCCAACCGCCCACACAATTGCCAATCGAGTTTATATGGTACTGGTAGGTAGAACTCATCACAGAGAAAGATGGACAGTTCACTATGCGAACCGTTGATCCAGGGAAGCGATGCTTGTTTAAACTAGAAAGTCTCTCTCGCTTCACCGGCAAACCGAGGCTGACGTGACAGTCTGGCGACTGTGAAAATAATGCTCGAGGAAAGAACCATGTCCCCGTCAATAAATTTCGGTTGATGAAGATGGCTTTTCGCCCAAAAAGTGACTACCGTAGTCCACGTCAAAACTTCGAGTCTTGAAAATCTCCCTTACATAAATAAAATGATGAAAATAGGTACGGCGTAAATACTTCTACTTCAATTGCCTGGTGTACTTACAATAAAAATAAATGGAAAGAATTATGTACAGTAGTACCAGTAATCTTTTCGTGGACTACTATCAGTACTGGTACAGTACTACCATAGTACACTACAAGCGTGGCTACTTGATGAGTACTACCATTCGTAGAATGGTACCTGGTACCAGGTACCACTACCTGGTACTGTACCTGGTACTGTACCCTAGTACAAGTTACTACAGTAGTAGTACCTGGTACTACGGAGTAGTACCCCCCCTGGTACAGTAGTGGGTACAGGTAGTACCCACTACTACTAGTAGTACCACTACTACTTGGAGTAGTACTGTGCTCCAGTACTGGTCCTTCAAACCGTTTTTATGCGGCAACTATGGTATGGAATGTGCCAGATTTGACTAGGTCTACTGGAAGTGTCAGCCACAATAGGATCCCACCAATATCCACGCTAGTAGATTCGTCGCTGTCAACCGCGACAAAGAAATTTGAGTTTTCATTCTTTTCTTGTCTCCCCGCGATCTCGACCAAACCGGTTTGCTTGAACCTTCCCTCTCTCTTCATGAAACAAAACAGCCGATAATGGCAAATTTCCCTTCCAAGTCCACCCGCGTTGTTGCCTCTCAATCTGTGGGAAATAGTTCTGAAAATATCGAACGGCGAATCCCGACCGTTGTTGGACAAAATTCAGTGATTCAAGCATACACTGACAATGCCTTTCTTGGCTTGGGAGATCGCCCAACGCCACTCACTTACTTGCTTCATTCTACTAGGCCGCAGAGAAGACCACTTGCCCCAACTACAGAACATCGCAAACAAGGAAGTGGGAGCGACAGCCGAGTCTATCCTGAATAACGCCCTCGACTTACCGCCAAATCTCTTTGACTGGCGAAAAAACTCAAAGAGTATCCGAAAAGACGAAGACGAAGAGATGGTATCTCTCAAGCTTTTTCAAGAAAAAGCACGGTATCCACGTTTTCAGCAGAAGAGTAATAGCAAAACCAAATTCACGCTAATCAAATAAAATGCACAGTCATTGATCATACTCGCCCTTTTTTGTTTCTCTCAATGTGTTGAAATGCTGTATAATACGATAGTCGTGTGCGGTATAAAGACAGAATCGCTTTATTAGCTACGCTTGTGTTGCAGCCTGACGAGCCGGGTCTAAACTGCCATGGAGGTTTCAGCTGGGATATCGCCGGAGAGCAAAGATTCCTCAGGCATTTTGGCAAAATACCATTCGGCTTCCGTAATCATGTCACCTTAGGTCAGCCGCCCTAAAGAAACCCGCAAATCATATCACGTGGTGGTGCGTATCGTCGATCGGGAAAGCAATTCCTGTACTCGTGCGAGCTTTAAGCTCAAAATCCACCGGCTCGTTCTCAGTTCCCGTGCTACTTGTGCTCGCAGGGTGATATCGAGCGCTGGTGCCTGACGGCATTCCGTTTTGAAATTTCATGAAGAAAGCGGTGCTGACCCCAAAAGACACGACACCCACCAGCATAGTAGAGTAGCTAGCGATTGCCATGACAAAGGCTGTGGCGAACATCGTCGGCAGTAGGAGAATGACGCAGCCAATCGTCCCAAGCGGGATGCGGTAGGGTCTCGGCACTGTTGGGAGGTGGTGAAAGTTGAAGGTGTGAGACTCGAAGTAGACGGAGTAGCCGAAGTGAAATACTGCGGTTTGACCTTACCATCCGGTTTGGTTATCCGTAACTTGATAAAGGCTGCATATTCCAAAACGAGGGAAACGCCATAGTTGAAGTTCAACATCTCTACGAGCTGATCTAGACGAGCTGTGCAGAAGATGATGACAATGATGGTAGCTAGAATGATGGCATTTGTCGGCGTTCCGTGTCGACTGCGGACTCCCAAAAATGACGGAAGGAGGCCTTTGTGGGCCATTCCATGGAGCTGAAAGACGTCGCTACTCAGCTCTGCCTGATACAGTGCTAGATTACTAATTCCCGCCGAAAACACTAACCATTTCGCAAGCCACGACCCGGCAACTTGCTGGGCAATAACTGTCAAATATCCATCATCCCAGTCCTCCTGTAGACCCTTTGAAGCTCCTATGGCAAACAAAAGAGGAATGAGGTATCCAGTAACGGTCATGATCCAAGCAAGTGTAAGCGCTCGAGGAATTACTTTTTCAGGATATGGTCCTACTTCCTCCGCAAATGCACTGGCAGAGTCAAAAGAATTCAGATTCCAAAAGAGATTGTTGGCAAAAGGTCGGACCATAATACCTCCAATGGCAGCACTCGGAAAGAAACCACCTGATAAATCATAGTCGCTGGAATTGCTAAATTCCTCCGCTGTCAAAGAGGGCATTTCCAACCATCGGCTGGGCTCCAGTTTGTTGCAGCTGAAAATGACGAGAAATAGAAACGGGCTCATCGCCAGAATGCCAATGGCGATCGAGACGTTGCCGACGATCTCGAGTCCCCTCCAAGTCATGTAACCCATTCCAACAGCAAACGCAGAAAAGAGGAGAAACCGAGCACCAGGATGCAGATCATCCAGGTTGATGAGCGAGGCCAGATAATCCAAAAAGAGCACAGGATAGATCGCGTTGTCTGTTGCGCCCGAAACCCACGACAACGAACCGTTGAGCCAGCCAGCATATTTTCCAAAGGCTTCCTCGACCCACACTACTCCCCCACTGGCATCTGGATACGCACAACTCAGCTCTGCCGTGATGAGACTCTCTTGCATGCTCCATACAAATGGCATTATCGTATAGAAGAGCAACGCATAAAAGTTCCCGCCAGCTTTGACACTCTCTTCGACGCCGTATGGTCCTCCAGCAACCACATAAAAGATAAGTACTGATAGTGGCCAGACGGACAGTGTCGGGGCAACGCTCGTATAGCCGTTATCCAACGAGGTACTTGCTGATTCCGATTGGGACAGGGACTCCTCTTCCACGTGCATGTTGTTGATATTTGCAAGATTTTCTTGACCTCGTTCATTCTGCAATGCCGTCTCTTGTTCCATAATACTGTAGACTGTAGAGTAGTAGTATGCAGCTGTCTGTAGCAGCACCAAAATTCTGCACACTTTTCGACGCTGCTCCTAGGCAACCAATCGCTTTGTGGTACCAGGTAATATCTAATTTCAAACTTGTTGCAAATTTATACTGGTACCGTATTTCGAGTATTCGATATTGCAATTCTGCTCTTGTACAAGGTATTGAGTTCCGCGAGAAGCTTCGTTGGCGTTGTGTCATTTTTGCTTTTTCTGCCTTCGATTCTAACTGAAGCAGAGTGAGTTTTGCAGAAGTAGAGTTATTATTAGGGGTAGGTAAACAGAGCAGAAGATTGAGGAGGTTCGTAACGCTAGTACTACTATCGTACTACTCGAGT
>Ga0100380_10008551_pt1 | contig 10057 bp, 14 predicted proteins | sample CryGeymeta201504_FD_80417 | JGI IMG/M metagenome (GOLD analysis project Ga0100380, IMG submission 80417) | Groundwater microbial communities from Crystal Geyser aquifers in Utah, USA - Crystal Geyser metaG 2015-04 | ecosystem: Environmental > Aquatic > Deep subsurface > Groundwater | place... | reverse complement strand
TTTGAATATTTTATCTATCTCTGTTTGATAGTAATGGACTCCAGTTAGCATTCAAGTCTTGACTACCTCATTCCTACTAGTCACGAAGACGACGACCTGCGACCTGAAGATCTCAGTGGGGACTAAAACGGCTAGCAAAGCAGTCTTATGCCTTCCAGTACTCCCTCCAAGGCTAGTAGTACTTTCATAATGAAGACTTCCTGTTGACAGCAGTGACCATCGTCAAGACTGTGATTGGCTCCAGCATTTTAACAATACCCTTCACTATCAGTCAGATGGGTTGGCTATTCGGCACTCTATTATTCCTGGGGGCAATAGTGATCAATCAATTCGGAACTGAGCTCCTACTCAAGGCAAAAAACCTCTCAAAGCACAGCAACTACGCAACTATTCTGCACAGCATCTGGCGCAACAACTTCTCCAAAGGATTCGGCTTTCTTCTTATTTTCCTCAACAACATCGGTTTTTGTACATGAACTTAAACGCAGGTATTGCCGAACTGATCATCTTCAAAGCTTCAATCAGAAAGATATTGACTGATGTCATCGACAGTGATGCCCTCAATGAATTTTACACGCAGGATTACTTTATTGTGGTGCTTGTGACTATCGCAGAGATACCACCTGTTTTGGTGTCCAAAATAGAAAAACTGAAGTTTCTGGCTTTGGGTGGTGTCGTCTGCATCAGCGTTTTTATGGTCATGTTCGTGCTGCTGATTATTGTGGCGACAGCCGACAGCAACCCTGACAACAATCCAGTGGGGGGAATGCGCATTGTTCCTGAAAACTGGTTATTAGCTGCAGCGACAGTTCCTAACGTTCTTTTGGCTTTCAGCTACCAAATGAACTTCTTCCCAATATTCAAAGGCATGAAAAACACCTCAGACAAGAAGATGAGCAGAGCAGTTTTACTTGGCCTTCTATTCTGTCTTTTTTGTTATCTTATCGTTGGCATCTTGGGGTACCACTACGCCGGAAACGATGTCAAGGCTAACTTTCTGGAGTCCTTATACTACAGCAAAGTATCCCATCTTTTCTACTACATCATCAACCTCAGCTTCATTATCAGTCTGTTCCTGGCCTTCCCCATAATGTTTTTTGGGTGCAGGAACAACTTCATAGCTCTGATCAAACTGATCTTCTTCAAGGATGGCAAGGGAGTCGGTAAGGGAAGAGGTGCGGATCAAGTAGAGGAAATGAGCAGCTACATGCAAGGTAAAACCTAAAAACAACGAAAGAGAAGAGCTTATGCTTTATTCATTGTCTACACTATGCTGATCTACCTGATAACAATTGGAGTAGCGGTAGGTGTCAACGATATAGAGATCGTCTTCAACGCAGTGGGAGCCCTCTGCTCTAGTTCTATCACTATCATCCTTCCCTGCATTTTTTACGTCAAACTCACAAATATCAACCACCACCAACATTCGGTTTGGTACTACGCCAGCATTTGTCTTGCCAGTTCCATGGCTCCATATGCAATTTTTTCCATCTTGGAACTTTACCTTGGTGCAGATTGATCAGACAGACCTGAAATGGATAGGTATGCTAGTATGATTTATTTGTTCGTGATCGATTTAATTTCTATTTTTGCGTCGGAAAGTAGAGCATATAACCATATGAAATATCAGAGTCAAGATTAGCCCAGCTATGCCAAGCTAGAACCATCTGATCGGTCAGAATACAACCATCAATAAGACGCCGACTTAAGACCTGAAGAGTTGAGTGGTGACGAGAACGGAGAGCAAAGTATCTTCACCAGCCAGGTTGGAGGACATAAATCTAGTACCTCATCTGCCAAGCTTAGATTTTATGCTTACGGCCATCACTATCACAAAGACAGTCATCGGCTCTGCCATTCTATCAATTCCCTACGTGGTCAAAGAGATGGGCTATTTATTAACCATCATCATCTTCTTGGTCGCAATGACTCTCAACCAATTCGGCACTATCCTTCTATTGAAGGCCAAAAATTTATCAAAGCACAGCAACTTTGCCACAATATTTTATGAGATATGGCCCAGCCGCATGGCAAAGGGTCTAGGCTCCATACTTATATTCCTCAATAACATCGGCATATGTACCAAAATAAATACAAAGGTCTAGCATAGCTGATTATCTTCAAGTCGACGCTCAGGAAAATTCTATAAAATCTCATCAATGACAAAGAAGTGCTTGAAGGATTCTACACCCAAGATTGGTTCATGGTTTTGATTGTCTCATTGCTAATGATACCATTCGTGCTGGTGTCGAAGATAGAAAAGCTCAAATTTTTGGCTCTGGGAGGAGTGACCGGTATAGTTATTTTTATGGTTGTGTTTACTATTTTCTTCATCACTGCTGTTGGTGACAGCAACCCTGAGAACAATCCAGTGGGAGGAATGCGAATGTTTCCAGAGAACTGGCTCCTGGCTGCAGCAACAGTTCCCAACATCTTACTGGCCCTAAGTTATCAAATGAACTTCTTTCCTATTTTCAAAGGCATGTAGAAAGTATCTGACAAGCGTATGATCTCTGCGGTGACTGTTGGTCTTTCTTTCTGCCTATTCGCCTACCTCCTCATCGGAATTCTCGCCTACGATTATGTGGGGGAGAAGATATAGCCCAATTTCCTTGCGGAACTTGACTACAACAAATTAGGCCTACCTTTCTACATACTTATCAATTTCAGCTTTTTGATATCGCTGTACTTCGCCTTCCCTATCATGTTCTTCGGTGGAAGGAACAACTTCATAGCTATGGCTAAATTAGTCATGACCAAGAAAGGAGACGGAAAACCTCAGGTACGGCGAGCTGCAGATGAAGTTGAGGAAATCAGTTCCTATATCTCGCCTGAGAGAAATTTGGAGGAGAGACGGAAGAAGGCTAAGCTATACTTTTTGGTATATACTCTTGGTCTATTTGCAGTTACTATTGGTCTGGCGATGGCTTTGGACGATATTGAGGTTGTTTTCAACGCAGTCGGGGCCATTTGTGCCACATCAATTGGCATGCTTTTGCCTTGCTACTTTTACATCCGTCTCATAAAGATCAAAGAGCAACCAGTAAACTTCAAATACTATCTGGCGATTGCCGTATTTTGCGTGATGGGACCCTATGCCCTCTTCTCAATGATTGCCCTTCATCTGGCCGAATGATAACTTCGTATCCAATGTATTTACACCTGGTAGATTATTGAGCCGCAATATGGTGGATATTGATGATTGATTGATATGACAACTTGCTGTATATTATTTCTACTTTGCAACCTATGAGCACCAGCGATAAGTACAAAGTTGGATTGTCTGAAAATGATGATATGGAACCTCTTACCGAGGGACCTATACCTGACTAAGATGCAGATTTGCACCCGAATGAGCTCAGTGGAGACTAAAATGGATAGCAAAGCATCCTCGCAACTACCCTTGAACCCAACAAGGCAAGTAACATCCTGCTCACTCAGATCTGCTGTTCTCAGTCACCACCATCGTTAAAACTGTCATTGGGTCGGGTATCCTCACTATCCCATACACCATGGGAAGAATGGGCTACCTCTTAGGCATCATTCTATTTCTCGGAGGTGCTTGTCTAGTTCAGTTTGCCTCAATCCTTCTTCTGAAGGCAAAAAATCTATCACACCATAGCAACTATGCCACCATTTTTTATGCCATCTGGCCCTCCCGCATTGCCAAAGGTATTGGCTCACTCATAATATTCCTAACAAACTTGGGAGTGTGTATCCTTTAACTTAATCCATAGGCATCGCAGAGCTAATTATTTTCAAGGAATCAATCAGAAAGATATTCGAGGATGTCATAACAAATCATGAAGTTTTAGATGCTTTCTACACTCAGCCGATCTTCATTGTACTTGTGGCTGCAGTACTTGAGAGCCCGCTGACGATGGCCAGTAAGATCTAAAAGCTGAGGTTCATGGGATTGCTCGGCGTTTTGGGCATCGTTATCTATATGCTGACCTTCATAGCTTATTACATCCTATGCTCAGTGGATGAAAGCATCGGAAAAGCACCAGTAGGCTAAATGAGGATGTTTCCAAACGACTGGTATGGCGCAGCAGCAGCAGTACCTAATATTTTTTTCGCCATAACATTTCAAAACAATTTCTTTCCTGTTTTCAAAGGTATGAGTCAAGCATCTGATAAAAGAATGGCATTGGCTGCCTTCATTGGTGTCGTCTTCTGCGCAATTTCATACATAACAGTAGGCATTTTGGGCTACAGTTACGTAGGTGAAGACGTTTCAGCAAATTTCCTCTCTTCTTTTATTTACGCAGAAATGTCCAAACCTTTCTTTTACCTGCTCAACAGCACCTTTTTGCTGAGTATATTCTTCGCTTTTCCTATCATGTTCTTCGGTTGCAGGAATAACTTCATAGCTCTGATTAAGTTGGTCATGCTGAAGAAATAAACCAAAAAAGAAGGCAACTGGCGAGCACCCAATGTTGACACAGTCGAATAAATTAGCACTTACATTCGTGACGAACAAAGGCAAGCAAGAAAGAAAAAAGCCAAACTGCACTTTTTTGTCTATACTATTGTGATATATCTGGTAATGGTGGGCGTATCTCTTGTTGTCAACGATATCGAAATAGTTTTCAACGCTATCGGTGGCATCTGTACCTCTTCCATTGGTTTTCTGATGCCCTGCTATTTCTACGTTAGGCTAACAATGCAGAAGAGGCGCCCAAAAACAGTCAAGTGGTACGTAGCAATAGTAATATTTGTGATAATGGCACCATACTCAATCTTTTCAGTGATTTCGCTCTATCTGCCTCGGAATTGATCGTATGTATGATTACTATTCTTTTATAAATGCCAACAAAATCATCTATGGACAATGATTATAAATCCCACCCATGGAAAGCAAATATCATATGGCCAATGATGCCAGCCCTACCACATAAGAATATGGCTAGATTCAGCAAGAGAGAGTGCTGATTAGCTCCAGTATCCAGGCAGATGCCAATTAAAATGATAATCTGCTCCCTGAGGAGTTGAGTGGTGACTAGAACGGAGAGGCCTTCAATCCTGACACTAAAAAAGCAAGTAAATATGATATAAAACTCAGATAGACTCTTCACTGTGGCCTCGATTGTCAAGACTGTCATCGGATCTGGTATCTTGACAATACCCTATACTCTCGATCACTTGGGCTATCTCTTCGGGACACTTTTATTTTTTGGAGCCATCAGTCTCAATCAATTCGGTTCTGTGTTACTTTTGAAGGCTAAAAATCTATCAAAGCACAGTAATTATTCAACAATTCTCTACGAAATATGGCCCAGCCTCATCTCGAAAGGTATCGGCTCAGCCATCATATTCTTGGCCTGCATGGGAGTATGTACATCAATTCAATTACTCAGGTATCGCAGACCTCATATTTTTCAAAACAGCTCTAAGAAAGTTACTAGTCGATATCTTGAATACACCTGAGCAGGCAGATATACTTGACGATTTTTACACAACACCTGTATTCATCGTACTGGTGGTAGCCATCTTCGAAACACCGCTTACTCTGGCCAGCAAGATCTAAAAATTGAAATTTATGAGCTTAACTGGACTAATCGGGATCACTATCTTTATGCTGACTTTTATCCTCTACTTTTTTATCTGCCTGATCAGTGATGACTTCGGAGATAAACCGAAAGGGGGAATGGTGCCTTTTCCTTCGGATTGGTTCAAAGCTGCAGCAGCAGTGCCTAACATATTCTTTGCCATCACTTTCCAAAATAATTTCTTCCCATTATTCAAAGGACTCAAGGGACCTTCTGATAAGAAAATGGCTCAAGCATCTTTTATGGGCGTTGGCTTTTGCGCCGTATCATACATATTGGTAGGTCTAATAGGCTATCATTACTTCGGCCCTGGTGTTTCAGCCAACTTCCTCTCTTCCTTCCACTATGCCACCTTTTCCAAGCCATTTTTCTTCCTGCTCAATACTAGCTTCCTTGTCTCTATCTTTTTTGCTTTTCCCATCATGTTTTTCGGATGCAGAAACAACTTCATAGCACTGATTCAGTTATTCATTGAAAGGAAAAATAGAAGATTGAGGAGAGAATAGGGCGAACTGTAACTTATTGAAAGCTTGTTAGAATCAGAATAACCTGATCTACAGCATAGAAAGAAAAAAGCTAAGCTATACTTTGTCCTATATACTATTGTGATTTACCTTCTCATTGTAGGAACAGCTATGGGAGTAGACGATATATAAATTGTCTTCAATGCAATTGGTGCCATTTGTGGAGCTTCACTATGCCCTCTCCTACCCTGCGCATTCTACGTCAAGCTCATCCTCATGAGAAGCAAGCCAAAAACTCCCATCTTTTACCTCAGCATCGTTATATTTTGTGTCATGACCCCCTACGCACTCTTCTCAATTGTATCGCTCTATATCTGATGTTTGTATGCCTATAATCTAAAATGTATGATCATTCAGGAGGGACTCTATAAGGTGACTCTTATTAAAACTATTCTGCTTAAGGATAATTTTATTACTACGGTTGGCCTTCTTCGTATTCAGGTGGAGGTTCTTCGTGATTTTCCTCAAATTGTGGATCATTGGCGAATTAATTATATTCTAACTCATTCCCTGGAAGATCTATGGCCAGTTATGAATCTTTTCTTTCTCTTTCCAAGGGCTCTTCTTCACGCACAGTCAATGGAATAGGAGGAAGAGGTTCTTCTAACGAGATCTTACTTGTTGGCTTGATTCCATCTAACCCTTGCGACCTGACTCTATTTCTTCTGGCTATTTTCCTTTATTCTTTGTTTTATGGTAACGGTAACTGACTCAGTTTAGGTTTGGAAGGGTATCTCCTTCTTTCTTGTCTCGCTTGAAGCATTTTGGCCAATCTTTTAAGCCTTTCTTGCTTAGGATCTTTGATTTAAGGGAGCACCAGAGATTGAAAGCGTTTCTTGCTTTTGACCAGTTTTCTATTTTTAGGACTGTTTAATTTTTGTTCAACAATTTATATGCTCTTGTTGATCTTCTCAAGATCCCTCCTAACAATATTCAGCTCCTTTTTTACAGGTGCTTTCTTGTACTCTCCTTTCATTCCTCGAGTGACCTCAAAATCTATCTAGCCTACTTGTAATTTTGAGCTGTTAGCTATCGGTTGTCCTCTAAATTACAAAGGACCATCATCTATATCCTCAGTTCTGACTCTTTTCTGGCAAGTTCCATATATTTCCTCCTCTACTCCTTGGTCAGTAGCCAAAACCGTAAACTTAATCTTGAATGACTATTGCTAATCAACGAGGAAATTGAGTAGATCACTCCCTGCAGCATTGATGAAAAGGAGAGATTGAGTAGAGGTGACTCTTTAAAGGATAAGCACTTTTTTAACCCTGTTTAATTCAAATATACAATAGATGTCTCCCTTACCTTCATACAGGTAACTCCAGTAGTAACTGGTCAGCTCGATACTTTTGAGAGTAATAGAAAGACTCATAGTTTTGACCCCACTTGCAAGCAGAGATTATGGATGGAAAGTTCCTTTGACAAAAGGCCAAGGTATTACTTTGTTTACTATTAGTCGTGCCTCGCTGATATATTATTTGTTTTTGTAGAAAGGCAAAGACAATGGAACTGCACCCAATCTCAACTATTTTGGATTAATCAGAGCTATTCCTAAAAAATCTTATCCTTTCTTATTCTAACTACCAGATGTTACTAACTTGAAGTATATATTACCCTACTGCCTAATGTTCATGCTGACAGGTTCGGGTATGATTGTTTCGAGCTTGAAGACACTAAAATCAGGTATATCAGATATAGGAATCTATTACTATTATGTCTTGATCAGCATGGAACAAGGCTACCCTGAGCCTAAAAGGGATACCTGTGAAAATTCAAGTATCATACCATGTTGATTTTTTGATTGAGAAGAAACTGTTTCCTTCCAAAATTTGTTGTTCTAAGGAAAACTCAAGGATTTTGCTTCCTATCCACGACATTTGACTGTAGCAACTACTTTGCCTGTAGAAGGATCAAGAAGCTTTCTTTTTAGAATGTTTGGGTGATAGCTTAAAAGTTCGTCGGTGCCGACAGTTGTCTTGGCCAAGACCTTTGGCCCTTTTTCAAGGGAAAATGTAAAGTCTTATTATTCCGATTTGACGATGAAATAAACAAGTCGGGCGAAGCGAGTTGCTTTGATCGGATCTAAATTTCCATTGAGTTAGAAGTTTTTTGTTCCAGACGTAACTTTCAGTACGACACCAGCCATCTGATCAACCTTAGCATCTTTTTTTCCCTCCTTCGGCTCCAATTTAATTTCAATATCTGAAAGTAAGATATCATGAGCTCCTAGCAAAGCTGGACTCTAACTTTTGTTCTTGCTCAAGTTAGAAACCCACCTCACATTGACGTCCATATCATAGCCATGATCTTCTTTGATCACCATCTCTACTCTCAGTTCAGAAGCCTCGATCTTTTAGCTATTGTACTCTTTTGAGCGAGAGAGAACTTTGCCATTCTTGATATGCTCAAACTTGATCATAGTTGGCAGTGGTACCATTGCGATTGAGTTGATTACTGGAATGATAATTTCTCCTTATGAATACTGAACCTTAAAGTACGACGGACCCTCATCTTATCCCTTCTCCTCAGCCGTAAATTTTTCAAACAGAAGAAAGTGCTGCAGCATAGAAGGCTGCCTTTTTTCTCTGTAAATGATCTAATTTGGCTATAGAGCCTCAACCGTAAACTCTAAGATCTATCCATGTCTTATCTCCATTTTTTTCCTGGTTGCGTTCCGTGTATTGAGTTCAGATATGTCAATTTCGTGCTAAAACAGGATCATATGATTTTCCCATACTTGCAGAAGTAGCATTTGAAGAGCTGGTTGCTGGATAGGCAGTAAAAGCGAGTGGTTCAGCGGGATAGAGAAGTTCTGAATGTGATGGTGGTGGTAGATGCTGCTGAAGTAAAACTTGTCGTCCCAAAGGAAGGAAAGATACTCGCAGTTGATGGCCCTGTTGTTTCTGATGTGCAAGTGGTCCAAGTGAATATAAAGGTAACCCTACATTACATTATTAAACGGTTTTACATTATTGATAATGAGCACTGAAATTACCCACTGGCCTTTCTTGACAGGAATTATGGGCTACAGTGGGTAATAATGCCTATGATAGATAAACTAAAAATTATGTTTCATCTCATAGAAACATCAGCCATCACCCTCTATAAACCTCAGCCCTCCAAAGCTACCTTCATGTTACCACTTAACAACAACAGAATCGTTCTTATCAATGATGATCGTTCTCTTCTGGTCTACAATCTAGCTACCCATAAATTAGTCAGGTAGATCATGCTGCCAGGGGTTGTCAGAAAAGCTATCACAATCAACGAACACTCGCTGGCTATTTTAGTACCTTTGATGCAGACCATCTATGAGGTGATAGTCGATGGTTCCAAGGGGCAGGAAGTGAAGGTCATCCACAAATTCGAATCCACCACGCATCGCCTGATGCCCAAAAATCCACTCAAAGAAATCGAGTATTATTCAACCATGTTCATGGAATCTTTTATGTTATCAGGGTCCTTTTTCCTTAGAGAAGAAAGCTCTTAATTTCATAAATTTTCTCTGAGAGCTTTCTTCAAAGAATCCGGTGAATGGAAGAGTAACTTCAAGGAACATAATCTAAGCAGTCGGAAGATCACTAAGTTCAATGAAGTTGATAAAATCGTGATGCATAAAGATAGTGATATTGAAAGAAACGGAACCTTAGCTTTGCAGACGTTGAATATTGTCACATTAGAAGAAGAGGAGATTGTCCTTCAGTCTCAATCTTTCAACGATTTCACCATAGTTATCGGGCTGAAGGAGTATGAGAACTGGATTTATGTGCAAGTGAACAGGAAAGATCCCGAGCTGATCTGCTTTAAAAACAGGCAAGAACACACCTCATAATTTGTTAAAAGCAATGTTTTGTGGATGGTGAGTCTTGGCCCTTTCCTCCTAGATCTATCTTACTCATTAAAAAACCTATAGAACCTTCAGTTGACTCTACGTAAAGGCCTTGTGGTCTTAGACCGTGTTGAGGGAAAATTCTAGAATAA
>Ga0100380_10008550_pt1 | contig 10057 bp, 6 predicted proteins | sample CryGeymeta201504_FD_80417 | JGI IMG/M metagenome (GOLD analysis project Ga0100380, IMG submission 80417) | Groundwater microbial communities from Crystal Geyser aquifers in Utah, USA - Crystal Geyser metaG 2015-04 | ecosystem: Environmental > Aquatic > Deep subsurface > Groundwater | place: USA... | reverse complement strand
TCGGAACGGAGAAAAGGTCGGCCCTAGTAAATTGCCGAGTTTCTCCAAACCACCCTACCTAGCCAAACGTAGCCCTAGAGAGCTGGCATAGTCGAGAGAACGCGGTAGCGTTCGCTCGTCGATCTATTTTATTAGCGCGAACCCAGTATACTACGAAAACGTCGCACATGAGAACAATTCATGTTCGTGTGTAACGTAGTAGAGAGTAGGAGGTAGGCTTTGGCAATGAAAGACCTGACGTACAGCTGCTCCAAACAATGGAATTTTAGCAATAATGATACTGTACGTAGTAGTACTACTATGCTACTAGTAGAGTACTAGCTACTACTGAGTAGTAGTCTACTACAGTACTCTCCTACTAGCTACTAGCTAGTACTGAGTAGCTAGTACTCCTCTACTAGTAGTAGTACTGTAGCTACTAGAGGGGAGTAGAGTACGGTACAACAACAAGCTTTACTACTATTATTAAAAATGCCTGAAATTGCACGTTCGTATTCACTGATGATGAAGTGGAGAGCCGACTCAACATTCACTCTTGTCGATCATCACAACATCATCTCAAAGGTATATTTTGCTTTTGCCGAAGATTCGGTTCTTTCTTGGAAATAGATTCATTTCTTGATTAGGACATAAGATAAAACTACATACATACTGCTACTAGCTACAGTAGAGTTGCTCTGCACGGTACCAAGAGACACACACTACTACTGGACTACTATCAGTATGGACATCGTTGCGATAATAATACTGGTTTGGTAATCAGGAAGCCATAAAATAATACAGAGATAATAAGGTAATACACTATTTTCAGCATTGGATTCCTCATAATACTCTCTATTCTTGGAAATCGATATCTTTGGTTCCTCCAGATCGTTTTTATAATTATTATTACAGTTGCCACAACAACTACAGCAACAACTACAACTGGTACAACTGTATCTACTATCTACTATCTACTACTGGTAGAAGAAGAAGAAGCTCCTTTTTATTATTTCAAAAGAATAATACAGCACTCTACTAGAGTCTAGTAGTAGAGAGTACTGTACCTACTCCACAAAGACTTGTAGTAGTAAAAGAAGAAGACGAAGAAAAAGCAAAAATGAATCGAAGACGATTGTTAGATGCAGCTCGTGGGATCTACAACACAGCTTCGGGAGTGGTAGAGGGTAGTTCTAGTCGCACAACAACTGCTGCTACTGCTACTGCGGCTGGTACAAAGCATCATTATTTTCCTCCTCCTCCTCACTTGTATTATCATCAACAACAACATTATTTGGATCCTCACAACAACAACAACAACAACAGCAGCAGTAATGGTACTGGTAGTAGTAGTAGTAGTAGTGGTCATTCGTATCGTCCGTTGCGATCGTTTCGATTAAAATCACGACACCTCCAAGATGCTATGGCATTAAAAACACCTGCCGATTTCCATTCGGCTTTGTGCCAAAAAATTCGTACGGCAAAAGAACGAGTTGTACTGGCATCGCTGTACATTGGTCCCAATGCTACTACCACTACTGACAATACTGCTGCTACTACTACTACTACTACTACTACTACTACTTCTGGTTGTCAAACGGAAGAAGAATTGTTACAAGCACTGACGGAAGCGGCAAACAAACCGAACGTTCGCGTACAAGTTTTGTTGGATCAAAATCGTGCCTTGCGACAAATTCCCATTGTCAAGGAACGAACGACAACGTGTTCTGCACAAGCCGTCTACAAAGCTCTTCAATCGATTCCTCTTTTATCAACAACAACAACAACAGAACAGAACACTTCTTTCACTGTTTCTAAAAGCAACAACAACAACAACAACAACAATCACCTGTATCTATTTTCTGTCTTACCACCATGGCTTCAAACGATGTTACCCAATCCCTACAATGAAGTTGCTGGAGTGTTTCATCTCAAGGTGTACATTGTGGATTCTTGTCTCATTTTAAGTGGAGCCAATCTGAGTCGGGAATACTTTGTCGATCGTCATGATCGGTACTTGTGTATTTCACACGGTGGCAACGGACTCGTTGATTGGTACGCCGATCTAATTCACATCCTTTGTCGTCACGCAACACTGTATTCGCCCGAAGAAGAAGAAGAAGAAGAAGAGAAAAACAATCATCACGATAATGATCATGGTAATAATAATGGACAACAACAACAACAACAAGACGCAGGGAATGGCAGTGAAAAGAGTAAGACAATGTCTATGGCTACGGCTACAAACACGACGACAACAAGGACAGAGCTGTTGGAGGAGCTCAACCAGCTCATGACAACGACGGTGGACGATGATGACTACCAGGGTTACAACAACAGTAACAAGAACACGGTAAATAACAAAAATACAGATATACTTGACGATGACAATGATGAGGACGATGATACTGTCGCGATTGCCATTCCTACCTTTCAAGCACCAGCATTTTTCTTTTCCGATGTTACGCCACCAGCCCGATTATTATTTCCAATGGATACACAGGTTACGACTCATTTCTTGCAAGCTGCCTTGCACGATGATCCTGCTGCAAAGTTGTGTATTTCTAGTGCCTACTTGAATCCAACCGATTCATTGTTGCGGGTGTTGTCCCAGTATTCGAATCTGCAGTGCCTAACGGCAGGTCTGATATCACACGGATTTGCTCCCAAGAAAACCAAAACAGCCGGATCGAAAGGAAAGGATTGGATTCCGGATGTATTTTTACAAGTGGGACGCCAAGCTCAGAAACGTCTTCGGGCCAGTGCCAAATTATTTTATTATCAACGACCCGGATGGACCTTTCATGCCAAGGGTTTGTGGCTGTGGTCGTCGAATGCATCCAATACTACTACTAGCAGTAGCAGTAGTAGTAGCAGTAGTAGTTGTACCACTAACACCACCACCACCACCAACACTAACAACAATAAAAAGTCTCTGGTGGCAGCTGTTTGTGGATCAGCCAATTACGGAGCTCGATCGGAACGATTGGATTTAGAAAGCAATTGCATTCTGGTTTTTCCAAAGGAAACGTCTGATTTCCAACAGCAGTTAGAGCAAGAGTGGAAGGATATGATGAAATACTGTCACAATGTGCCTGCCACCACTACCGCTGATACTGATACTGCTTCTGGTAGAAATGAGAAATCTACATCATTATCAACAACAACAACAGAAACTGTTTCGTTGTCGCTGCCTCTCAGAGTATGTTTGCCCATTATTCGACGATTTCTATAAATTATAAATAGAAATAGATCTTTTGAAATAATAATGCTTGTGTATGTTGTAGTCACTGGTGTGTACATGATGCAACAATACTCTACCTGTTTCTGGACAGCAAGTAGTCGAACATGGGTAGTATTTACATAACTGTACTCGGTATTCAATGTATTTTTTTTTTGTGAAATGAGAGAACAGAGAACCATCTCTTCTGTTGTGTACCTTAACCATCCATTTGCGCATTCTTCTCCTCCTTTTTGTTTGTATCTGATAATCAATCAAATCGTCCACAGGCAGATGCAGATGTGATAGGTATTTCCTTACTAGCAACTCTAGGATCCGTTGCAAGAAAAATGTTACCAGCTTATCCAATTTCCCACCCACATCAGTTGTCATAGGTCAGAGTACGCTTCAGGATTTTTTGGAATGTAAACGGTGTGTTCCGGTGCATACGTGGGTTTCTCCCCATCTTACTTACCAGATCAATACGAATTCGTTTCGAGTTTCGGCACCCAAATTCGTCTAGCTTCCAGGTACGGTAATTTGACTGGTCTTTGCTTTTTAATAAACGTTTCTGACACGAATTGTTGCTCTTGATTTTTCCAATTTTTTGATCTAAAATAACACGTCAAATCTAGTAGTAGTAGAAGTGAGCGGCGAAGATGGAACAAAGCAAGAATTCGACTGATTGGAAATCTTAAAAGTGAGGTACTCCCAGCCGAGCATTTTAATAATTACTCTGATTAGACTACCGTACGGGAGGCGGTAGGTAGGCTACAGTAGCATTGTACTAAAAGAAGTCTTTTTTATCGTTGTTCTTTTGGTTTTCGTTCGAGTGTACCGTACACTGGAGCTCTTTCGTAAAAGTACAAAAACAATTTATTACTGTAATAATATGAACGAACAGAAAAGAGACCAAACACTACTATTTAAGTCCAGTAGTTTTGTGATTTTAGCTTGTTTTTGGAGAAGAAAAATCCTTGATGCTTTGGTACATGCAAACGAGGGCTTCCAGCGACATCAATCCATTCACGATGGGTTCGGACAACCACGGATCTCGATCCCAATTAGGCAAGGACCAGTGAATGGCTGGTAATGTGTACAGAACTCCACGAAGAATTTGCAATTGTAAGTGTAACGTCTTTGCCGATGATAAAGACGGATAAGATACCGACGACGACGACGACGATGATGATGACAATGATACTGCCTTCCCACCATCGGTAGAGGTCCTTGGTTCTGCATTCTTGCCACCAGTAACACGTTGTTGGTCGTTGTCGTTGTCGTTGTCGTGATAATCATGATGATCATCTCCATCTGTCTTTTTCATACGTGCTTGATTCCAAAGCAATTGTCGTTCTTCTCGTAGTTTCAAATAGGCTTGGAGTATATCTGCTACAATATAAGCCAACCAAAAACGACACGAATATGCACTGAGTTTTTCAGCCGTCCACTGTAAAGAAGAAGAAGAAGAAGAAGAAGAAGAAGGTTGTGGTGATGGTAGTGGTGATGATTTGGAGTTGCTGGTGGTGGTAATGAGATTCGAATGCCACAATGACTTCGACAACTCGGGTACCTTCCACTGAAGATAGGCACCATATTCGAGAGGATAATAAGCAACCATACTCCAAGCCATGATACGACCCAACCACTTGTGAACGGTGGTAAGTGTTTGTGTTTGTGCTGTTGTTTCTGTTTTGGTCGTCTTCCAAGTCCAGCTACCCGTCTGAGCAGCCTCCAATGCCGGAATGAATCCTAAAAATCGGTACACGTAACGAGCAAAACTCAATTCATTGGAAAGTTTTCTCAAAGCATCCTTCACCATCATGGGATTCGTCCTACTCCTACTATAACTACTGCTGCTGCTGCTGCTGTTGTTGTTATAAAAATAGTAGTGCGAGATGAACCAGAGTACGTACTGTAAGAGTTTGATGCCACGATCTTGATTGGTCCCCGAACTCATAAAACTGGTGTAGCCCTGTAAGAACTTGATGATCCACTTGGAAAAATTGGTTTTACTGTTCTTGTCGGTAACAGCAACGGCTTCTTTTGTTGTTGCTGCTGCTGCTGCTGTAACCTTTGTTGTACGTGATGATGCCATGGGTACAAAATCATCGTAGTCGTCGTTGTTGTTGTTGTTGTTGTTGTTGTTGTTGTTGTTGTTGTTGTTGCTGCTGCTGTGAGGACTTTCCAGCGAGGGAGATGGATGTTCAACCAATAGAGGTGTACTGTTAATGTTGTTGCTATCAGGACTATATGCACCTGTTCGATTCGTGTTATGAATGACTGCACTTTGCGTATGATTCTTCTGTTCCACGTTCACATTGTTTTCGTTCTCATTACTGCTCTTGTTATTGCCGTTGTTGGAATCCTGTTCTGCCATGATAATTTATTTACACTTTTGTAGAGTGAATTTGCTCGAGTAACAAAAAATTAATTTTCCTGTATTTGAAAATAATAATATGTTTTTGCAAAACAGAATTGTGACAGTACTAGCTAGTAGATAGAGCGTGTTGTACTAGCTAGAGTAGTAATAAACCGTGCGTATTGTAGCAACAACAACAGCACAAGCACCAGGCAGCACGTTTTGCATCCGAGAATGATGATGCCTCCCATCCCCCCCCTTCTCATCATCTCATCATGATGAGCTGCTGCCTCAATTCGTTCCCAGTATTTCTATTCTTTGTTTTAGGCGTCGTCATTGATCTTATGGTGTCACCTTCAAAATAAGTTTGCACACTAGACTAGTAGTACAGCAGTAAGGTTAAGGTAATGGTGCGAGAACACGATGACGATTACGAGTTTTCTCATTTAGATGAAACATGCATTGTACCAAACGTCTTTTGGCGCCCTCCCGATATCAAACGATGAAGGCCGTTTGTTTTTTTCGATCCTTCACATTTTTTTTGGATTTTTTTATTGTTGTTGCTTGCTTTGCTTTCGTTTGTAAGAGTACAATACCAGTACAATTCTCTCTGTACTACCATAGCTAGAGCAATTACCAAAAGCAAACGATCGTTTGTTTATATTATTATCATTATTTTTGTCAACGAAACAAGTCTACGTTTGTGACATTGTTGATAAACAAAAAAATCAAGATAGCAGCAGCAAACACAGTCAGGCAGCCACCTGTTCACTACGATATACACTACTAGAAGAGTAGAGAGTTATTGGCGCCGACAGTATTACGTATTACCAACCTATCTTCAGCAAAAGAAGCAACGAGCATAAAAGCAACAATCGCATTTTCCCTGATACATACCTTTACAGAAAAGAAATAATCCCGTCATGAAGTACTCGTCTTTTTTCACGTCTGCTCTTGCAGTCTTGGCATTTTCGGTCGATGCTAAAATGCAACAACCATATCAACAAAAACAAGAACAACAACGGCAATTGATTGGAAGTATTATTGACTTTGCCAATAACATCCAGAATGCGGTTCCTACGGTACCAACGACGCCTCCTCCCACACAAAGTCCAACTGTTAGTGCTGCACCTAGTCCCTTTCCATCCGGAAGTCCTACACTTACACCCACAGTTTCCACCAGACCTTCGACGACGCCTACCATTGCTCCGACAATCAGTCCAGAGCCAACGGATCATCCTACATCATCCAGTGCACCTACCACAAGTCCTAGTCACAGTCCTACGGAAATACCCAGTGCTTCACCTACCAAATTTCCAACCTATGAACCTACTATCAGTATGGCACCAACCAATGCTCCCACAGTTAGTGCAGCACCGACTCAGATTTACTTGGCTGTGATTCAAGGTACGACCACGGTCGTTATGGACGGAATTGAAACAGAAATGAATGCCACTCAATTAGCTCTGTACAAGGCTGTTACGACCTACTTTATTCAAGAGTTTTTGCAAGATGTGGAAGGAGCCTTTCTCGTAACGTCTGTGATTGTACAAGATCAATCTGTTGTGGAATCGTCGTCGTCATCATCGAACAACACCAACAGCGATACAGATCTAGCACTCGAGGTTGTACTCAACGTAACAGCTGAATACGAATCCTACATATCACCAGAAGAATTTGATTTTGATCAAGCCTTACGAAATGGATTCGAACAACAAACTAGTCAATACTATGATCTCCTCCTGAAAACCAAAGATCCTGTATTTGCACCACTCGATCCAATTGTTCGTCGTGCCAATAGGGCCTCTGAAGACGAACCGGTACTCAGCAAAGGAGGATATATTGCTATCATTTGCGTTAGTATACTCATGAGTTTGTGTGGTTGTGGTATTGCGTATTATGCCGTGCAACGCAAGCGAGTCGATTCGGATAAGGGCGACAAGCTGTCCGAAATGGATCTTGGTAATGATCAAGTCGGCAGTGGTCTCAGTGACGATCAAGATGATGGAGTGTCTCTCAAGTACAGCAAGAGTGTGGAAATCATTCAAGTTCATGATGGAGTGACGAATCATGACGACGAAGACGACGACGGTGATGCTACGAATAACAAAAATGATAACAATGCCGAGCCTGAGACCCCTTCCCGCGCTTTAAAAAAGAAAGATACGATTGATGGAATTATCAAGAGTGGACAGCAAAGCAAACAGCCCGCTAGTCCCAATACTATGGAAAATGGGTATGTTGCTGGTAGTCGACTGGGAGCACTTGCCGAATCCATTCTTCGCAGTGAAAGTTTTGGCAGCAATCGAGATCCACCAGAATCGAGTGGCTACATGTATGCTCCTAAAGTACGCAAGGGAGATCCGGCCGCCACACGTTCTTCTGGATTCAACTTGCCTCGTTCTGGTCAACAACAACAACATCAAAGTCAGGACAATCAAGTACGTATCGCTACAAGCCTTCGTCGTTTTGTGTGAATCCACTCAATTCTTGCTGCAAAAATGGTGTCTCTATTCTATCTAGGCTAACGCCGTGTTTTCTATTTTTCGCATTTTCTTCTCTGTTTTTGCAGGATGACTTGAATTCCCGAGGAATCAACAACGATTCCAGAAGAGATCCATCCGTCGTTGGTGCTCCTAATTTCATCACCAACGTTTTCAGGACAAACACGAACAAGAAGGAACCCGAACAAGGAAATCCTGGACCCGTCTTCCAGAAAACCAACCCAAGTGCAGGAGTACCTGCTGCTGCTGGTCGTGCCGCTTCGGCAAGTGCTAAACAAGATGGCCAGACCAACACCAACAACGATGTAGACTGGAGCAATAATCGCAACAACAACAGCGAGAGTATCCAACTGACCGTTGGCCGCAATGGCAAGCTTTCGGGTGAACCTGCTCCCCCGGCTAACTTCCAAGATCCTCGCAGTAGTAGTAGAGCTCGCAACGGAGATACTGGTAACGGACGAATGGATCCCATCACCAGTCCTTCGTCATCGGCTGTCAGCTCCAGTATCAATGCCTTTTTGAACATGGTAGGTGGTACTCTAGGAGCTGCCCCCCTCGCCTCTCCCGCAAAGAAAGCAGAGAGGAACCAGAACTTTCATGACGTTCTGCAACGAGAGGGTCTCTACGATGTCTTTGCTCCATCTGGCGCCCTCGGAATTGTTGTCGATACTACCAAAGATGGTCCTGCAGTGCATTCGTTGAAGCAGACCTCTCCAATGTTGGGTTTGATCAATCCTGGCGATCTGATCGTTGGATTGGATTCCCAGGATACTCGCAGCATGACGGCAGCGACCTTGACCAGATTGATGGCCTCAAAATCCAATCAAAGGGAACGTAAAATTACTCTCTTGGCCTCGGATAAGTACTAAAACTATATGTGAAGTAAATATTATTTTGTTTTATATTATTATAAATAAACAGCAACAATCTATTTGTAATACCAATGCAATAACATTGAGAAGTAGTAGTATTTTTTGTACCTCTACACTACCAACTTTCAAAGATTGTTGTTGTATTTTTGCAAGTTTGAGTTTTGAGCAGTGCTTTCAATTTTCAATTGTTGGGAGGATCCGCTTTGAATGAATGGAAGCCGCACAAGGACAAGGATAGTAGTAATCTACTGTTTGTTGTATATTATAAACTAGCATCTGGCTTGCCAAAATTGGTGTCACTACGGCAAGTCGCAAGTATCTCTACTACTGCCTGTGTGTAGAACAACGGTTCATCCCAAAACATTTTTTATTTTGTGTCTCTCTTTTTGTTGGTTGGTTGGTTGTTGTTTTCAAAATCGTTTGCCTCCCATAATGGCAAATGCAGCTCCTATACTACCGTACACTCCGGCTGCCACGAGCGGTCGAGGAAATTGTGGATTCCTCCAAAAGAAACTTGGATCGACAAAGGGTACGGCAAGATTGTACGACTTAGTACCGACGTAACCCAATATTCCCGCAGCTGCTACGTTGTGCGCGGCGCTCTCGCGTCCGTGAACGGCTACCATGGGACACTGCAATGCATTGTACAAGTAAATACCACCACAATTCATGGCCACCAGCTGTGGTGACAACGGCATTCCCTGAGCGACGCTCAAAGCAGTAAACAATCCACCAAACATCGCCGAGGGAAGAATCGGGTCCATCAAACAATGTTTTTGATAAGAAACGTTCATTATTACTACTGTATAAATAATGCTACTACGGCTGTGCTGCTTTTGCTGTGCTGCTTTTGCTATGTTTTGTTAATAACTTTCTACTGTGGTAGTGGAATAATAATATAATAATAATAATAATAATAATAATAATAAAAACAATAGAAGTGTGTGGAGTTGTGTGGTGTGTGACTACTACGTAGCTAGACTAATAATAATATTGGATGGAACATCAGAGCCAGCCGAAGGGAACGTGAGACAAGGAGACCCGAATCCGACGTCACCGGAATGACCCGAAATGCCCCATCCCGTCTCCCACTCAGAAACAGGAACACATCGGGAGAAAT
>Ga0100380_10008549_pt1 | contig 10057 bp, 4 predicted proteins | sample CryGeymeta201504_FD_80417 | JGI IMG/M metagenome (GOLD analysis project Ga0100380, IMG submission 80417) | Groundwater microbial communities from Crystal Geyser aquifers in Utah, USA - Crystal Geyser metaG 2015-04 | ecosystem: Environmental > Aquatic > Deep subsurface > Groundwater | place: USA... | reverse complement strand
CTACTACTAGTACTGAGTATTGAACTATCTCAGTCTCGGCCATTATTATTTGCTGCCCAGTTAATAATCAAGAGAGCTACGCTTCTTGAAGCATTCTAAATTGCGACAAAGCCAACAAATATCTGTCATCTGTCATGTCAGGATGTTCCCGAGCAAGGCTTTCTGAGCTGAGATAACGGAGGAGCTGCATCGAGATCTGCAAACGTAATTGAGGATAAAGCTGTTTCTCTCCCCACAGTCTGATCATCTGGTTCCACTTAAATATTGCACCGGCTTTTTCCAGTCAGCAGGCGTCGGCACCATGGTCGCCGTTGATGCGAATTACGATCCCTACAAAGATGAGGAATTGGGACAGAAGGAGAAAATGCTGCGTCTCCTGACGCATGCAGCCAACTGTAAAAAGCCGGTCAATACTTGCCCCAATCAACACTGTAAGGCAGGAAAGATGATGTTAAAACATTTGATGCAGTGCAAAGATACAACGCAGGGCTGCAATCAAGCCTTTTGTGCCCCTGCCAAGTTGGTCTTGAAAAATGGACCGAAAATTAAAGAGGCCGCCGCCAAAAAAGCAGCGGAAGACAAAGCGAAAGCCAAACCACGCAATCCACTAAATCGCAAACGTCTTCGACCAGGTCAAATCTATGCCCAAGAACAGGCTGCATCGTACGTGCCGGTAAAAAGTGTGTCGAAGGATTTACGAAATTCGCATCTACTGAGACCCATGTCCAAAAAGAAGCGGTCCAAATTAACACGGAAGTCTATGATAACAATTCAAGAGTCCAAGTACGAAGATCGTAACAGTGATAGCTGTAATGACAGTAGTGGGAGTGAATTCTCGTCGAGCAGCGAAGAAGGGGACGATGAAATCAGTTCGGCGTCCGAATACTCCTCGTCTTCGAGCAGTGATAATGGGGACGATTCTTCCGACAGCAGTAGTAGCAGCAGCAGCAGCGACGAAGATGAAGAAGAACATTTTTTCCGGGAAGCAGCCTTCTTTAAAACCATTCAGAGACAACGTTTAAGACGGGGTAGTATGTCCCAAGACACCACGCCAATGAACGATGCCTTTCTTCCGGGAAGTGCTGCCGGGGATAAGAAGCCATTTGTGCCAGTACGGATACCATCTCAGCGAGGTCGTCCAGAGGATCGTGAGTCAGCTGGATTGGGGACCCAAAAAAGCTTACTGGATCACTCTGATCGTAACATTACAGCACCACAACGGAAACCTTCCTTGACAGGGGACCCCGAAGATATCATACCTCTTCCTGCTGCAATGTTATCGGATTCCAGCCATGGCTCTTTGGAGGAATACGACAAAAACCCCATGCCTCCAGTGCGACAAGGTTCCGTTCGGGACATAGACGAAGAACCACGCCGAGATACTTTTGACTCGCAATTATTGGACCGGGTTGTTGCAATTAGCGATAGCAGTGAAAGCTACAGCGATGAGGGTAGCAGCAGTGATAGCAGTGCTACACACAGCGACGAAGATGGCAGTGAGGAGGATGTTTTGCAAACTCAGCCTTTCATTGAAATGGAGCAAAGTAAAAAGAATGAAGAACAAGAATCTATGACGAAGGCTGACGGCGGCACTTTGGCAAAGGAGAAACCTACAAAGAGTGACAGTCAGAGTGGTTCATCTCATGTTTCAGACCCAGATGAGAGCGCGGCTAATAGTACGGATGGAAGCTGCATCTCGTCGTCATCATGTAGTAGCGCTGGCGATATTTTAGAGAAGATCGTAGAAAGAGCTGAATCCAGGGCCACTTTATCTGTCAAAAAGGCCGCAAAGGAAAGCTCAAAAGAACAGCCAAAAATTGCAGCGAAGAAAGAAGGAATGTCCAACCGAGAAATTACGGCTGGGAAATTCAAGCCTATAGCAACGCAATTACAGCGAAAGCAAGCTGATACTCAAAACAAGAGGAATGCGCTGAGCAAGGGGATCAACGGGACATCAAAAACAACCACTGCGCCGACGAGTCAAATGGGAAGGACTACAACTAGTAGCGAAATGGAAAAGGGGGGTGCTCCTTCAAAAATCGAGAGAAATACTTGTAATCCAAAGCCAGATTATATACAAGAAGTGCCGAGAAAGGCAGATTCATCGAAAACTCTAGCCGAAATGATTGCCAGCAGAAATGCACGCCTGAAAGAATTGGATTTACCAAAACAGCCTGCCAATATGGTTGGATTTTATTCACTGGGTATTACGACGGAGAGTTTACCCGAGAAGAAGCGACTAGAAAACAAAATGCCCGAGAAAAAAGTCGAAGCGCAGGATAAAATTTGGGTGCCCCCAGACATATCAGATTTTCTCAAAACGCCAACGGCCGATCCTGGCGAGGTTGATACATCGATCAATCTTCATGTTCCAACCGGTACCACTGTAAAATGGCAGACCCTTGATACAGAAGAGAAGCGGTCAGCAAATGCCGAGGACGACGACGACTACTTGTCTGGGATCGTGGATAGTGCAGATGCATGGAAACCGCCGAAGATCAGAGATCTGCCTAGTTTGAAGGCTGAGAACTTAGAAATGGACCTTGAAGACTGGAAGCCGGTGGATGGAAACGATAAAAAGTCCATGATAAGAACACACCGAACAAAGCACCCCAAAGCGAAAAATGATGCAAAGAAAGTAAGGCCAACTGGTGCTATTTGGGTTCCTCCAAACGCTGCGGATGTCGCGAAAGGATTGGTCCCATCAGATTCTGATTCGAATAGTTCTTCGGGTTCGGATACTAGCTCCAGCTCGAGTGCTCGTAATGCAATTTTGAGTCTCTCAAGTCAACCTGATGAAGGGGACGACAAAGTCAAAATTTTTTTTATTAGACATAGAAAGGGAGATGATGGACGGCATAAGATTGGGTCCAAGTCGTCAAAACAGGGTTCTGTGGCTGTACAGCCAAAGAAGACGACAGCAGTTTCTGCGCAAGCTCCGAAATCTTCCATATTTTCCCTGCTTGCTTCCGATTCTGACTGTGGCTCTAACTTGAGCAATGACCAAACGAACAAGCCAGAGGCACCGCCGAACTCCACCGTGGTAGCAAAGATCGTGAAAAAGAAGAGATCGTTTCTGGACGATTCGAGCAGCGACGAAGACGGCAGTAGCATAGTTTCATCAGACGACGAAGGCCACCCCTTGCGGGCCAAATCCAGTGCCGTGCCGGTTAAGAGCACAGAAGAGATAGCAGCCGAAAAAGCCAAAAAAGAAGCTGAGGCCGAAGAAGCTCAAAAAGAAAAGGAGCGAGTAGCGAGAATGAATGATATCTTGGAACAATGGAAAACAAACCAAAAGGCGGGGCTAGCAGGAGTAGTGAAAGTTCCAGACAGATCCGTTTCCAACCAAGGCAGAGATCCAACGAGCATGGACGACGAGAAGAAAGAATCCAGGCCCAGTAATACAATTTCAGGTAGCTGTAATGGAAGTTCCTACCTGAAATCAAAAAATGATCCCGTTCTGGCTGCCGCTGCCGACAAAAAGCCTCAAACGACAGCTGCTTCTACTTCAACTGAGACTAAGATACATGGCAGTACGGCTGCCTTCGCAATATGGCACACCACGGCAGGCAATTCCAAATCCAAGACTTGGAACAAACAGCAGGATACGTTTCTGGCTTCTGAACTTCCAAAAGCCACCCCAACTCGAGTTGAATCACCGTCGACCAAATTCCACGAATTAGAAACGACGGAAATTAGATTCAGCATCTCCAATGAAGCACCGGGGAGGCCAAGCATGCCGAGTGCTGTAATTCTTAGCAAACAATTGTCATCCTTGTCATCAAAAAAGGAGAATACACCAGAAAAACAGACCATGCCAATACTTGCTCACCGGTCCGGCATCTCTAACGAAGCGCTAGGGAGGCCAAGCATGCCGAGTGCTGCAGATATTAGCAAACAATTGTCAACTTTGTCATCAAGAAAGGAGAATACGGCAGGGAAACACGCCATGCCAACTCCTGCTAACAGACCGGGCAAGCCTGCCATGCCAAGTGCTGCAGTTCTCAGCAAGCAATTATCTTCTTTGTCATCGAGAAAAGGTGAACGTTCTGCGCAATCAAGAACAGAACCACCAAAGACGAACTTGTCACAGTCAGCTCTGCTGAACAATGAGCTAGAATCTGTTTTGGCAGGCCGAAACAAACTACTCAAAAAGCCCGACCCCCCTGTCGCAGCTAGCAAGGGAGCAACGATGGACCCATCGGGGGGCGTCTATCCGCTTTCAGATATGTGTAAGTCTGCGCAATTAAACAATGAGTTATTGTCTGCCTTGGCTATCCGAAAAAACAAGCCGAGACAACAGTTCCCCACTCCATCATCGTCGTTCCAAAAAGATCCCCAATTAACAATATCAAGCAATGCCAACAGTGAGTTAGCCCTGGCTCTTGCTCAAAGAAAGGGCAAAGTAGCAGTCGCAACGAACTTTAGCAGTACCGAGCAACGAGAAGAGAGCACCACTCCATTGAAAGCATTCACAGTCCCATCATGGTTACAACAAACCACAGTCGGCTCGTTGTTGGGCGACAAAAACACACTTTCTACTGCAAACTCGTCAGTCCCCACTTCGCGAGAACACCGTCAAGAACGAAACAAAAAATTAGAAGAAGTTCCAACGCTTGCTTCCCTCTCGTCTTCCATGCCGTTGTCCGTTGCAAATGCCAGTGCTGGCGGCACCATTAAGAACAGGCCGCCACAGTCAGTGTGGAGAGCGAAGCGAAATGATGAAGTTGCTTCTGCGCAGAAGCAGGAGAAGAAAGACTCAGTGCCTTCGCCGCCCAAGATTACTCGTTCTGCCGAAAAAGAAAGTTCACTGGCAACATCATCGTCGACCAAACCGAATGCCACTACCAACAACAAGGAAGAAAAGGAGCCGGCAACGGACTGGTGGGTGTTGGAAGAAAATCCCAATGATTGGTGGTCCGGCGGGACTAACGCCGCTCTGGAAGCAGTTGTTATGGCAGCCTTGGGGCTTTAGTTTCATTATAACTGTAAATACTGATAGCTAATCCTACCATGAACTTTATTATACCTACAATCTCTTTTGGACTCCTGCCTCCTACTACTAGCAGTGGCAATCATTGTATGGTAGACCCACCTACAAAACTAGGCAGTCTACTCGTTCTAGCTACTAGAGTAGTCTACTGTATTCGATAACTTGAATCAACTTTTGTCATCATAATCGTGAATGATCCTCCTTGTGGAGCGATTTCATTGGTCGTTCCAAGATCCGGGAATCACCAACTAAGTTGAAGTCTTTGAAGCCAAAAATCGTCGTGCTAACTTTTCGTTTTCTAGTAGATTCACACAGGCAGCCATATTGTTATTAATTTATTTTTCTCTACATTTATTTTTTATTCTCTGGCTCTTTGCAAGCAAGCGAGAGATACAAGTAGACCAGCAATTTCGGCAAAGAGGCTTGGTTTCTTATTTCTTTATTTTTGAAGGTAACAATAAATCGCCATGAAGCTATCTGTCGCTAGTGCTGCCTTGGCATTCGCTGCTTCGATTGATGCCTTTGCACCCAGTGCTCGATTGCAACAACAACAACAACGATTTCTGGCCACACTTCAAATGTCAACAACCGAGGAAGCTCCTGCTACTAGCATCGAAATCAACAACAATAAAAACGTTGCCCAGACGGAAGATACATCTCGCGAAAAAGTTATGACATTTTCGTACGACATGTCCCTGGAAGAAAAGTACGAGAAGCCAACGTATCCTGGAACTGGAAATGGAATGTCTGGCGGAGAAGATGGAGATAACGAATACGACATTATCGTGATTGGCTCGGGTATGGGAGGACTTTCCTGTGCCGCCTTGAGTGCCAAGTACGGTTCGAAGGTTCTCTGCTTGGAATCTCACATTAAAGTCGGAGGAAGTGCCCACACGTTTAGTCGCATGCATAACGGAGGCAAATATTCGTTTGAGGTCGGACCTTCTATTTTTGAAGGTCTGGATCGCCCCAGTTTAAATCCTCTTCGAATGATCTTTGATATCCTGGAAGAGACAATGCCCGTGGAAACCTACAAGGGATTGGGATTCTGGACACCGGAGGGGTACTGGCGATTTCCCATTGGAAGTGCTCAAAAGTTTGAGGATTTGTTGATGGAACAGTGCGGAGAAGACGGCCCGAAAGCCATCCGGGTGAGTTACATTGTAAATTTTGTGGTTTACTGTATACATTATTATTTTCAGAACAGGTTCACCCAATTTTTCAATTATTTAACCACGCCAAAACAATATTATTTAATTGTTAGGAATGGAATGCCCTTCGCGATCGTCTGGCTACTTTGGGGGGTTCCACCACTGCTGTCTCTCTTCTTAATCTTCGTCAGGATGTTGGATTCCTCTCCTCAACTGCGGGTGCGCTTCCATTTGTTGCGACACACCCTGACGTATTTGCGGATCTTCCTCTCACATTTGATGATCTTTCCAAGACCGTCGATGAAATTATCACCGTCCCTTTCGTTCGCAACTTTATTGACTGCATGTGCATTTTCTGCGGATTCCCCGCCAAGGGAGCCATGACAGCCCACATTCTCTATATTCTGGAACGATTCTTTGAGGAATCGGCGGCTTTCAGTGTCCCCATTGGCGGAACATCACAATTAGGCGAAACCCTCCAACGCGGTCTTGAAAAATTTGGTGGAAAGCTACAAATGAACGCCCACGTTGATGAAATCATTGTCGAGAATGGGCGTGCTACTGGCGTGCGACTTAAGAATGGCAACGTTATCAAAGCCAAGAAGGCTGTCGTGAGCAACGCTACTCCTTTCAATACTGTCAAAATGATGCCGGCAAAGGAAGACGAACCCAAAGCTCTCACCAAATGGAGGGATGAAATGGGAACCCTTCCACGTCACGGCGCCATTAGCCACTTGTTCCTGGGAGTTGACGCCACTGGTTTGGACCTTTCCCATTTAGAAGACCCTGCACATTTAGTGGTCCAGGACTGGAATCGATCCATGCAAGATTCCCAGAATCTCTGTTCCTTTTTCATTCCATCCTTACTCGATAAAAGTGTATGTCCAGAGGGCAAGCATTGCATTCACGTCTATTCGTCAGGAGGAGAGCCTTACGAGCCATGGGAAAAGCTTACTCCTGGAACCGAGGAATATGAAGCGTATAAAAAGGAACGCGTGGAAATCCTGTTCAAGGCAGTGGAAACGGCCATTCCTGATATTCGCGACCGATTAGAATTCACCATTATTGGATCTCCTTTGGCCCACGAAGCTTTCTTGCGAAGAGATCGTGGTACATACGGCATGGCTTGGGCTGCAGGAAGCTCGGCACCTCAAGCAGGATTGCTGGGGAAGGTTCTACCATTTCCATTCCCCAATCTCAAGACCCCCGTGGATGGCCTTCTCCGTTGCGGTGACTCGTGTTTCCCTGGAATCGGTACACCGAGTGCTGCCGCTTCCGGCGCCATTGCCGCCAACACCATGACACATGTGGACAATCATTTGCAATTATTGGCAGAGGCTAGCAAAAAAGATCCTCTATACAAGTTCTTGGATCCTGGATTCATGGGTCAAGTGTACAAACCTTTTGTACAGGGTTTTACACCCAGCGCGGAATTGAGAACAAGCCGTTTCCAAGCTGGAGCAGGGGTTGCACCTGTGGACTATTCTGCTCAGAATGCCGAGCGAAATGCAGTCGCAGGTGAGTAAATTGGTTCGACCGAATGGAGCTGTGTCAAAATGTTGCTACTTCTTTAGATAACAATAGCTCGTACATAGTTGAAAAAAGAAAGCTGTACAAAAGTGCAATGTGTGTTGAAGTGGACCTCAACGTTAACAGTTGCCATAGAACGAAAGCTCAGCCACTACTCATTTCTATTATAGACGAGAACTGTAAAATGAAAGTGAACAAAAATCCAAAATTGGGTCGCTGCAAACCTGTCGTTCATTGGTTTGGTTTGATAATTATTGTTATCAATCCTTTGTCATCATTCACCAAGTGGTAAAAAAGTGTTCGTATCCCGACTTCGCATACAGTAGTATTCCAGGAAAGATCAAAGAGAGCTTGAGAGCGGATTCGGACCACCGACCTCTTCATTACTAATGAAGTGCTCTAACCAACTGAGCTACACAAGCTGTACACCGGGAGTTGTACTTCTGGAAAATGTAAGAAAAAGAAAAGCTTGAGAGCGGATTCGAACCACCGACCTCTTCATTACTAATGAAGTGCTCTAACCAACTGAGCTACACAAGCTTTATAACATTCTAGTTGTTATCGTTGCAGTAAATTTAATTACATAAACAAATAAAATAAGAGATCCAATAAGACAGTAATCTTAGTTTTCAGTTTTCATTGCAAGGACCATTTTTACGCTTTCAAGTAGATGCCCGTGGATAGTGAATATTTGTGTCCTACCAGAGCTTCCGTGTAACTCTAGAGATACCTCGCTGAAGTACCAAGCGTTGTTGTACACCTCAATAGCAAGATTTCTTCTTGCAGTAAGACTCAAGCATCACAATCTTTCGATTGACCGAGCCGCTCTATTTCGGAACTCGAAAACCATCAGTTTGCACTGTGGACCAATGTCTCAAGATTTTGCATGCCAAGATGTCACTCGGGCCTACAATTAGCGAATATCGATGACTCTTGGACGTTTTGGTGAAATAGTTGAATGATTTCTGTGTTGATCAAATGCTGTTCAAATAATCGATTGAATGCTCTCCTCTTAAATTCTACATCATATTGTTCCTGCTGCAAACTGCAAACCGTCTCTACTGGCCATTCCCATAGCGGAATCCCTTCCGTCTGAAGAGTTAAACTGGATAGGCATGGAAGCAAAGAATGGTTGTTTTGATACGACGTCCTGCTAGGAGAAACAGCACTTTCCACCGGAATTCACTTGTGTGGCTTATGATCGCTACTATTATGCTCTGCCTGCTTGGGCACACTGCTACTTTTGCATGCGTTTGGACACCCCTAGTTGTTTGCCAGCTTCGTCACTAGTGATGACTCTGACGTCCAGAAGCTTCTGCTTCCCCCCACGACGATACTGTTGTTCATGACAGAGTTGTTGATCTTATCTCGATATACTGAATGTCGTTTCTGGTCATACTTTTCTCGTTCATGCTTTAAAGCTGAATTAAATCTTAATTCTAGAGCTCCGGAGAGTCTATAGGCCACCATTCTGTCACTACGACTTCATATATTCAGTGCACTTTCGACGTGTGGGAGCGTTCTGCAACTCAGTAATTCAAAATATATGGTATGATCAGAAATGAAACAGTGCTTGGAATGACTACATCATCAAGACCTGTCGCAGCAGCGGGAGTCTCTCGTGTTCGTAAAACTCGTCAACGAGCAATTTCCGATGTTGTTATCTCTTGTCATTATCGCATTTACTGTGGGCAATGTGGCACCAAGCGATCAGCAAGGGTGGGAGCAGCTCCACACGACACATAATAGAGATCCTGTGAACTCAAGGCTTTTCCTTGGACTCCTAAAGATTTCTTTAGAAACAAAGCAAACGATCAAGTGAGAAACGTAGTCAAAAGGTCCTGCCAAAATGAATGAAGCCAAAGCCGTAGGGGTTGTCCAATAGAAGACTGACATGAATTCCGTGGCGAGACAAGATATGGCAAAGTCAGGACACTTGCCAAAGCAAGTAGACAATTGGCACAAAAACTGCACCCATCGTCAGACAATTCCAAAAATGCCTGTAGGCGAGATTCTCAATAACGAAAATCTCTGAAGATTCCATGCTAATAATTTCCGGTGGTAAAGTTTGATCTGGCATCCGCATGAAGGTAACTCGTGTGTAAAAAATGATGCTAATAAAAACAGCAATCGACACGGTACCGAAAAAGGATGCAACGGTTCGGCTCTGCTGAAAGCTGTAGAAGCGCCAAACAGAAAACAGCCAGGCAAACAGAGAGAAATCTCGTACCTTCCTTTGGTGATGCTGCAAGTATTTGATCGAAATCTGTGAGCATGATTTCTTCTTCTTTTGTTTCTTGGGAGCGCAGAAAGATAATAATATAGTAAGTGATAAGAGCCTAGAGTGGAAAAATTGATAGCATTTTAGACATGTATCTCGCTT
>Ga0100380_10008546_pt1 | contig 10059 bp, 9 predicted proteins | sample CryGeymeta201504_FD_80417 | JGI IMG/M metagenome (GOLD analysis project Ga0100380, IMG submission 80417) | Groundwater microbial communities from Crystal Geyser aquifers in Utah, USA - Crystal Geyser metaG 2015-04 | ecosystem: Environmental > Aquatic > Deep subsurface > Groundwater | place: USA... | reverse complement strand
GACGCTTCCGGCGGTTACGCCGGGGCATACGAAAACGGCGGGTATATCCCCGGCGGTAAATTCGGGCTTGTTGGGGAAGCCGGGCCGGAGTTTGTCCAAGGTCCGGCCATGGTGACTTCCGCCCGCCAGTCCGCCGCCGCCCTTGCCCAAAGCGGAGGAAAGGCGGTCATTGTGAACATCACGAACCAAGCGGGCGTTGACATTGAAAAGACCGGCGAAAGGGAAACCCAAGACAACATCATTGTTGATTTCATTGTGAAGAAAGCCGTTGACCAATCCAAGCGGGCCATTGCTTCGGATATTCGGACAGGCGGAAACGAAGTGTCAAAATCCATGGAAGGAACTTTCGGGCTTTCCCGCGCCCGCCGGTGATGATAAACAAACGCCATGCCAACCTTTCCCGCAACCCTTCCGCTTCCCTCCGCTAGCTTCGGGGTGAACGCGGAAACGCCCCAAGCCCGGACAACCATGGACTCCGGGAGGCGGCGGCAACGCCTCCGGTTCTCCACCGAAATTGAAACATACAGCGTTCAATGGAGTTTCACCGGCGCGGAGTTTGCGACGTTCAAGGAATTTTTCCGGGATGACCTTCAAGGCGGAACGCTGTTCTTCACCATCACGCTTCCCCTTGGGGCGGACCCGGATTTTGAAGATATGAGTTTGCGATTTCTTGAAGGGAAATACGCAAGCCAATACAAACCGCATGACACTTGGGTTGTGACGGCAACGCTTGAAAGGGAAGTCACCCAAGCCATTCCGGACCCCGCCGTTTCCCCTGTCCCTCTTTGGTATCGGCCAATCGTTCCCCTGATTTCTGATTTCACCGCATCCGCCCTTGTCCACAAGAACGCCTTGTTTCAGTCAAACCCCGGCGCGGGCAACCAACATATCATCACGGTTCCGGCAATTGAGGACGCCGGGGACAGGTTGCCCATTGGGGTTGAGTTGACCGGCCCCGGAACCGTTGTCATTCGGACGGAAGGGGAGGAAGGGGGCGGCGGGGACCCCGATCCTTCCTTGCTGGCAAGCCTTTTATCCAAGCTTCCTTGGTCTTTATATGATTCGTCAACTGTTGTGGAAACCTCCGGGACAATTACGGAATGGACAGACCTTTCCGGCAACAACAGGCATTTGACAGATACCCAAGCAAGCGCAAACAGGGCGCGGCTTATTTCCGGGGCGGTGGAAACGGATCATACCGGCCCCCGCGCCTTCCGTGGGGAACTTTCAAGCGGCAACGTTGTTCCAAACCGATTCCACGCCTTTATGATTTTGGAAGCGCGGGCGGGGTTGCTTTCAAGCACGGCGGACAACTTGAACTATTTTTCTTGCTTTTCCGCGCCGAATGCCAGTTACAGTTGGCAACTTACCATCAATGCGGAGAACAACTGGACAGCAAACAAAGGTTTTGCCACAACTCAACAAAGCTTCGTAAACGGTTTGGACGCTTCAAAAAAGATACTTGTGGAAATGCTTTATTCAAGCACGTCAAAGCAAGGGGGGGCAACAAACGGGATTGTTTGGGACACAACGAGCAGTTTCCCCCATGCCAGTTTCAATTGGTCTAAGCTTTACCTTGGGGCGTCTTCAAACAACTTTTTCCACGAACAAGCGGGGTTCTTCAATCTTTGTATTTTTGACACAACCGGCGGGAACCTGTCCCGAACAGCGGTTGAGGAAATCCGCGCCGCATACGCTCTTGAATACCCGGACACTCGTATTGACCCAATGGCGTTCCCCGCTTGATATATCTCCAAAAACAAAAACAAAAACAACAAAACAGAAAAACAACATGAACACGTCAACAAAGAAATTACAACACCCGGAGGAATTAAAAGCCGCCGTCATTTCAACCGTGGAACCCTTCCGCGTCCAAGCCCTCCGCATTGTTGCAATGGTGGGGGCTTTCATCACCGCCGCCGGAATGGTGGACTTCACCGGGGTTGCTTCCATCCTCCCCGCCGATATTGCCGCATGGCTTCTCATTGTCGGCCCGCTCTTGATGGGTTCCGAAAAAGGGCTTCTTGTCCTTGGGGACTATCTGGACAACGGCAAGCGGGACAACTCTTTCAAGCTCCCGGCGGTGTTGCTCCCGTTCCTGTTGCTTGGCGTTTTTTCGGTCTTGACCGTTTCTTGCGTTGATACAAGTTTCCGTTTCACCCCGGACGGTTGCGCCCTTGTTGATTACGAAAAGGACGGCAAGACGTATTCGGCGGGCGGTTGCTTTGACGCGGAAGGCAAGGTGACGGTTTACCGCGTGGAATGGCTGGACAATGAAGGGCGGCTTTTCCAAGCGGACAGGCAACCCGGAACGGACGCCTTCGTTGTCCGTTACCGGCAAGCGGCGGATTCCCTTTGGATCATTTGGGACAAGGATTCGGGAATTGCGGTTGACCTTCCGCCCGCCATTGTGGAAGTTGAATCAACCAAGTAATCAGCGAACCCGAACCAAAAGCCACGAATGAAAGTTGACGATGAACACCGCCTTGAAGGCGTCAAGCAATTGGAGTATCCCGCCGGGCCAAAAATGCCTGTCCGGCGTTTCCTTGTGATACACTTCACCGCCGGGGCAACCGCGCTTTCATCCGTGAACTTTTGGCGGACGCCCGCCGCGAAAGGCGCGGAAGCTCATATCATCATTGACCGGGACGGGACTGTTTACCAAGTCCGCCGGACAGACCAAAAAGCGGACCATGCCGGAAAGTCCGCATGGGTTGACCCGAACACGGGAAAGAAATATGTTGGGTTGAACTCTTGTTCAATCGGAATTGAGCTTGCCAACGGCGGCAATGACGCCCGCTTGATTTCCAGATACTCCAAGCTTCCGCCGGTTCGCGCCTCCCACAAGCGGGGCGGTCCGGCGGTTCTTTGGGAGGCTTATCCGAAGGCGCAACTTGACGCCTTGGAAGAGGTTTCACGCGCCTTGGTTGAGCGTTACAATCTGGACGATGTTGTTGGGCATGATGACATTGCCCCCACCCGCAAAAGCGACCCCGGCCCGGCATTTCCCATGGAAGCTTTCCGCCGCAAGCTTGGTTTTTGCAAACCCCTCGCCAAGTTGTGAAACACGTTTTTGAAATTGCCGGGCTTGTCCCCTTCCTTGCGGTGTTGACGCATGATGACCTTTCCTTTTGGGAGCGGATGCTTGAAAAGTGGGGAATCGGCTTGATAGGCTTAGGGCTGTTCGTCTTCTTGGCCAAGTGGACAGCGAAGCGGGAAGAAAACTTGCAAAAGGCGCGGGACGAGCGGGAAAAGGAAAGCCAAACCGAAAGGGTTGCCCTGCTTGCCCGCAACAACGAGTTGCAACTTGAACTTTTAAAAGCCATCAACACCCATGCCAAGAAAGCGGAGGATTTGACGCGGGAAGCCACCTTGGCGAACAAGGACAACGCCGCCGCAATGCGGATGCTCGTCCGCAAGATGAAACGCCCTTGCGTGAATCCGATTGACGATTACGGCGCGGAAACCTATCCCGGAAGCCAAGAGCAATGAGCAACCCCCTTTTGGACGCGGCAATCAAGGAAGCATACGGAAAAGCAACATCTTCCGTTGAATATATCAACACCCTTGAAATTTCGCAAATAGGCGTTTCCGAACCAATCAGGATTTGCCAAGGTTATATCAACCGAAACTTGACTGTCCCCGGCGAGGGCGTCCAGACCTTCCTTGCAACGCCTTTCCGCTTCAACCTCCCGAAAGTTGACGATGGCGGCTTGCAAGAGCTTTCCTTGACCTTTGACAACGTGGACAGGCGGATTGCGGACTTTTGCCGCTCCGCCTTGACCTACGCCGCGCCAATTGAAATCAAGTTCCGGCCATACCTTGCCAGTGATACAACAACCCCGAAGATGGACCCGCCCTTGTTGTTGTTTCTCACAAACGTTGTGATTGACGCAACAACCGTTTCAGGCCGGGCGGTTCAACGTGACTTTATCAATACCAAGTTCCCGAATTTCAAGTATTCTTTGACCAACTTTCCCGGACTCGCCAACCTATGACCCCGGAGGACGCCGCCGCCCTGATTGGGATTCCCTACGTTCGGGGGGGGCGTGACAAACGCGGCTTTGACTGTTGGGGCTTGCTCTTGTGGATATATCAAGAACACTTTTCAAAAAGGTTGCCAGACCTTCCGGGCATATCCGCCGCGCCCATTCCGGCAATCACGGCGGAGGCGCAAAGGCAAAAGGATTCCGAAGCTTGGGAGGTATTGGCCGGGCCGGAAGCCTTTTGCGTTGTTGGACTGTCCGCAAATCGCCTGATTCATCACGTTGGGCTTTGGCTTCCCTTCGGTTCGGGCTTGGTTCTCCATGCCGTTGAAGGGGCTTGCGTTTTGGCGCAACCCCTTGCATCCTTGCGGGCAAGTGGCTTTTCCACAATCGAATTTTACCGGTTTCTCTCATGTTCCAAGCCTTAATCATTCAAAACCCTTTTGAACCCCACAAGGACTTGCAAAGGTTCGCTTCCGCAAGCGGGGTATCAATTGATACCTTTTTCCGCTCCCACTTCGGGGAGGGCTTCGTTTATTTTGAAACCCCCACGTTGGTTCAATTGAACGGGACGCCCGTTCTTGTGGAAGCCAACCCCGAATTTCCCAACGCCCCCACTTGGCAAACGGAAATCCGCGCCGGGGACGTGTTGACCGTCACGGCTATTCCCGGCGGGTTCGTGGGGGTTGTCATTGCAATCATTGTTCTTGTTGTTGCCGCGCTTGCCGCAACCCTTTTAATGCCGGACCCTGTTCTTCCGAATGACGCTTCCCAAGGGGATACGGTTTACAACTTGAAGGGACAGACAAACCAAATCAGGATGGGGGACGCGGTGGAATGCCATTACGGCAAGGTTCGCATTTTCCCAAGCGTTGCCGCTCCGGCGTTCAACGAATACATTGGAAATGACCAATACCAGACTTCACTTTTTTGCCTTGGTCTTGGGGAGTTTGACATTGAAGAGGCTTACATTGAAGACACGCCGGTTGCCAACTTTGACGAAATAACGCTTGAATATATCTTGCCCGGAGGAACATCAACCCTTTACCCGGATTCCGTCACAACGTCCGTGGAAGTTTCGGGTATTGAGCTTTACGGCCCCACCCATCCCGATTACGCCGGGGACGGTTGGGAAGGTCCGTTTGCGGTGAACGCGGCGGGAACAACAATCACGCGGATTGAGGTTGATATTGCTTTCCCGCAAGGTCTTTACTCTTTGAACAAGAAAGGCGGAAGGGGCAACTTTTCCGTTGAATTTGAGTTTGAGGCGAGGGAAATAGATGACGCCGGAACAGCCGTGGGGGTTTGGATACCTGTTGCCACGGATACCGTGACGAGGGCAAGCCAAACCCCGCAACGCTTGACATACGGCGCGGACGTTGTGGCCAAGCGTTACGAAGTCCGGGGGCGGCGGTTGACCAATTTTTCGGACAGTTCAAAAATTGCGGAGCTTTTGCAATGGGAAGCCCTCCGGGGGATTGCCCCCTCAACTGTCACGTATCCCAAAACAACAATGGTTGCAATGCGGGCGTTGGCGTCAAACAACCTCAATTCCAACACGCGGGCGCGGTTGAACGTTTACGCCACCCGCAAGCTTCCGGTTTACAACGATTTCACCGAAACTTGGTCCGCCGGAACGCCAACCCGTAATCCTGTTTGGGCTTTTTGTGACGTGTTCCGCTCAACCTACGGGGGACGGCTTGCGGAAGAGTATCTTGACCTTGACGCCTTGGTTGCCCTTGCCGCCACCTATGACGAGCGGGAAGATTACTTTGACGGGACCTTTGATACAAGTTTGACCGTTTGGGAAGCCGCAAAGGCTGTTGCCCGCGTTGGCCGCGCCGTCCCCATCCCGCAAGGTTCAAGAATCACCATGATTCGGGATGAACCGCAAACGCTTCCGGCGGGCATGTTCAACGCCGAAAACATGGAGGCGAACACCTTCCGGGAGGAACTGGACATTTTCAAATTCGGGGATTTTGATTCCCTGCTTGTGGAATACACGGACCCCTTGACGTGGAAGCCGGTTGAAATCCTTTGCCAGCTTCCGGGGGACTTTGCGGAGAACCCGGACACGTTGAAGCTCTTTGGCGTCACGGACAGGGCGCAAGCCTACCGGGAAGGAATGTTCATTCTTGCAACGCGCCGGTATCAAAAGATTCAATACAGTTGGCGGACGGGCTTGGAAGGGCATATCCCCACTTACCTTGACCTTGTAGGCTTCCACAACGATTCCTTTGCCGCCCCCATGTCCGGCTTTGTCCTTGGGTATGATTCGGGAACAAACACCGCCACGCTTTCCGAAAAAGTGAGTTTTGCGCCGGGATACTCCCACGCCGTCCTTTTCCGTGGGGCGGACGGTTCCGCCATGGGGGCGGCTATCGCGGCAACCGCCGGGGCTTCGGCAAACCAAATCGTCCTTGCGGAGGACCCGCCGGAGGCTTTGAACTTCAACCCGGATGAAATGCCTTCCCTGTTCTTTTTTGGAATAGCGGACTTTACCGTTTTGAAGGGCAAGGTTGCCGGTATCCATCCCATTGATGAATCAACCGTGGAAATGCGGGTTGTGAACTATGACCCCCGCGTTTACGAATTTGACTCTTCCCCGGTTCCTCCGCTCGTCGCCGGAATTGTCACGCCGAAGGACCCGGACGCCCCAACGGTTGAAAACCTGATTGTCTCAAACATTCCAGACCAAACGGACAGGGTTATTTTGACTTGGCCACCTTCACGCGGGGCGGTTCAATTCATCATTCAAAAAACCCATGACTTGCCGGTTGACGGTTCTTCCAAGTGGGATGAAGTGACAAGGGTTCCCGGCGGTCAAACTTCGTTTGAGACACTGGCGTTGCCTTCGGAAGTTGTTTACCGGATTTACGCCCTAAGCCGTGGCGGCTTCCGCTCTTCCGCCAGACTGTCCCTTGCGGCGGAAATCGGCTTCGGCGGCGTTCCCGTCGCGCCGGTTGGCAACCCCTACGTTGAAACGGACACGCTTTCTCTTGATGTATCTTGGCAAGCCGCGCCGGACGCCTTGGGGCATACCGTCAAGGTTTACAAGGCGGGGGACGCAACCTTGCTTCGTTCCGTTGACTTGGAGAATGCGGAGGGGCTTGCCTACTCTTACACGTCCGCTTTCATGCTGGCGGACACGGCGGCAATTCCAACAGCCTCCGCCCGTTCTTTCGATTTCAAGATTTACGCGTTTTCCTCCGGCGGGGACTCCGCCACGTTCGCCACAATCACCGCCACGAACCCCGCGCCGCCGGTCATCACAAGCCCGGCAACAACCCCCACCGGCGGAACCAACTATGATTTCACTTGGGACGCCCTCCCGGTGATTCCGGCGGACTTCACTTTTTACCGCGTTTACGCCTCCGCAACGCCGGGCTTCACCCCTAGCGGGGCAAATCAGGTTTACCAAGGGACAAGCCCCACCGTGAACCTTTCACGCCCCGCAACAACGTATTGGAAGGTTGCCGCCTTTGACGTTTGGGCTTCGGGGCATACGGACGCCAATTTCACGGCGGAACAGACCTTGACGGTATAAAATCGGCCATGGCCGGATTTTATTTGGCCGGAAATGCCCTTTTTCGGGGCTTTACCCCCTCCCCGGCGGGAGGAAGCCGCGTCAATGGCTGTTCGCCCCGGCAATCCACCCCTTGACGTAGGCAACAAGGGTTTCCACGTCATAAGCGGAGGACGCGGAAACCTTGCAACTCGTCCGGCTTGTCCGCTTGACCGTGACGGGATACCCTGCTTCACGCAAGGCGGCTTCAAGCTTCCATTCATCGCAGGCGGGCGGGAGCGGTAGGAATTTGGGGAGGGCGCGGGGCATTGTGGGGAGCGGTTGAGGGTTGTCCGGGGGATTGAACCCCGGCGGGGGTTGGGGTTTATGCTATGGAAACGCAAAGTTCCAGTCCTTGCCTTTCATGGCCATTCGAACGAAGCCACGCAATCACTTTGGAGAACTTGACTCCGGCGGTCCGGCGGGAAAGCCAATCCCCGGCTTCAAAAATTTCAGCGGTGGGGATTTCCAAGGTGTAAGCCTCAACCGTTGGAGGATTGTCAAAAGCGAATTTGCGCGGGGCGGTAAAGCGGACGTTTACGGTTGTTGTTGAGGGCAATTCGGAAAGCTTGCGGTTGAAAAGCGGGTCCGTTGTGATGTTGGTTGCGGTTGCGGTCATGTTGTTTTGTTGGTTGACGCGGAAAGATGTATCATCCCAAAAACCCCGGCGCAAGAAAAAACTTCAAGAAAAAGAAATATCTTCAACATGCCCCCAATCCGGCCCGGCTTCCGCGTCCGCAATCACCGGGATTTTCAGCTTCATGCAAGTTTCCATGATGTTCTTGACTTCGCGGAAACCCTCTTCCGCTTCCCGTCCGCCGGGGTCCGAAAAGTCCAGTTCATCATGGACGGTCAAGCGCGGAACGCCTGTCACGGCGAAAACGCCGGATTGCCAACAGCGGAGCATTGCCAGCTTCATCATATCGGCGGCGGAACCCTGCAATTTGCGGTTCAAGGCTTTGTGAAGCATTGCCCGCTTCAAGTCCCCGGAATAGGCTTGGGCGGCTTGCCAATAGGGAAGGGCTTGCATCCGCTCCCCGTTGACGAATCTTTCCGGTTCCCACAAGTCAAAGCGCGAACGCCGCCCCATGATTGTGGAAATGATTCCGAACCGCTCCGCCTCCAAAGAACAGGCGTCCATTGTAGCCTTGGCGTATGGCGCGGCGGAGTGGTAGGCTTCAAAGAAAGCTTCCCCCTCCGCTTCGGAAAGTCCAAGGGACGCCAACAGCTTCGGAATCCCCATCCCGTAAATCAACCCGAAGTTGATTGTTTTGATGGGCTTCCGGTCAATTTCCCGGCGCAACATTCGTTGAACCATGTCTTGCGTGTGAACGTGGTAATCTGTCCGGGGGTCCGCGTTGTATTGCGCCCGAAGCTCTTCCGAACCGGGACCGGTGGCGAAATGGGCAAGGAAGCGGTATTCAATTTGTGAGTAATCGAATTTGACCCAACGCCTATGCCCCACGTCCGGGACAAACATCCCGCGCATGAGCGGGGCAAGCTCTTTGTCCCGGCTTGGGATGTTTTGAAGGTTGGGGGTTGAGGAAGAGAACCGCCCGGAACGTGTCCCGCCTTCATCCGCCCGGAGGGGATGGAACTGGCAAAAAACCTTTCCGTCAACGTGGCTTCCCAAAATATAAGATTCCAAGAAAGTTCCCCGGAGCTTCCCAATGTTGCGGATTTCCCCCACAACGTCTGCCAGTTCCACGCCTTCCAAAGCTTCAAGGAAGGGCTTCGTGATTGAGGGTTGGCCGGTCTTGGCGGTGAACGGGTAACGTATCCCCAACGCGTCAAGGGCGGGAGCAAGGGACGCGGCGGCGTTCACGTTGACTTCATACCCCGCAAGGCTGTTCAACCGCGCTTGCAAGGCGGCTTCGCGGTGGAACAGGGTTTCCCGCAAAGCCTCCGCTTTCGGTATATCAACCCGAACCCCGGCAAACCGCATTTCAAGAAGCAGGGGCAAAAGGGCGCATTCCATTTGGAAAAGTTCAAGAAGCCCTTGCGCCTTTAATTCGGCGTATTGCTTGGCGATTACGCGCAAGGGCAAATCAACATCACTTTCGGCATACGGGCCAACCAAGCGCGGCGGGGCTTTGTAAATGAATTTCCGGCTTTCCGGGGTGGCGTTCCCGCCATACGCCCCGGCAAGCCATTCGTAAAGATATGAAGTTTCCTTCCCTTCCCCAAGATATTTCAAGCCCAAGGTATCAAGCGAAGTCCGCGCCGTTTCGTCAAGCAGGGCTTCCGCAAATTGAACGTCAACGAGTTCCCCGGCAACGTGAACGCCCTCTTGCCGAAGCCAACCCAAATCATACAAGAGATTTGCCCCAACTTTCGGTTGATGCGAACGCCCTAGCTCATGGCGCAACCAAGCAAAGACAAATTCCGGGTTGCAATTCGTTTCCGGTTCAACTTCATGGCGGCAAGGGAAATACCAACGCCCGCCGTCTTCCGTTCCCACGGAAACCCCCACAACATGCCCCTTGCCGCGCCCCCATCCCGGACCCT
>Ga0100380_10008543_pt1 | contig 10060 bp, 5 predicted proteins | sample CryGeymeta201504_FD_80417 | JGI IMG/M metagenome (GOLD analysis project Ga0100380, IMG submission 80417) | Groundwater microbial communities from Crystal Geyser aquifers in Utah, USA - Crystal Geyser metaG 2015-04 | ecosystem: Environmental > Aquatic > Deep subsurface > Groundwater | place: USA... | reverse complement strand
TTTTTTTGTGTTAGTTACACTCATCAAATACTGAAAATGACCCTCTTTGACCGAAAACAAACTACTTCAGATGTGTTTTAAAACTCTTTTTTTGAGAGAACTTAATAACATTACTGGTGTAAGCTCAATACTTGATAAGGCCTCACAAGACCTCTTTATTCTTTCTAACTAGTCAACTTTCTATAGTTTGATGCCTTGCTGTTGATTTCTATAATGATTTTTAAAAAATTCAAAAGTAAGCCACATCGATGAAAAAACATCCGAAAAGGAGCTCAGACTTCTGTTTTATTTCTCACAAGCTAACCCTCCCTTAGTTTTAATACACATTTATCAACTTTTGACATTGAAAGCTGGGGAATAACATCAAGGATTTCAAATAAAAAGATTAAGATATTGAAAAAGTCATTAAAAAGAGAGTATTGGACCTTCGCAAGGGTGAATATAGTGTTGTGATTGCCGGCGAATTTTATTATCGTTATCTTATCATCGGGAAATGCCTTCTTTTTTAAACATAAGTGTTTTTTTGTCGCCTTTTCAACAATCTAACATGTTTTCTACATTTGGATGTTATTTATGAACTCTGGGGACATTTTGCGAAGCCCTAGACATAAACTCTTAGTCTTCTTTTGAATATTACTAAGCTATCGATTTTACATACACAAGCATACACAACGGTTTCCATAAAAATCATTGAATATATACATGCAGTAAAGCAAAAGTTAGAGAATCAAAAAGTTAAGATAAATGTAGTGCTACTTTTTGATTTAATTGTTTTAATATGGAGAAGTCATAAGAAGGTGCTCAAGTCCATCCACTTTAATCAATCATCGGAAATCGAGCAAAGTTCATCACAAACGATGGTAGAGTTTTTGTTGGAGTACTAAAGGGTCTCGACCAAGCCTTGAATTGTATCATAAGTGAGGCAGAAGAAAGAGTCTACTCCGAAAATGATGGAGTTCAGATCCACGCCCTTGGAACATACTTTATCAGAGGAGATTCCATAGTCGCTTTGGGTTAATTTGACGAGACTGAATAATAATTATAAGAGTTAAGCGAAGTCAGAGCTAAGCCTTTAGCTTTTTAGTTATGATACTAATCCAGTTAGATATTGGATTCACTTATAAAAGTTTAATGTTGAAAGCCTGCCAGTGTTCCTCCGTCTGCTCAATCATCCGGGGTGTCAAATGCAGGCGATAAACAAGTGAGAACCTATCAATCCTTCATGCCCTTCATGACATGCAGGAAGACAAACCTCCAATATTCAATCATCTGCATCATCAGAATAAAAACATCATAAGCCAGAGGTCACTTTATACCTTAGAGGCAGTGTGCATAGTTAGGACGCCTGAATTGAACATCTCTTCTCGGCATCCGAAGTTCTTCCCAAGTGATGTGTCTAATTTGTTCTATCTATTTGGCACATTTTTGAAAACGTCTCTCCATCCTGTTCAACAGATATTTTTCCTAAAGCTACATATTCTATAGTTTAATCAAATTTTTCATATTTTCATCGTCAAGATAAGAATCTGATAATTCTTTCAATATATGTAGTTCAGTCTTATCGAGTTTTGAATGAGTTATGTATGAATCTCTATCTTTTGATGATTTGATTTGAGAGATTGACTTATCTAAGAAATTCTTGCTTTATTACTTTAGTTCAGGTTAGCGGAATGAACTCTGTTTCGAAGAAAGTTTCTAATGGCGTGAAGGAAATTGACAAGAAAATGAGTTCTGAGGGTTTACTTGCTTTTTAAAACTTTTAGCTGATACTTGGCTGACAACAGATGTGTTATTTTTAATTGATGTGAAGTCTGAGAGGTCATATCCCTGAGGTTTTGGCTTATTTTTTGAAATTAACTCAGGAGAAACGATACTCGATTCATGAGAATTTTCCTTAATAACAGCCAATGTTTTGGTCTTAGAATGGTTTAAATTGACGTCTTATATATCCTCACTATCTTCTATATTTCTCATTTTGCTGATACTTTCTTCCTAACTTGATACATCTGGCAATGAATCCTCACTCTAATCAATAGAAGGAGATTCTACCTTGACTGCTGATTGTTTAATTTCTTTTTTGTTGCTATCTTTCTTCTATTTGATTTTGCTGCCTACCTTTTCGACTACCTTTTGAGCAATTTTAACTGATTTAGGTTTAGTCATATCAACTAGAGCTTTCACTACTTTCTTGGGAGTCACCTCAGTTTCTGACATTTTCTTCTTGATTGCACCTCCAAACCCTTTGCTATTCGAAACATTCATTTTGCTTGCGCTGGGACTCAGATTGCTCTATTAATCTTCTGATGGTTTTTTCTTATTCATACTTGGAAGGCTGTTCAAAATTGGTTGCCTGTTTCTTCTTTATGCTTATCCATCAGGGTCAGCTAAAAATTAATTCAATTATGCCATAATTTATCCATTAACTTGACTGTTACTTCCTCCTTCTTCAACACTCAAGGGACAATTTCTGAGATAGGCTCTTCTGGCATAGAACTGTGAAGCGAATTCCAATAATTTGAGCCCTTTTTCGATCCTCATTTAAGTCTCAATTCCATCAACCAGATTATTTTGATTCATTAAATTTATGTAAAAAGTAAATAGATCTGTAAGATCAGGGTTCATCTTCTTCAGAAAGAAATAGTTTGCTGTCTCCTATTGAGCTCATCGTCTATTTCCAAGTTGGACCATATCTAGAGGCTGGTTTTCTGGTGTTGTAGCCTTGAAGTGCAGGGTCATCTTCGTATTCCTCCTCTAGCTATCCGCTGTTCAATAGGTCATCATCTGTAAAGCTCAACTCCTAACTGGTCTAGTCTCCATCAAGGCCATCATTATTTTTCCTTTTCTTCTTATTGTTGATTTTGTCTCTCGACCGACTGTATTTCCTTTCTGGACCATCTTTCTTCTTTTTCATTTTCTCCAACATTCGAGCATTCAACCTTTGCTTCTTCTTTCTGGGGCAATTTTCTGGATTGCAATTGATATGCTCACACTTGAAGCATAGCTTACTGATGTATTTTCCGCAGCATGGGCATTATCGAGTTTAGAGACTCTATTCCTAAGCATGAACATCTTTTCTGAGCAAATATTTGAGCCTGTTGCATTAGACTGTGTACTTTCTTATTTTATTGTTCAGGTCTCGAATTCTGTGCTTGACTACTTCATCTTCATTGCCTTTAAGAGGTAATCGAAGTGGCAGACCCGCCCTCGATTCTTCATCTTCCTCTTCTCCTGACTTATCTATATCCTTGTTGCCTTCGGGATCGTACTAATAGAGCTCTTTGCTGAAGCCATCAAAATAGTTAGGCAGAGCATGTTGAGAATATTCCCTCATATTGCTGATCTTCATGGTATCTTCAGAGGTGGAGTTTGATTCGTTTTCTTCAGGAACACTAAAAACTGACAAGTTCATGAAACTTGTGACATCTGAGAGAGAAGTTTCTTGCTTGGCTCGATTGACAGATAGATTTACCTTCCCATTGATTTTTCTTTTTAGAGTCCTTTCATCTGCCTCATTTTGTGCTATTTGGTCTTTGAACATTTGCTTCCAGTCATACTCCTTGCTGAAGCTAAGTGTCAGATCTTATTAGGTGAGTGCTGATACATCGACCTTTTTTCTGCTCATTTTACTCATTCTTATACAAACACAAATAGGAAAATATGCGCATTTGTACTTATATCTTCTAAAGGAACCCAAAAAATAATCAAACTAATCAGATAAACAAAAAACAATAGACCACCCATATCGTTATCAGTATAGCCTATGCATTAAACGTTATTATATTTTCTGTGATGAGGCATCTATAAATAGCACTAAAGAAGGAAAACGTAGAAGAAGACAAAAGTCAGTTAGGAACCACCAAATCGAAATCAAAAGGAAGACTTGAAAAATGGAGTCTCGATCCTGATATCATTGAGCATAAAGATCAAGAAGATAAAATACAGTTCAGGCAAATGACCCTCGATCTACTCACCAAAAAATTCGAAAATGAAAAATATATCTAAGAAGTACCTTCGCTTTTATCCAGGTCAGCTATCTCGAAATCTTGATGGAACTTAACGATATTCTGTGCGACCTTCCCAATTAACTCTAGAGACTGACCCGCATAGAAGACACTCTCAACTAACTTGCTCAATCCTTCACAGGCTAAATGAAAAGTACCATCCTTGTTTTATTCAGACAACTTAAAACATTTGCAAAGTCTTCTAGATGCTAAACTACGCAAGCTCAGTAAGTTACTTGTCATTTAGAACGTCGAGAGAAGAAAATTGAACTTACTGAGTTCGATAGAATGGCAGCTTTACAAAAGTCGATGAAAAGAAAGCAACAACCTCTGTTTATCAATGAGGATGAGAGAGAGATAAAGCTAAAAATAAAAAATAAGGATCGCAGTAGATTATAATCCCGCAGTAAAAAAAGCTTCGGGACTATCGGCTCTATTGCCAGTAATGAGAACTAAAGCGTAGGCTCGGGAAAGAATTATTCAGGAAGTTCGTCAAGAAGTGGATAAGCTAAAGCTCTATCTGTGCTACTAGCCAATATCCAACCGAAAGACGACAAGAAAAATTAGAAAAAAAAATAAAAGTAGAAAGAACAATATGACTTCAGCTCTGTGCTTTGTGCCAGCATTACTATCCGTCAGCGCAGTCCAGTCCACAAAAAAGGAATTCTTCCTGTCAAAGAGGTCGATAAACCAAACTAGATAAAGACTGGAGCTGCTTAGGAGGACGATATGGACTAAGCTTTCATATTCCATCGACCGAAGACGGTTCGTCGGGGTAAATTTTGAGTTTAATTACTGATTTACTATATACTTTAAGTTTAAGCTCTCTTTGAAAGTTCATAATAATACAATGTAGGTCTACGACGAAATTGAAATTGAGGACTTGGACTTCGATTCTGACAACCAAACCTTCTACTACCCTTGCCCCTGCGGCGATAAGTTCCAGATAACCCTCGAGGCAATCGGTCAAGGAGACACCATCGCCAAATGCCCCAGTTGCTCCCTAACCATCAGAATCATCTATGACACTTCCAGCTACGAGGAGTTCAAGAAGGTGGTAGAAGAAATGGCTGCGTGATTCTAGTTATTTTTATTGCTGTTCTTTCTTGCTTGGGAATGTAGTAGGGTTAGTATGGTATTTCTTTTATAGATTGTTGACAGTCTTGTAACAGCATAGCGGAATAATATAAGCCTAGCATTGTATTGTGATATAATTTTATCAAGCAGTCCTATCGCCCTATGTTCGGATATAGCAAACTAAATCCAATGTACTATGACAGGCCTGTAACCTATATCTCTCAAGCTCGTACCGGTCTCGTCCCTAAAAATAACCCAGAAGAGCATGCAGTCATAGATACAGATAGCGTAAATATACTGACTCTACTAAAAAATCAAGAAATGAGGGATATTGTCGATATGGGAGGTCTTGATTATGGCATTTGCTTTGAAGATTTAATTGTACAAAGACTGAGATTTAAAAATCATAGAGGTGGCTGGAACTAGAAAAGACAGTATACTATCAGACAGCTGAAGGATAACCACCGCAGTTTTGTCAAAGGACGACCATATGAGATGAAATAATCTGGATGTTGCTTTCTTTGTCATGATTTTTCAGAACTGCAAAATGAACTGCTTAAAATATGTGCAGAAAAGAAACAAATAAAGGTCATATACAACCATATCGCAAATTTAGCAGAATGATAGTGATATACTTATCTTAATTTAACAATTTATGTTGTAATAAGGGATTAGAGGACAAAAATCATGATTTTGGCTCAATGTTGTCCCATAGGTTTCAGGAATAAAGCCCCCTGATTATGTGTATGCTGATAATTATAATTGTTATAGTGATGCACCTGAGGTTGAGGGGAATGTGAAAAATGTGGGTCATGTTGATTGTATTGGTTTAAGTGAGAATTGAACACCATGTTGTGTGGACTATGGATGGGTGGATAATTGTTCATGAAATTTGTTCGAGTTGCCATTTCAGAACTGTTGGAGTGGTGTAGTGACTGTGGGACCTGGGGCTATTTTTTGTGATTATTTATCATCTCGTCAAAAGACATGAAGGATTACTTCGAATTTTCCGTTGTGAAACTAGTGCCATGTTCTGTCAATTCGGTTCCTTAGCGGTGATGCGAATGGGCGATGTTGAAAGGTGGTGGCTCGTTGAAATCGATCATATCACCATGAGCCGAGTGAACAGGAACTTCAGGTTGAATTTGAGGGCTGTTATCTGCCGAAATGAAAGGAGCAGGGTTGGACTCAATTTAAAAATCTATCAAATTTTATACCTTCTTTTTTTATCTTTTAGCCTAATTTTTCTATTCGCCTTTCCTCACTGGCTCTTTTTTGATCTACTCCTTTGCGTTGTTGGTCCTCCCTTGATTTAAATTTAGTTTGCCTTGCTTATACAAAGTAAGTGGGTCAGGTTTACTGGGATCAGTTACGTATCTCTTTTTGACATATTTTTAGGTCACGTAGCGTAGTATGTCGATATTGGTGGCACCCCATTTAGGCTTTCTAGTGTTACTTTTTCAGTTACTTCTCTTAGCAAAGTGGATTGGCTTACCAGTAGCTGTTTATGATTTCATTGCCGACTAGCATGTTATTGAACCAGTCCTCTTGCCATAGATCGAGAGTGACAGATTTAATGCGAGTAACGGTAGGTCCGAGGGCTCGATGAGCTCCTGAACAATTAGAGCACACAAAAACACCGAAATCCAAAGACGCCCCTGTATTATTTTTTGACATACATGAAGGAGAGGCTGAATTGCAATCGGCGCATCTGCTATTTTGATTATTTTTGAGCAAAGGCTCAAATATTTTTTTCTGTGTCTGAAAGTTCATCACCCCAACTATATAAAATGACAGAAAATCAATAAAATGAAAGCTATCTATCATATACCTAAATCTGATCTTTTTAATATGTGCTAGACTTCAATATTTCAATGCTATCTATACTATCTTGATCAATTTTTAAATTAGAGCTCAAGTGTCGAATATTTATTAAAAGTAAGTATAGCAATGACTGGTCTTCGTGTTTCCAACAAGGAAGTCAAAGAATTATGCACAGAGGATGTGGAAGTCAGAGAGGCCTACAACTAAAAAGGAGTACTTCTCTATGTCAAATTCCTCAGGTTAAACAGAATCGACGAGTTGGGTATATCATAATGTCTCGAGTTCAACAGAGCTCTAATGGGATAAATTGACGAGTACCTGTTTCCTCAACATTTTCTGAAAATTGAGGAAGAGATAACAAACAATCAAGTGACCGGTTTCGTCACAAAACCATATGAAATGAATCTTAGCAAATATTGCAAAGGTAATAAACTCAACGAGAAGCAAGCTCTTTAGATCTTCGATCAAATTCTTAAAGCTATTTACTCGCTACATGTTGAAGGATTTGCTACAAGAAATCTCAGGACTCAACATTTCGTCAGAAATAAAGACAGAATATGGCAGATATAAAGTCTTATCTACTCGCATGAATATTAGAAAGCCTCGGGAAATGATTCTGAGTATTTGTGGAGCCCCCGTCATCAAGCTCCTGAATGTTTTGGCAAGGAAAAATATGAAGATGATGATTTCAATCCGATGTTGGTGTGGAACTTAGGCTCTATCTTGGTGGAGCTCTTAACCTGCACACATAAGTTTAGTACCCTGTAGATCATGAATAGATTCAAAGATAAGCCCTTTTCCTTTGCGGCTTTAGGCATGAAACCACATACATACAAGGACATATCGTAAAAGACCCAATAACTACTCTCATATATGTTGCACTATAATCCTGAAAAAAGAATGACCCTTGAGCAGGTATTTTCAGAGCAGGAACTCAGCTTCTAGGTCGCCAAACATTTCAACAAAAGCCGACCATCTCCAGTACCCAGAATCAACTTTGGGAAAAGTAGCGTCAGAATCAATCTTAGTGTTAACAAAAATAACGCCTAAGCTTTAAATTTGGTCAGCCAGAGATTATAATAAAACTAAGACAAACGTGAAAAAACTCTAAGAGCCTCCAAGATTGGCAATGTGATCGGATAGTCATAATTCGAGATGGAATTGGGTGAAATCTCTACTCGCATCCCTCAAAAAAATGCAATTGTCGGTCTACATCACTCCTAACCCGAAGTAGAGGAGAATCACTCTCCCAGCAAACAGGGAGCCACCAGAAGCAGATTGTAATAACTAGTCTAATGCAACACTTCCGATATCAGGAAATCTCTCTAACTATATAAAAGTTACTTTGATCAATCTTAACTACTAAATCAGGCAACTGAAGTCATGGCAGATATGCTATTTCCAGCTCTTCATCCTTCATAGATCAAATAGTTGAAAAAGTTAATCAAATTTTCGGTGACTTTGGTTTCTCTGATAAATCTCAACTCTTTAGCTGAGGGGTTGAATCAGAACAGAAATATTTTCAATATTCCAGCCAATGAGTACACCTTATTCAGCAAATCTGATGAATTTTATGCCTTTCAGAAGGTTATTAACTTCCGAAGAACCTAAAGAGTTAATGACCTCACTAATGCCAAGGAAGAATTGATGGCTTTGACTGATAGACCAATAACAAACAAAAATTCTTTCATTGCAGATATAATAAAAGCTAACTACAAGAATACCAACTTCCAGAAAATTAAGACAGCCTATCGATTCGTATCTATATTTTCATTTAGATTGTCAAGCATGCCTACGACCAGATTTCATAGTAGTACAACGAAAAGAAGAAAACTGGATAGGGAGCAGCTCTTGCCCGCATCGCCATGTATGTGACTTACTGTCTTACAATTGATAAGCTGTACATGAAAGAGGATTTATCTGACAACTTCAAATTTTTCTTCAAGTGGGCCAACAAACCTCCCAGCAGTTATGTCCCTCTTGACTAATTCAAGGAATACCTTAACAAAGCTCCCAAATAAATACTCATCGACAATAGCAGATACGTGCTGAAAAAGTACTACAATATCTGAAAAAAATCTGTTTTGATGTATTTTGCATAATTTATCATGAAATACGATGGTGAGCTATGATAATATTAATAAAATTAGATGAAGAGTACAAAAGATATTATCAAGAGAAGGGGTCAATGATGGGCTTTGGAGAGAACCCACTTAGGTTGTTTTATCGGTTGTGAACGCATCATATTGTTCATATTGTTCATGGTGTGCATGTTTTGCTCTATGAAGTCGTTGAGATCCATTGAATCGTTTTCTTCCTTATGTTTTTTCATCAAACCTTCATATGATTTCACCCCTTTCTTTGCAGATTCTTAATATTTCCTCACTTGTTACTCTAATCTCTTAATCATTTTTTCTTGCTCTGATGTCTTCCTTTCGACTCGCATTTTCTATCCCGCTAATCTTTTTATCTGCTCACCCATAAACTTATTCTCTTTCTGCAAATTATCATTATTTTGCTTGGCGCTGACATTTCCCTCTTCTTCTCGATCCATTCTACTCTTCAATTGTCCATAGACCTCCTGCAAATTGAAGAACTACCGTTTAAGATGAGAAATGTAGTCAAAAAGACGTTAGACCATATTTTGCACTTTTCCTATTTGTTAGCTATGATCTGTGGAGATGTTTTTGAGCTATTTGAGCATTTACTGACGGACAGTTCGCAAGTGCTATTCACCTCCTTGTAAGGCAACAAGTTCGATGAAACTGTTAATAGAAGAGTCATCGAGTTTCGACTCTTATTGGCAGTTAATGGGCTCAATTGCATCAAGGGTAAAATCCATACCAGACACTTAACAAATATGATGTTTTGTGTTTCTGTGCATCTAAACATTTTCTGTCTCTAACTAATACACTTTTAGCTTCAATTAGGCTATCTCAGACTAGTATTGAACTTCCTTCTACTCGAATTCTCTTTTCATCTCTTCCATCTCCTCCTCGTGTAACTGCTGAACCTGACTGAATCATAAACTGTTTACATAACCTGCATGAAGGATTGATGAGCCTTTTATTTAAGTATAGCGATTTGCTGGTGGAGGTCTTAGGGATGAGTAGCTTGACTTGGTTTGGATACCACACTTGACCGAGATAGAATCTTAT
>Ga0100380_10008542_pt1 | contig 10060 bp, 5 predicted proteins | sample CryGeymeta201504_FD_80417 | JGI IMG/M metagenome (GOLD analysis project Ga0100380, IMG submission 80417) | Groundwater microbial communities from Crystal Geyser aquifers in Utah, USA - Crystal Geyser metaG 2015-04 | ecosystem: Environmental > Aquatic > Deep subsurface > Groundwater | place: USA... | reverse complement strand
CAGCAAAATTACCCATCCATCATATCGCAGTCCCCACACCATCAACAACAACACCATCAACGAACACATTCGGCTCCCACGATAACGGGTCTCTTCCGGAGACAAAATTCGACACACACCGCTGGTGCAGCCACGGTGCCAATCCAAGAAGGACATTCCGCTACTACAACTCCTGGTGCTCCTACTCCTGATTTTTATATCCAAACCAATGAGGATGGGTACATGGATTTCATCAATACCAATGCTGCAGCCAACACTGTCGCCGCAACCAGCAACAATGCTGCTACAACCACAACCTCATGTCATCATCATCGTCACAATAGCGTGACATCCGAATTCTATGACAAACAATCACAACAATTGCCCTATCCATCCTTTAGTACTCGTACTGCCAGTATTTTTCCCCGATGGATGAGAGAATGTGGTAGCATGCTGTACCCTGCTCGTTTAGCGGGCAATATTGTAGACATTTTGGTACAAAGCTTTTTTCTGTGGGTTGGTGTGCCGTGCTTGTTGTCCAGTTTTGCTTTTTATTACTGCCTGGAAAATTACGAATTGGAATTTTTGCCCGGCAATGCTACCGCCAGTTGGTGGTTGCTCTTTGCTTGTCGCCAAACCGTGACGCTGGGCCTGGCACGAATGACCGTGTACGTGGTCGTGGATGGATTTATGTTGGGAACACATTTGGCCATTAAAGCGCTCGGTCCACTCTTGACTTTGACAGCAGCTACCGGAAAGGGTTGGCCTCTCATTGTTGCCTTTTGGGGACTTTGGAATATGCTAGTATTGCACGGAACTTCAGCTTTTCAGTGCAATTGGCTGGGTTGGACGCGGATTCGATTCTTTCAACAGACGCACGGGGGTGACATTCTGAATTCCACCTTGTACACCCGCATCTTGTGTTCTCTGGTGTTAGGTGGTGCGGCGGTTTGTGCCAAGCGAACAGTTTTGGCGCTCCGATTTGGACGGAAGCAATTTGCCGAATTTAAACCAAGATTGGAACGGATCTTGGCGGATGTGGTCTTGCTGAGTGATATTGCAGGATTGGCTGATCAGAGTGCACTCATCGAAGGAGATGATGGCATTGATAATGAATTGCAACAGGTTCCCAATCAGAGTTGGGATTTACTTCTGGGCAACGGAAAGAAGAACAAAAAGGAAAGCCTAAAGGATATTCTTTGGGTGCAGCCACCCGAAGCGGAAGTAACACCATCGATGGAAGATGACTCTACGTCTCCAGACTCTCTGCAGCATGTTTCGTCGCAAGACAAGGCGGCGGTAGAACAGCATGCCAATAACAATAACAACAATAATAATAATAATATGGTGGGAGAATACAACAATACGGCAAAAGCCAGTGACAATAAGCCAGTCTCACATTCTCAGGCTCGCATGTCGCGACAAACAATGCAAACAGATAGTGGTAGATGGAAAATCAAGTCCATGTTAGATGTTTGGGAAGAACCAGACAGTAAAGAAGACAAGGTTCGTCACATAATTTTTTTTAGTATTGTGAATGGTGGGTCGTCATTTTCTCTTGTTTGCTGGCAAAACTCAACATGCGCACCGTTCGACTCGCAGACGTCGGATATTTCAATTTCTGACATTCTCAAATTTCGTAAGGCTCTCAGTCATCTTGACGAAGATTTTCTCTTTGGTGAAGCTTTTGGCTCTACACACAACCGCGACGAATGTATTGAATCCGCGCACGCTGTCTATTTTCGATTGCTAACGCTTTCACCTGGATCTAACCTTTTCGATAGCATTAAAAAGACGAATCTTCACGGTGTGTTACCATTTGATGTCTTGGCTCTGCTGACGCTCAAGGAAGATGGAACCGAGAACTTGACGAAGAAAAGGATGATTCGTCGCATTTTTACGCCCGATACCTCTGGAGGACTTCCCCTGTTAGCCTTTGTGCAAGCTTGTGATAAAATCTACAAACGCTTGAGATACTTTCGAGCAAGTATTCGAAATGCGAGTGTCATTGACGGAGTTCTGGAGCGTCTTGCCAATGGTGTCTTTTACTTTGTTTTATTCATGGTGCTGTCGAGTCTAATGCAATTGAATCCATGGGCACTTCTTGTATCCACAACATCACTTCTTGTGAGTGTTTCCTTTGCTCTCGGCTCGAGTGTTTCCAAGTATGTGGAGGGGTAAGTGATGCAGAATGCTGCTGCCTACGTAATATTGTCAGGTGTACTGGGAATCCTTTCTTCTCACCATAATTTGATGTCTGGAACACAAAATACAGTGTTTTGTTAATTGCTGTTAGAAGACCCTATGATCTTGGGGAGTAAGTCGCTGTCGACTGTTAGTTCGTTCTATTTTATCTGCCATGCAAAAAGAATCTCACCAAACACTTTCCTCCACCTTTTCGCCACTGAAGTCGAATCTTTATATCTAGCGCAGAAAGCCTCAAGCCGACTCCTGATTGCACTTCCAACGCCTGGTTTGTGGAGGATATTACGCTCACCACCACCACCCTTCGTGCTTGCAAAACCAACGAAGTCTGCACAGTTAATAATTGGTCTATCAGTGGCTCGAGGATTGTCAATTTGGCTCGCAGCGCGAATGCAATTATTCATTTTGAGTTTCAAGCACACCTGTCCATTATGGAAGACAATAAGCTGAAACGATTCAAGGCGGCGTTGCACAAATACGTCGATGAACGCCCCCGTGTGTGGGACAGCATTGCCAACATTCGTCACGATATTTTTGATGCCGATAAGCAACGAATCGACTTTGAGATTGCCATTCGACATCGCAGTTCCTGGCAAGAGTCGGGGCGGATCAAGCTGGATCGCTCTGATCTACGCCGATTCGTCTTTGATTTAGGAAACGAGTTGGATGTCCACTTTGCCGACCCTGTGAATCAGCAGATCGTCTATCAAGCTGGACACCTGAGGCGAGGCGACACTGATGACTGCTACATGCGAGATTTGCTGAAGGGCGGTAATATTTCCACACTTGTTCGTCAGTGACAAACTTCAGTGAATGAATTCAGGTACGAGTATTGGGCTACGTATGATTCAATTGATTGTACACGATTCTGTTAATGCACTCGATGTCTACATGGCTGGTCTATAGTAATAATATGTAACACGTTGTTCTATCTATGCGGCTGCTGGCTGCATTCGCGACTTGGATGCCAAGTGCATCTGCCGACAATAGTCTTGGAAAATATCGTTCTCATGTTGATGTGTCTTGTGCTGCTGAAGCTTTTTGTGCGACTCAGAACCTTGGCTGTGCTGCAAGCTGCGGCTTCGAGAGTCCACGCTCTCGCAACTGTCGCGGTAAAAATTGGCTGTCTGCAGAGACTCCTTATAGACCGTTCGGGCCTCCTTGGCATCGTTGGCTGCAAATTTCTGTGCTTGTGATTGACAAGAACGACTGTGGCGAGAGGCATACTGCTGTAATGCAACCGCAGGATCCTTTGAGGAGGATCCACGGCGCGAGAAGGCATCCAATCGCAAAGCACGCTGCTTTTCCAGAATTTTAGTCATGAAAGTCCGCCGAGTATCTTGTCGCCAACTAAGGTTTCCCTTCCGAGCGTGCTCCAGTCCTCTCCAGTACACTGCTTCGCCTGTGTCACTATCCATGAGGACAACGGTCTGGCCGTCCTTAGCTTGGCTATCAATGACGCGCTGGGCTAGGAGTTTGGTCTTGGCGCGATTGGCATCCCGCTCCTTACTGCTGAACCACAGCTTCTCCTTTTCAATCTTCGTGTAGGGATTCTCAAACTCAATGATTTTGTTGGGGCCAAAGCGGACGCACTTTATGATCTTCTTCTTTTTCGCAGCACCTTGCTCCTTGAAGTTGCTGCTGCTACTGTTGCCAATGCTTGAAGGAGGATCAATCGGTGCGGGAGGGACAACATAGCCATGGCTGTCCTCCTCGTCAAAGGAACTAGATGGATCTTCGAACGATAGTCGCGTCGTTACTTCAATCTTGGATGGAACTTCATCGTGAACATAGGTCAAGACAACAGGTGATAGTGTCCCTGGTTCCCATTTGTTCTTATTGGAAGAGGATGTCTTGGGATGGTACGTTGTTTCCGGCTTTGGAGGAGCCTTGCTTTCATCTGGCGTGTTTTCACGCGCGCGCAATACATTGTCGCTACTACTGCTGGATCTATTACTCGGCGATGTTGTCAGAAAAGCAGGCTGGTGAGAACTCATTCGAAGTTGAGTTTCCTTGCTGTAGTTCCAAACAGATGGAATAGTGGGCGACGCCTCTTGACTGTCCTTCACCTTATGGTGCAACCAAATCGAAGATGAAATAGGCGTCTTCTCGGGTCCCTGGTGGTGGCGGCTGTGGGGAGGACTCTGACGCCCAGCACGTGCGAAAGAGGAAGTTGGAGAAGAATTGGAAGTGATCGCCGGGACGTCGGAAGCATGGAACTTGAGACCACATCCAACGTGGCTGTCTTCGTCCGGATGAGATAAGGACACCCGGATACCGTAAGGTTCAAACCGCAGCGTCGCCCGTCGTTGAAGCTCGTGCCAACCTTTTTGGGTATTTTTAGTATTTGCTTCCATTGCACGGCGTAGCTTATCCATTTTCAAACCAATTTGAGTGGCAGTAGATGCACTGTTGTTCTCATAGTCGGCGTTAATGGAGTGATTGGCCTGCATGTGATTAAGAGACTTTTGAAAGAGCTTGAGTTGACGATCGTGAAGCTCGTTTAAGTGTTTTCGCTCGTGTGCACGCTGGTTAACGCCCAATCCGTAGTCCCAGATGGCAATCCAGTCGGCAAGTACGACTCCTATTTCTACTAGAGGAGCAGGCAGTCTGTCTCTTGGTAGATTCCAAGAGGCACGCCGTTTGTCGTACTGCAGATGCAGTTTCATTTGATCTTTGGTAGGGCCATCCAGCTGAATGGCAAGTCCACAAGGACGTCCATTTTGGTTAGCATCATGTTGGATTGTGGCCTTGGAACTGCGAAACACTCGTTCGGCTTCACGTTGAAGGCAAACGAAATCTCGGCTGGTTTGCTCTTCCAGCTTGCGCATTTCACGCTCCCGATCTTCGATTTGTCGCTTTTGAGATGCCAGATACAGGCTGTGACGAGTAGTGCTGTGTGTATGCTGCGATGTAAGTCGGTAGTTGCGACATTCAGCGTCAAGCTTGGTTTTCATTATACTTCTTACACTGGCTCGTTCGACAACACTCTGAGCGTAGTCAAAGAAGCGCGCCCACAGTTCCTGTGTAACACCCTGCGACTTGAGCTGAGTAGGAACAGATCCTCGGGGAAGAGTCCAACATTCCTTGGCGTAGTCGTATTCAAAGCTAAGGAGGGTAGGGAAGTTCATCATGCTTGCTAAGTTCGTCTGTGCTTTTGGCTTATGGTTTTGCTATCTTAGTTTTGGATCGTAAAGGTTATATTGCTTTCTGCTTGGCTTTCATGTAGTTATGTAGACAGATGGGGGGAAGACTTGAATGCTTTATTAACGTACAGTAAAGATTGGTTTGTATGTGTTGGCTGTATCGCTCTTCTGATGCCAACAACAACTAGCAGAAGAGTGTTTCAAGTGAAGAAGGGAAAAGTTTCAGAAAATTCTTAGATCGACATCCAATCGTGTATCAAGAGAAATTTTACTTAGGTAGTTTCAAGAGATTTGGCGAAGAGAAATAAAATTGGAGAAGATATTATTTCATCCTCAAATACAAGTAGTACAGTTTTTTGATATTTGAGTAGAATTCTTTGGCAGTGGACCTGCATCCGCTGCAGCCGGAAGACTCGTGGTTAGCGAAGACACGATTGTCAAAGGGAATTCTTAAGACCGCAGGCTTTTGCACTACTGAAGATACAAACGCCGGAGGAGTCTGGTCGTATTCTAGCTCGCCGTTGCCTATTCGTTTTTTTTAAATTACGGTTTTAAATTCAATTTGAACAAGTGGTACAGAACGGTGGTGTACACTTTAGTTACATTTATATCGTGCTAAAATTCACAACACTAGACTACTTGGAAGTAACTTTTTCGGTGCATGCATCATTGCAATCCTCTAGAGCAGTGTTCTTTTGATAATCCAGTGCCTGCTTTTCTTCGTAAGCTTTGATCAAACTGTCCACATTTTGCCCTCGAGTGACATTTGTTCGATATTTTGCAAAGACGTTGTAGACCCAGTCGGCCACACGCTTGATCGACTTGATCTTGGTCACCGCAAAAAGCCAACCCAAATTGACCTGTTCATAGGCCATTTGGAACACAGGAATACCACTGTAAATTTTACCATCGGCAGTTATAGCGTGCATGGACTTCATACCGCTTTCGTACGTGACACCACCATTTTCGGGTGCTTTTGGATTATAGGTTCCACTCTCCAAATCCGTGAATTTTAATCGAGGTTGACCTTTTGCACCATCGCTGCGCTTTTCAGCCAATTTCATATCTCGCCTTCGCAAAAACTCAATCTCTAAATTACAAACGTTGCACTTCGAGTCATAAATAATGTTGATCTCTTCGGGGAATAAGCGTTCTTTATCCGGTCCATTGTTGTTGGAAGAAGAAGAAGCACTTGCAGTGCTCGAAGAAAAGAAAGCCAAGGGCCGGTATGTGTAGGCTTTTGCAAAACTCTGCGCGTGCAGAGGTACTTGTTGTTTAAGAAGGAATGATGACGCTCTTGTTGTCTTGTTCCTGTAGAGGATACTGCCAAGCATCGATATAGCAGCAGTCCTCGATAGTTTCATAGTCATAACTGAGTCAGATGGGGACAGCAGTATCGGGAATTGGCGTCTCAAGTCTCAATGATAGTTCAAGATTCGTGTAAGCGTTGCTTTGAAGTCTAATCAAGTCATCTCTGGTATTTCAGGTGCTCGTTAAGTGCAGAGCTGTTATTATTAAGTTGTGGGTGCGGTGCTTTTTGCGTTGTTATTCAGCTTTGAACTCGTCGAGATCAGGAGAGTTGTACGGTCAGTTTAGCAATTTGTTGTATGTACCTTGTTCATTACTACTATACCCTAAAACAGCAAATACTAGTAATGCGTAGTACTACTACTAGTAGACTACTACTACTACTACTAGCTACTAGTAGGCTAGAGTACTATCCTCGGTTCTTGTCTCGAAGTTGTAGCGGTAGTAGTCTCGTAGTACCTGCCTCTCATACGAGTTATTAGTCAGAAGATGATGTTTTCTACGAAAGGAGTGGTAGCGATAGGGTTAATATTCAGGCCCGATAAACTCTTCTCGAAGTGCTTCATATTTTTTCAAAAGATACTCCGAGTAATGTCAGAGCTTCCAGCACCTTGTTTCGTATCGCTACTGTGAGCGTTCCAGTTCTCGAATTTTCTTCACAGAATCTTTTATGTTCATGCCGCACTGCCATTGTATCCAGCGCGCCTCTTTGTTCCCATGGAGCATAAGCCTCTGAGACCTACTCTTATTATTTACGGGATAATCAGCTACAGCGAGCGCTTGCTGATAGCTCGCGACAATTTTCGGAAAGTACAAGCAGCTCCCTATCCGAACACTGTAAATTGTACAAAGAAGTCATTTATTAGGCAGTTCATTAATTTCGTACATCTGCTTTCCTTTTTTGATTGTCCTCCCTTGCGGGAAATCTCGGCAATTCTCAAGCAGCTCCAGCTGTTACCGGCATCGACAATAGAGTGGCATTAAAGAAGAAGCTTTCCAAATGGTGAGGCTCCATTACTCCAGGAAACGATGTTTGTATATCGACCAAGAGTCGATGGAGTTCGGTCTGAAAGACTTTAAACTTGTCGTAGCTGTTCATTTCGAGAAACAAAATAGCAGCATTGTTAAATGTCGCCACAAGGAAACGACACGAATCGGGAGTGAAAAAGCAGTCCTTGAGGAGGCTCATGGCATCGAGATAAAGATCAGATGCCGCGGATTGGGCAATTCCCTTGAGACTACCATCGGCACCAAAGCTTCGTTGGTGAAAACTGAGCGCACTGTTGAAGGTGATGCCTGCTTGACAGAGCTTGAAATAATGTACCGCCGTTTCATCGCAGCATTCCACATGACTTTCCCGAGGAATGAAACGAAAGGTTTGATTACAAATGTAGTTGGGCCGTCCGGTCAGGCCAACACCGAAGTCTGTGGTAGTAGAAGCACTGGTCGCCACAGTCGCTCCCCTGTGGTTGCACCTCCTTTCGAACGAAAAATCAGACGATTTCATAATATTGTAATTGCTTCCCGCTGTTATTCCCATCATTATTTGTCTTTCTTTGCGTCGTCGACTGGGTAATAAGGAAAGTGTTCGGTGGTGATGCTGCTCTAGTTCTCGTCTTTGTTCTACGAGTCGAGTTAAGGTCGCGATGCTTTCACCGGCCTGGATAAAGACTTCGAAGGCTTCATGTTGCTGGCCATTTTCCATCAATGCACATCCCTTGTCATTAAGGTAGGCGGCTTGGTAAAGCAAGCTTCTGGGATCCATTGAAATCTATTGTGATTGTTTGTTTTGGCTTTAACGTGAATAATGGGTATATTATTATTTTTTCTTCTTTTTACAAGCAAGCTACTATTATTTTTTGAGTTGTGGCGTGGACCTAAAAGCTTTCCTTGACACTACTGGTATAGTATTATTATAAAATTGCCCAAGTCATTTTCAATCGCACAAAGGTACGTGATATCTAAATCATTTTTTAAGTCCGGATCTTACTACAAGTCCTGAATGGATAAATAAAGTGGGAACCATCAAGACTCTTCTTTTAATTGATTTGACTACTAGATCATGGTTACTTAAAGAGCTGTCTTGATAGAAGATCCGAGATCAAGAAACGAGAAGAAAGAGTAAACCAATGAATCCAAAGAACATAAAAAAAAATCCGGAAACTGTGTTCAGGGAGACGCACTGTGCTGCCGAAAGTGGACTGTACCAGGAACCTTGGTACTAGTATGTGCTCAAAGCGAATGTACCAGGTAGTGGTACCGTACCAGGTACTACAGTACTACCTGGTACCTGGTACACCATGGAACCCCCCTGGTACTACCAGGGGTACCTGGTGGTAAGAAACGAGAGCTACTGTACCCGGGAGCGCTCAATCGATTATTTTGAGAAGATTGCTACCAGGTACCTGGTACCTGGTAGCTACCACTGCTAGCTAGCTAAGAGTTAGTAGAGTAGACTCTACCGGTACTAGTCTGCTACTAGTAGTAGTATTGGTAGTAGCTCGAGCCAGCGGCTACTGTAGGCGTGGGAGAGCCCTTTTAAATCGGGCTGCCACTCCACAGAGAGGCTCTCACCTGCCATTCTTTTCCTTGACAACCAGCAGCTTCTCACTGGTAAGGCATAAGCGCATAAAGCCCGCCGCGCCGAGATTTAGACTCAGCATTCTATTACCTACCCTAGTACTACAGTACAAATTATTACGTTCTTTTTCGAATAGTACCAGGTAACACTTATCGATCTATCGGTCCGTGAGAACCGCACTCTCTCGGTCTTGCTTTGATCCGCGGGGTTCGCGAATACTCTACATGCGATGGAATCAAAAGCACAATACTTTGCAGTATTTGATGAGTAAGCTCTCTGCTGAGATTCGCTTAACCTGGTAGCTAACACCAGGTAACAAAATCAGTACTTGATGGGCTCAATATCTACTCTACTAGTAGTAGGAAGCAGTACTCCATAATATGTTTTCTTGCAGTGAACCGTGCTCTCTCCTGGCTGCAGTAAACTGTTCCACACTTCTTGATAGTCCTGCCTCGTCGGATACTCAAGACAATCTTACGCTGGTGGAGGGCCGATCGCTAGCTAGTGATACACTGTTTCAAACTGCAGACCCACAATTGAACGCTCTTGCACTCTCTCGCCCTGCCGCTACTACTACCAATAGCTAGCTACTAGACGAGTACCTACTACTGGTAGTAGACTACTAGTACTAGCTAGTACCTGGTTTAGTAGATACAATTATCATCATACTTCTTACCACATTACCAGTACCTGGTACTAGGAGACAACTCTTGATTATGCCGGCTACCAGGTACTGGTAGGCTGTTGCTGTCGTAGTTGGTAGCTAAGAGCACGGTTAGCTACTAGCTAGTACTACTAGTAGTAGTACTAGAGTACTCATCCGTAGTACCAGGTACCAGGT
>Ga0100380_10008541_pt1 | contig 10060 bp, 8 predicted proteins | sample CryGeymeta201504_FD_80417 | JGI IMG/M metagenome (GOLD analysis project Ga0100380, IMG submission 80417) | Groundwater microbial communities from Crystal Geyser aquifers in Utah, USA - Crystal Geyser metaG 2015-04 | ecosystem: Environmental > Aquatic > Deep subsurface > Groundwater | place: USA... | reverse complement strand
TTTTGAAACTTAAAAGGCTGAACGCTTCAGTCAGGCTCAGCCGTGATCTGCTTTATCAAAAAATCTTCCCAGGATTCAAAATCCCGCTCGGGTCAAAGACTTTCTTGATGTTGCGCATCAGATCTAAATGGCTTTCAGAAAACATGATGTCCATGTAGTCTTTTTGAACCAAGCCTATGCCGTGTTCACCCGAAATGGTACCACCCATTTTCTTAACTCGTTCGAAAAGTTCCCTCACTCCTACTTTCACGGTTTTGTTCCAATCTTCTTCGCACATTTCGTCACGAAGAATATTCACATGCAAGTTTCCATCGCCTGCATGGCCATAGCATACGCTTCTAAAACCATAGAGTTTCCCGACTTCTTTTACTGCTTTTAGCAAACGTGGAAGTTCGAAACGTGGCACAACTGTGTCTTCTTCTTTGTAAATGGATTGCGCTTTTACAGCCTCACCTACTTTTCTGCGAAGTTTCCACAACTGGTCTTTTTGGGCCTGATCTTCGGCAAACAAAACTTCACCGCAATCAAATTTTGCAACCACATCCGAAATCACTTCGCAATCAGCCATTAAAGATTCGAGGTTGTTGCCATCCACTTCTATCAACAAATGTGCTTGATCTGTTGCCGACAGATGCATCGGTTCTTCATCGATAAAATCTGCTGCGTATATGATGGCATCACGCTCCATAAATTCCATGCCCGATGGCGTAATTCCAGCTTTAAAAATGGCACTTACCGCTGCACAAGCATTTTCCGCTGAAGCGAAAGGAACCAGCATCAATAAATCATGCGTTGGATGCGGAATCAAACGCATCACAATTTTAGTAATGATACCAAGTGTGCCTTCACTGCCAATCATCAGTTGGGTGAGATTATATCCCGTACTATTCTTTAAGGTGTTGGCACCTGTCCAAATCACTTCTCCACTTGGCAGTACCATTTCTAGGTTGAGTACATAATCTTTGGTCACACCATATTTCACCGCTTTTGGTCCACCAGAATTTTCGGACACGTTGCCACCAATAAAGCAACTGCCTTTACTTGCCGGATCTGGCGGATACATCAAACCTTTTTCTTTTACTGCTTCTTGAAAAACTTGAGTAATAACTCCAGGCTCTACAGTAGCTTGAAGGTTATTCTCATCAATAGATAGAATGCGATTAAAGCGTTCCATACTGAGTCCGATGCCGCCATTAATAGAAAGTGCTCCACCGCTAAGTCCAGTTCTAGCACCAATTGGAGTCACAGGAATCAGGCGATCACTTGCCAATTTCATAATTGCAGAAATTTGCTCCACCTTTCCTGGCTTCAAAACCACCGCTGGCGGAAATGAGAGGTCTTCGGTGTAATCGTGGCCGTATTCTACGCGTGTTTCTTCATCTAAGAAGACCGCATTGGCACCAACAATGGCGGTTAATTCAGTTACAATTTCAGCAGATAGTGAATTCATAATTCAAGGGTAATAAATAGTAGTGAGATTTGAGTTGGAGTATCAAGACTTTGGTTAAGAGATTAAAGACAGGAGACAAGAGAAAAAAGAATATGAGAACACCTAACGTTTGGATCGATTTTCATCGAAATCCGAGTATATTTCAAAAATACAAACAATTGTTATTCATTATTTTAACTAAATAAAGTGGAAAAATTTGGAATCTGATTCCAAATTTTTCCACTTTTGTGAAATGATTGACCGAATAGCATATCAAAAACTAAAAGAATTAGCGGGCTACTTTAAAGCCATAGCAGTTGTTGGTCCTCGTCAATCGGGCAAGACAACATTGGTTAAAAATGTTTTTAAGGACAAGGAATACGTGTCGCTTGAAAACCCTGACCATCGAAATTTCGCTTTAGAAGACCCCCGAGGATTTTTACGTCAATATCCGAAAGGAGCTATTCTTGACGAAGTTCAGCGCACGCCAAACCTCTTCAGCTACCTCCAGCAAATACTTGATGATTCAAGAGAAAAGGGTCTTTTCATTTTAACCGGCTCCAACAATTTTTTACTTCAAGAATCCATTTCACAGACCCTTGCTGGCAGAGTAGGATATTTAAACCTACCTCCTTTTTCATATGTTGAAATTCAAGATCAATTACAGGACAAAAGTGATAACGAAATCATGTTTAGTGGATTTTACCCACCCATTTACGATCAGCATATACCAGCAGAAATTTGGACTAAAAACTACATTAAAACCTATGTTGAGCGAGATGTGCGCCAAATAAAAAACATAAACGATCTTATTGTTTTCGAACGATTTCTAGCCCTTTTGGCTGGAAGGTGCGGACAAGAATTAAATATGAGTTCACTCTCGATAGAAGTGGGGCTAGATGTAAAAACGATCCAATCTTGGCTAGGCATCTTAGAAAGCAGTTTCATTATTCACATGCTTCCTTCACACCATAAAAACTTTAATAAGATCATCGTAAAACGCCCTAAATTATACTTTTTGGATACTGCAATTATCTGCTCTCTTCTGGGAGTTAATAGCGCTGAAGTTTTACAAAATCACCCTTTGAGAGGTCACATTTTCGAGAATTTAATCGTGACTGAATTGATCAAACTCAAGATGCATCAAGGTGAGAAGATAAATTTGTTTTATTGGCGTGATAAAACAGGACATGAGATTGATTTAATCGAAGATATTGCCGGAAAGCTCTTCCCAATTGAAATAAAAGCTGGACAGACAATTCAAAACTCGTTTTTTAAGAACCTAAACTTTTGGATGAAATTAAGCGGAGAAAATTCTGCTCAACTTTTATATTCAGGAGATCAACATCAAAAAAGGAGCAATGGTATTGAGGTTATGAATTGGAGGCAGAAAATAAGTGAGTAAAACCATCTGCCCCAAAAATCTTCGCTCATTCATACTATATGGATTTTGACGGGCTAATATTTCTATTTTCGGACGCCTTTCTAATTAGATAAACATGCAGAAACTTTTAGCAGCAGCTTTTGGCTTGCTTTTCACGTTTTCGGCTTTTGCCCAAACAGAATTAACAATTGACGACATCTGGAAAAACGGAACTTACCGTCAAAAATCAGTTTATGGACTTCGGTCTATGAATGATGGAGCTCATTACACCGTGCTTGAAAGCGACCGTGGCGGCCAAAGCATCGTAAAATACGCTTACAGCACGGGCGAAAAAGTAGAAAGCATTTTAGCAGAATCTACGTTGAAAGACATTTCAAAAAACAGCGACATTAGCATCAGTGATTACCAATTTAGTGCTGACGAAAGCAAGGTGTTGATTGCTTATGACGAAGAATCTATTTATCGCCACAGCAGCAAAGCACGCTACTATGTAATTGATTTAAAGGCAAACAAAGCCACACAAATCGCTCGTGGCGAGCAAGTGCGAAACGGTGTTTTTTCTCCTGATGGAAACATGCTTTCTTACATTAGCAACAACAACATTTATATTCAAAACCTAAAAACCCAACAAACTACGCAAGTAACCATAGATGGTGAATACAACAACATTATCAACGGTTTTGCCGATTGGGTGTATGAAGAAGAATTTGCCTTTGACCAAGCTTATTTTTGGAGTCCTGACAGTAAAATGATCGCGTTTTACAAGTCAGACGAAAGCAAAGTGAAGAAATTTCACATGCCGCTTTTTAACGGACTTTATCCAGAAGATTACTCGTTCAAATATCCAAAAGCTGGCGAAGACAATTCGAAAGTTACCATTCACCTTTACTCGTTAGAAGGAAACAACACGCAACAGTTGCAACTTGCCGATTACGAGTACATTCCAAGAATTAAATGGACACAAAGCGCGGATTATTTAGCAGTAATGCGCATGCCACGCTTGCAAAACGAGCTTTACATTGATGTAGTAAACACCGCTGACCTTTCTGTTAGAAACATCTATAAAGAAAGCAGCGACACTTACATCGAAATCAGTGACGACCTTACTTTTTATGGCGAAAATGCTGGCTTTATTTGGCGAAGTGAAAAAGACGGTTTTTTCCATTTATACAGTTATGGCTTTAATGGAAATGGCGAACAGCAATTGACAAAAGGAAATTGGGAAGTGAAGGAATTTATTGGTTACAGCCCTAAATCCAAACAGTTGTTTTTCAGCGCAAGCATTACCTCTCCTATCAACACAGGTATTTATTCCATTCCCTTAAAAGGCGGTAAACCAAAAGCATTAAGTCCAGAATCAGGAAACGCTAGCGCGGCTTTCAGCAGCACTTTCGACTATTTTATTTTATACCATAATACAGCCAATAGTCCAGTAAACGTTTCGCTACACAGCAATGATGGCAAGCAATTGAGAAGTCTTGAAGAAAACACCGAACTCAACGAAAAGCTCTCGGGATTGAAACTACCTAAAGTTGAATTTTTCGATTTCACAACCAGTGAAGATGTGAAGCTAAACGGCTGGATGATCAAACCAAAAAATTTCGATTCGAAAAAGAAGTATCCAGTATTGATGTTCGTGTATGGTGGTCCAGGATCGCAAATGGTGACAAATGCGTTTAGCGGAAATTATTGGTGGCATCAACTTTTGGCTCAAAAAGGATACATGGTAGTTTGTGTAGACAATAGAGGTACAGGAGCAAGAGGCAAAGCCTTTAGAACCCAAACCTATGGCCAACTCGGAAAGTACGAAACCATGGACCAAATAGAAGCAGCAAAATGGCTTGGCGCGCAACCGTATGTTGACAAAAGCCGCATAGGCATTTGGGGCTGGAGCTATGGTGGCTATATGAGTAGCTTGTGTTTGTATAAAGGCGCTGACGTTTTCAAAACAGCAATTGCCGTGGCACCAGTGAGCAACTGGCGTTTTTACGACAGTATCTACACCGAACGCTACATGGGTTTGCCACAAGACAATGCCGCTGGGTATGATGACAATTCGCCCATAAATCATGTAGAAAAACTAAAAGGAAACTACCTATTGGTGCATGGTTCGGCAGACGATAACGTGCATTTTCAAAATGCGGTAGAATTAGTAGAATCATTAAACAAGGCAGACAAGCAATATGATTTTGCGATGTATCCTGACAAAAACCACGGAATTTATGGTGGAAACACAAGGCATCACTTGTTTACGAGACTAACGAGTTACATCGAGAAAAACCTGTAAACCAAAGGATGGAGGCCCAATAACAACACGCATTCATTTACATTTATATATTTACCGCTTATCAAAAAAAGAAGTCAGGAAAAGCTTTTGACTTAACCTTTTGATAAACAAACACTAAAACCAATAACAACCTAAATCAAACACTTTATGAGTGAAGTTAAAACTGGTCAGCCGCAAGGATTAATGACCCTTTTCTTTTCAGAAATGTGGGAACGCTTTTGCTATTATGGCATGCGCACGCTCCTCACCTTGTACCTCGTAAAATCCTTAATGAAAGGAGATGCGGATGCATCAATTATTTATGGAGCATATACTGCATTAGTATACGCGGCTCCCATCCTAGGAGGAAGAATGGCCGATCAATTTTTAGGATATCGCTATGCGGTAATTCTAGGTGCTATTTTAATGGCAATTGGTGAGTTTATTATTCTTGGCGGCAATGAGACTTTTCTACTTATCGGTATGGGTGCTATTATTGTTGGAAATGGTTACTTTAAAGCCAACATTTCTACCATAGTTGGAAAACTATACGAAGATGGTGACCCTAGAAGAGATTCTGGTTTCACCATTTTTTATATCGGAATTAACATTGGTGCGCTTCTCGCAACCACCTTAGTAGCCTATGTGGGCGAAACTTATGGCTTTGACAAAGGATTTGCGCTTGCAGGCTTCGGAATGTTGCTTGGTTTAATCATTTTTTGGACTGGGCGTAAAAATTACGCTGCTGCCCCAGGTCTTGAACCAACAGAAGCTGGATTGAAAAAAGTAGTTGGGCCGTTTAACATGGTTCAAGTAATCACTGTTGGGTCACTCGCTCTTATTCCACTTTGCTATTTGCTTGTATTCCAAAACCAAGTGCTGGATTACTTGCTTCTTGCCCTTTTCGTGTACATTTCTTATTCAATGATTGCAGCTGGAATTAAAGCTGACAAAGAACAAGGCATGGCTATTTGGAAAGACCGAATGATTGCATTAATCATCTTCATGTTGATCAATATTACGTTTTGGGCTTGTTTCGAACAAGCGGGAACTTCACTCACACTATTTGCCGACAGAAATGTTGATCGTATGATTTTTGGTTGGGAAATGCCTGCATCCATGACGCAGTTTTTCAACCCATTCTTCATTATTGTTTTTGGATCTATTTTCTCTGTAATGTGGGTTAAACTGGCTAAAATCGGTAAAGACCCAAGCATACCGCTAAAGTTTGCTTTTGGTATTATTCAATTAGCGTTAGGCTTTTTGGTAACCATGGTGGGTATGATGTTCGTTAACGAAGCCTTCCAAGTACCATTATTGACATTATTCTTCCTTTATATGCTTCACACTACTGGCGAGCTTTTTCTTTCTCCAATCGGATTATCAATGGTTACAAAGCTTTCACCAAAAAACATTGCGGGTACTGCAATGGGCGCTTGGTTCTTGAGCTTTGCTATGGCCAACTACGCTGGGGGCAAAATCGCTGCCCTAACGGGTGGTCATGGCGACACGGGCGAAGCTTTATCACTAGAACAAGGATTAGAACAATACATCAGTATTTTCTCCACCATTGGCTTTGTTTTGCTAGGAATTGCATTGGTGATTATCATCTTTAGCAAACCACTTCAAAAACTCATGCACGGTGTGAAATAAGCACTTAGCATTTCAATAAACTAAAGAAGGCAGTTATTAATTCGTGTTAATAGCTGCCTTTTGATTTTCACGCACTTTTGATAATCATTACTTTCATCGCATGAAAAATATTTTTCTACTTCTGTTTTCTGTTACTATTACTATTTCTGCGGCAGCACAAGCAACCAAAATCAACTGGATGAGCTGGGACGAAGCGGTAGCTGCCAATAAAAAAGAACCACGTTTAATCTTTGTTGATACCTACACCGATTGGTGTGGCTGGTGCAAGCGCATGGATCAAACCACGTTTGTGCATCCAGTAATTGTAGATTACATGAATAAATATTATTACGCTGTGAAGCTTGATGCTGAAATGAAAGACACCATCAACTTTAATGGATATCAGTTTGTCAACAACAATCCTGATGGAAAACGCAGCACACACATGCTTGCCGCATCACTGTTAGACAATAAAATGAGTTACCCAAGTTTCGTTTTTCTGAATGAAAAATTCGAGCGATTACAGATTGTACCGGGCTATCAACAAGCACCACAATTTGAAATTTATATGCGTTTTTTTAAAGAAGCGGTGCCAAAAGGTCTTTCTCAAGAGCAGTACATGGCCAACTACAAAAGTTTGATCGAGAACTAAGCATTACTTTCCTTGTTAAAGATGCCATGGTTTCTATAGCTTGGTCAGAAATTTATGCGCATCCACTGCCCGAAGGCCATCGGTTTCCGATGGAAAAATACTCTTTGGTTCCAGAGCAATTGCTTTATGAAGGAACCATAAGCCAAGCACAACTCGTTGCTTCACAACCGCTTACCGAAGCCCAAATTCTTACCACACACGATGCTGATTATTGGCATCGGCTATCTAACTTATTACTTACTCCGCGTGAGCAGCGCGTAAGTGGCTTTCCGCACAATGAAATGCTCATATTGAGAGAGCGCATTATTTGTCAAGGCACGATTGACGGAGCCGTAAAAGCCATAAAAGGCGATGGCTGCGCACTCAACATTGCTGGCGGAACGCATCATGCTTATCGCGATAGAGGCGAAGGATTTTGCTTATTGAATGATATTGCGCTTGGCGCGAATCATTTGCTAAATCACGCTTTTGCGAAAAGGATATTGGTGGTTGATTTAGATGTACATCAAGGCAATGGAACTGCGGTAATCTTTCAAAATGATCCGCGTGTGTTTACCTTCAGCATGCATGGCGAAAAGAATTATCCTTTTAAAAAAGAAACATCTGACCTAGACATTGCCTTGCCCGATGGCATAAAAGATGAAGCATACTTGAGTTTGTTAGAAACTCATTTTTTTAAGCTCATCGACCAACACCAACCTGACTTTATCTTTTTTCAATCAGGTGTTGACATTCTAGAAACAGATAAACTTGGCAAATTAGGTGTGAGCATTGATGGCTGCAAGCAACGAGACGAAATGATCATACGAACGTGCTTTGAAAAAGGAATTCCGATGCAAATAAGCATGGGAGGCGGCTATTCAAAAGAAATCAAGCACATTGTAGAAGCGCATGCCAACACATTTAGATTGGCAATGCATTACTTCGGCTAGTGTTCGCCATAGTCTTTCTCGCCAGCTTCTACCCTATCGTTTACAAAATTCTCTTCCGGTGGAATAGGGCATGAAAATCCATCGCCATAAGCGCAATATGGATTATAACACGTATTAAATTCGAGCATTACATTTTGATCTTTTTCAAAAACGGCCGTCTCTATGTATCTGCCGCCACCATAGGTTTCGTTTCCGCTAGTGAAATCTTTAAAAGGCACGAATAAATAAGGTGGATAATTGGAAACATATCCTTCAGGATAAACTCGCTTGTACGCATAAAGTGTATCGATTAAAGCTTCGTGTTTAAACACAAAATAACCATGCTTTTGAAATTTCTTAATGGCACCAATTGAGGTGACAAAATCCAACACTTCGCCATTGGAAATGGTATGATAAGATGCACGCACATTCCATGATTGATCAACAGGAAAGTAATTTAACTCGTGAAATTTTTTTCGATCTGCTTTTTGAAGAGGAGATGTTTTTTTAGACTTCAACTCTTCATTTTTAACCATTCTCGATTGCTCAATACTATCTCTGTAATTTGAATCTTGTCCAATACTCGTGTTTGCAATTAGCAAAGAACTCAAAGCAGCTACAAAAGCCATTTTGAAATTAATTTGAAACTTCATGCCCAATGTTAGTGAAAACACTAGAAATTGGCCCTCGAAAATTAAAGCGCATTTATTCCAAGACAAAAACACCATGAAGCAAATCTGGCTCGACCTAAAAACGCATTTGCGGGAAGACTTTTCGTGGAAAAGCTACAGCTTAATCATTGGACTGGTAGTGTTGCTTACTGCCTTAAGTTACAGCACAAACATTGAGGCCGAGATTTACAACAACTCAAGCTCGAACTACTTTGTTTTTTACAGCATCTTTTATCCTATTTTGTTTTACGTTTTTGTTTTTCTGAAAAGCGGAATCACACCTTTCAAAAACAAAACGTTCATGATCTTGAGCTTCATTTATGTGTATTGCTTGGCTGCAAACACGGGTTTTATTGGCTACAAATCTTGGATAGAAGACCTACCGCTTTATGAGCGCTTTTACGTTAGAAACATCATTGCCAATTCCAAAGGATTGTTCATCATAATGGGAACCATGGCCTTGGTTTACTTCGCCTACGAGCGCAAAAACTTGCCAAATTTCTATGGTTTGAGTTTCAAGAACCACAATTTCAAACCATACTTATGGCTGCTATTGCTGATGGTGCCATTAATTGCAGGAGCCGCAACACAAGCTGATTTTTTAAAAGCTTACCCCGCTTTTAAACCTTGGAAATACGAATCTATTTATGGGCTGAGCACCAACCAAATGGCTTGGATTTTTGAAGGCTTTTACCTTTTCGACTTTATCAGAGTAGAAGCCATTTTTCGAGGTGCATTGGTCATTGGTTTAGCGCGCTTTCTGGGCAAAGACAGCGTATTGATCATGGCTGCGCTCTATTGCGTTTTTCATTTTGGCAAACCACTTGGCGAAACCATAAGTTCACTATTTGGCGGGTATTTATTGGGTGTAATTGCATTGCGACAAATCAATATTATAGGTGGCTGCATTGTGCACATGGGCATTGCAGGCTTGATGAATCTTGCTGCACATATTGCGCATATGCTAAATTCGTAGCCACAATCACAGTGCGTATAACTATCCTAACAGAATCATTTTCAACCCAATTTGTATGAATCTCTTTAAAAAATCACTCGCTTCAATTGCATTTTTCTTGCTTATTAATTCAGTGTATGCCCAAGAAAGAAGTCGTGAG
>Ga0100380_10008530_pt1 | contig 10068 bp, 5 predicted proteins | sample CryGeymeta201504_FD_80417 | JGI IMG/M metagenome (GOLD analysis project Ga0100380, IMG submission 80417) | Groundwater microbial communities from Crystal Geyser aquifers in Utah, USA - Crystal Geyser metaG 2015-04 | ecosystem: Environmental > Aquatic > Deep subsurface > Groundwater | place: USA... | reverse complement strand
GTGAGTTCATCGGTAGCATAAAGGTAGCGATGGATGAGCGCCATGGCTTCTACCCTATTTTGTCCTTCTTTAAAGGCTCCTTTTGCGGCTTCATCTTTGGCATTTTCTTTCTGGAGGTTGAGCAAGCTCGACACAATTTGTAAATTATTTTTCACCCGATGGTGTAATTCCTTTAGAAGAACCGATTTTTCCTTTTCCTTCTTTTCAATTCCTTCTTTTTGTTCGGCGACTATTTTCCGTGATTGCTTTAATCTGCGGTAAAGTATGGACACACTAATTAGCCCAATTAATAATATGATGGCCGCGATAGCGAGTATTCCAATCAAGGTGCTTTTGCTTTTGTTTTCTAAATTTGCCAACGCAGCTATGGCTTTTTGCTCGTCTGCTGCACGCTTGAGTAGGTCCGTTTCATGGCGCGTTTTTAATTCGGCTAAGACTTCTTGATGTTCAGAGGCTTGATAATCTTGAATTAGACTATCATACAATTGAAATTCCAAAAATGCTTCTTGATGTTTTCCGCTCCTGTACTTCCATAAAGCATTGTTTTTATGCACCATGGCTAGATCCTTTACAAGTCCAGCCTCTTTATAGAAGCGCGACATATCTTGTATGATCTCTTCCATTTGCGGAATGTCTTCACCTGCATCAAGAGCAAATTCTATCCGCTTGACTTGAACATCCTGGTATACTTTTTCATATCCAGCACTCAAAAACAGAGAAGCTGACTTCTTGAAGTATTCCTCTGCCTTTACGAAATCCTTTTCTTCACCATATATACTGCCCATATACATGAAATTATACGCAACACTTGTACTATCACCTATGGCTCTAGAAGCCTTCAAACCCTTTGCTAAATAATGACGCGCACTATCAAACTGTGAGGCTTGGATATAGATGATGGCCATATTATCATAAGCAGGAATCATGGAATACTCCACTTCCCCAGATTCCACCCATGACTCTAAGATTTTAAAATAGCTCAAGGCTTTTTCATTATCCATTAACTCAGAATAGATGGTTGCCAGACAAAATTTAATATTCGCCCTGGCATCAGTCGGACAATCTTGTTGTAAGCTGTCTGCAGTTAAAAAGTACTCTAGTGCTGTATTATTCTGACCAACGATGGCGTGACTAATTCCAATATTGGTATAATAGCGGATATTTGGTTCGCAATAGGCTATCCTATCTTTTAACAAGCAGGAATCTAGTAGGAGTCGTGCCTGTGAAAAATAACCTAAAGCTTCATCTAACTCAGCAACATAGGCATGGGTCATGGCAAGTGATGAAAAGGCGGCATACTGTAATTTTGAATTTTTATGGAATGAATAATTGGCGATAATATCTTCCATTACAGGTACTGCCTTAACATTCTCCGAGCGCCCCTCAAACATATCTACAATCTCTTTATTGAAGACGATAAAGTCCCGCGTCCATCTTTGATTTCTGGATTCTTTCTTGGCTTTTTCATACCAATACATAACCGAATCAGGCTGATTGGGAAGAAACGTCTTTGCCTGTTTTACATACTTATTCACAAGAACTGTATCGCCTTTGGTTTCCGCTGAAAGCTCATTTATGGAGAACAGAAATAGGATACAACTAGAAAGTATTTTAACCGAATTAAAAAGTTGAGAATGCATTGGCTGACGTTTGACTCGAAGGGTAATTTATACTTTTCTACTTAAAAAGGCCCGACAGGTTACTGCCGGGCCCAAACGATATGAGCAATGTTTATTCGGCTATAACAAGCTTCTTCTGGAACAATACTGCTCCTGAAGCATTTAGCGCCTGAACGAAATAAATTCCTTTTGGCATTTGACTTGGCAGTCTGATTTCTGCTGAATTGGAAGTACTAGTCAGGTCCATACAATTGGCCAAAACTTTTCCTTGCAGGTCAATGATTTGGTAGGAAGCAGTCGCCTGAATCTTTTCATTCCATTCCATATATAAGGTTGAACCGGCCTTGCTTGGATTTGGGAACATATTTATCGTAGAGTTGACCATTTTCGGGTTTTGAACGCTGGCAGGATATTCAATTCCGTATACACTATAATACATTCCTGTTGGAGTAACGCCAGGGGTTTCTTCATCTGAGCGGATTTCAAGCATTAGATCACCCCATCCTTTGCGGTAGTAGCTGTACGTAACAATGGTTTGTTTCGAGCCTTGTTCTAGACCTAAGCCTTGTACTAATGCGTCTGGAGCTGGTCCGCCACCAAGAAAAAAGCTATCAATTACCGTTTGTACTGTTTTGATAAGCAATACTTCCATCGTATCGCTATTTGCTCCTTTATAGGTCATAAGAAGATTACCATATCCAATTACTTCATTGGAAACCGCCATATGCAATTCATGATAACCAGGGACTTTGTTCAATCCAAAGCCTTGAATAGTCAACTCATATGGTGTTTTGCGTGTCATATTATTCGACCAAGTTTGTTGGTAGGTGATTGGAAATAATACCCTGTCGATTTCACCATTATAAAGCTGTTTATCAGGAGTGAAATGAACATTGTCCCCTGGAGTACCCGTAACATCGGCCAAAGAGATGGTTGTATCGTGTTGTTCTTTTCCAAACTCGGTATACCCTTTATCATCAAAACGATGGTGAAAATCGGTAGGAATTCCGAAAGTTGATAATTCAAGACGCGCTGCTTCAAAATGAATTCCTGCACTAAAAAATGGATCATTCGACTTGTAATAGTTGAAGTCAGCCAAAAAATTACCCGTTGTCGCCCTAAAGTCCCATAGCATATCGGCCCCGCCGCTTGGTGTTTTGTAGTTTAGGTAATTCTCAACATAACAATAAGACCTCCTGTGTTTGGCTGGATCAGATGCGATAGGATAATCGGCCTTAGTAATCGTGATTTGTGCCATGACATCTCCGGTATAGAGCGCACATGCGAATAATAGTGTTTTTTGTAAAGTACTTATTTTCATAGGGGTTTGATTTATTCGGATACAAACTAAACCCAGTGTCTGCTTTCTTTTTTTTATTATGTATGAATGCACTCCAATTCTGTTTAGAGTGATTATTTCATGTATAAGTGACATTTTAATGTGACGATTTAACAAAGGATATGCTCAATGAACAGGTTCTAAAATCATAAAAAAAGCCAACCTAGCACGAAGCTAAATTGGCTCTACTATTGAATGATAATCCGCTAATTCACTTTAATTATCTTTTCAATATTCCGCCTTCCATTACCCATCACTTCAATGCTGTACATGCCCTGAGGATACTGTCCAATATCCAATTGGTACTTAGAAGTCGTTTGAAAGGAATCCATCACATGACCGAGGGCATCATAAATCGTCACTTTGTATTGACCTTCTGATTTAAAATCTAGCATTACAAGATGCTTTGCTGGGTTCGGATAAAGGGTGAAATTATTTTCCTTAGCCTGTTCAGGAAGGGATAATGCCCGATCGAAATGGACATTATCAATATAGATATTCCCACCCAAACCTGATTTGTATGCGAACTTTAGGATGACTTCCTTTTCATGCTTATAGTCCTCTAAATTAATTGCTTCAGTGCGCCATTGCTCATCTGTAGGTTTGAAGAAACAGGCTTCTACACTGAGTGGATTTAGAATAGGTTCGTCTACCGTAGCCAATTCTGCACCGCCTTTTCTATACAGCTCGGTATAGTTTTGACCGCAGTCCGTTGAAATGGAAACAATTAAAGTATCTGCAAAGATGGCATCGGCCGTGAAATAGGGCGGCGTGTATTTGTGGTAGTTAAACGCCACATCAAAGGCCATGGAAGGTGCATCCGATTTGGTTAAATCCAATACGGGTGACTTAAAACTCTCTTCATACCCTGCCGTATAGAATATTAATATGGTATTGAAATTTGCTAAGGATTGGTTGCTATTATGCCCTATTTCATCGTCTAAATACCAGGTAAATAGACTCGATGTTTCATCATTTGTCCAAGCGTCAATCTGGTTTTCAAATGATTCCTGATATGGAAAAGCTACGGCTTCATCGCTGACATAAACTTCGGTCGTCGCTTCATTATTGATGGTACTTAATTCAATCGCGCCACCATTCACAGAAACAATCTGGACGTCTACCGTTTGACTGCCGCCAGGACTTGTGATTTCTGGAAGCACAACGTATTGATGTGCATAGCTAGTGAGTGAACCCGTCCATGTAAAGCTAAATTTTGTTCCGCCAACCTCATACTCAAATTGAATTTCAGCAATGGTGGTTGACCCCGTGTTTTGTATCAAACAACGTGGTGAAAGCTTGGTTCCACATGTTATGCTCGGTAATTCAACCTTTCGCAGACGCATATCGACTCCTGTGGGAATTGGCGTGTCAAAAAAAGGTACTGATTTGCTTATAATACTGCTATTGGCAATGCTATGACCCAGGCCCGTAACCTTCTCGTAAGCAAGCTGGGCATTATTTTCAATCAACTTATCAATCGTCAAGCCAATGGCATCGACATAAAGTTGATCAGATGCTCCATAACTGAGAAAAATAGGAATTTGACTTGCCTTTGGATAATCGAATCCAAATCCAATGTTTGGGTCATTTAAAACATCGGCAATACCCTGTACTGCTGGTGTACATAGCAAAATACCATTGAAGGCAGATAGATGTTCTAATCCATATTTCAAGGCACTTCTTCCACCTAATGAGAAGCCTTGTAAAATGATGTCCGATGCATTGATACTATAATTTGAATTCGCAAAGTTGATCGCCTCTTGTATAATCTGTTCATCGCCCGCAGGTGAATGAAAATCGCTGTTTTGATCTTCGCCTCCATCAGGACAAATAAAAATAGTTTGCGTAAAAATAGTTGGCCATTTCAAGGAATTAATCAATGCATTTCTGTAGTTGGCGGCATTATCCCCAAGCCCGTGGAGCGCAACAATTAGGCGGTACTCATTATGCGCATCATAATCAGATGGAACGAAGCAGGCTAGCGTCCGGTTTTCACCATTGAAACGAATCGTTTCCTCAAATGAACCTGTTGTCTGACCAAAGCTTTGTATGGCCGATGCTAGAATGAATAGCGGAATAAAAAAGATAGGATAAATCTTCATGGCTTATTTTGTTTGTTGAGTCAAACCTAGCCCTGCCTATGGTGTCAAATCCTCAAAATTTGTAATTGGCAATTATGAGCACATAACTGGATTCGCACACTTTGTTTTTAGTTGAGGACCTATACCCTATTTTATAGGTAGTTCAATGATTACACGCGTTCCGGTTTCTCCCGAGGCATGAATATCCTCGATACGGTAGCTGATTTTTCTTTCACTAGCACGATTCAGAATTGAAAGCCGTTCTTCAATATTCGGTAAGGCAGTAGATTGGTAATGTATGGCCTTTTGTTGTTTTATTTCTTGGGCTTTAACTCGACCAACCCCATTGTCGGTAAGCGTACATTGAATCATGTCATCTTTGAGCTGAAGTTCTACGGCTAAATTTCCTGCTGCATTGTCTTCTTTATTCATCAATCCATGCAGGATAGCATTTTCAATAAAAGGTTGAAGAATCATACTCGGAATTTCAAAAACCCCGTTTTCCAGTACTGGATCTACAGAAATGGAATAGCTGAACTTTTCACTAAAGCGTATGAGCTCCAACTCGATATAGAGTCGGATTTGCATGAGTTCATCTTCCAATGAAACAAATGTTTTTCCTGAGTTTTCAAGCACCAGACGGAGTAGTTTTGCAAAATTGGCCAGGTAGTCATAGGCCGCTTCCTTTTCTGCATTAATCACAAAATTTTGCGCAGTATTGATGCAGTTAAAGATAAAATGCGGGTTCATCTGTGCGCGTAATGCAACGAGCCGTATTTCTGCCAATCCGGCCTCCAATCGACTTGCATGTAGTTTTTGCTTTTGCTGACGGCGAAGGAAGAAAAACACAACGAAGAGTGCCAATAACAAGGCTGTAACCGTTACCAATAGGCCAATCCATTTCGCCTGTTTGAGGGCGCTTTCGTGAATGGAATTATCGGCTTCAAGTTGGGCAATCTGCTTTTCTTTCTTGGCTGTATTGAATTTAAGCTCCAACTCAGCCACTTTTGACGCATTGTTCAAACTATCAAAATCCGCCTTTAATCCCTGAAAATCAGTCAATACAGCATATGCTTCAGCGTGCTTCTTTTGTTTATTTAAACTTTCTGCCAGTAAATAAGTTGCTTCAAGAATGATTTCTGTATGGTTTCTACCCTTTGCAATTTTTAGCGCCTGTTTGCAAAAGTTTTCAGCCTGTGCGTATTCCAAGACTTCAAAATGATAGAAACCCAAGCCCAAGACAGCCATAGCCGGAATTTCCCTATCGGGTACTTGGAGGAAGGTTTTTTGCGCTAGATAAAGATAATGACGCGCGCTATCGCGTTGCTTTAGATTCAAGAATGCCGAGCCGATATTAAAATAGGAATAAGCAATCCAATAGTCATTATCCGGGATTTGTACCCGCAAGGCCAACGACTTTCTGTATTGACGCAATGCTTTCACAGGATCAATGGATGAATACATGGCCCCGATATTATTGTAGACCATGTCTAGGCCATTGTCATTTTTCAAAGCAGCATATAAGACGCCTGCTTTTTCATAATACGAATCGCTTTCTTCAATTTTATCAAAATGGACATAAACATTAGCCAAACGCAAATAACTATTCGCTAGTCCAAGCGTATCGGTGCCAGTTTTTTCTTGCAGGGTGATGGCTTCCAAACAGAGCTTCATACTTTCTTCATAGCGGGTTTGATACGAGATATACCAGGATTTTAGCGACTTAGCACGAGCAATTCCAAATTCAAACTTTTGCTTTTCGTATACTGCCAATAAGGAGTCTGTGAGGATAATACATGAATCGACCGAAAAGATTGCATAAGCCTTAACCGCTTGAAGCTCTGTCTCTGTTCTTTTTTCTGGAGTGGGTTGTACCTTGGCCAATTGCAATAGGCTATCCACATTGGAAAGGCGACTTTGACCGAATCCTTTGGTGCTCACCAAGAGCATGAATACCAAACTTATTTGGAAAAATGAAGTCAAAATCCGGGTTCTCATAACGTAAAGGAAAAAGATTTACTGTTTAGATTAATTTACGATTTGTAATTGGCCCTTTTTAGGTTGTGGTTGGATAATGTGACTTCGTATTTATTTCAAGGCTAAGAAATTCATAAATTCATCCTTCCTACTCTTAGATATACTAAACTCCTCCCCATTCTCCATCAATACAGATCCTCCTGCAGTCTTTAAGATGCGTTGAATGTATTTGGTATTGATGAGGGTCGAATTATGGATACGGAAAAAGGCATATTCGTCTAGGATGCTTTCAAAAAATTTCAGGTTTTTGCTGGTCGTAATGCGTGATCCATTCTTTAGACAAACATGGGTATAACTGCCATCTGCCAATAAGTACAGGATATCATTCACCTTCACAAATTCGTATCCTTCAGCCACGGAGAGTGTGAGCTTATGCTCTCCTTTTTCGGAGGTATAAAAGTTGCCGAGCATCTGTTTGAGGTTTGCATGACCATGCTGTGCTTTTTTATTTTCTGCTACCTTATTTATGAGCGCCTTTAAATCGCCCATGCTGGCGGGTTTGATGATATAATCTATCGCTGAAAATTTGATAGCGCGTAAGGCATATTCTTCGTGGGCAGTGATAAAGGCCACATGGAAGTTTATCTCGTCAAAGCGCTCCAGTAGTTGAAATCCACTTTCCTTTCCCATTTCAATATCGAGCAATACCAAGTCGGGCTTATTTTCTGTAATGAGCTGGTACGCATCGTCAAGATTGGAGGCTGTTCCAACAATTTCTACATTATCCAAAAAGTTTGTGATTGCTTTAAAATGGGTATCGAGGGCCCTTTGCTCATCATCAACCAAACAGATTTTTATTCTCATAACAAATAGTCAAACGCTTCTGGCAATTTAAGGAAGTCTCAATGAAGTCAATCATGTCTTGGCTGAAAGAAAATGATTCCTGTGATGAATGACATATTAAATTCACATTTTGAGGTTCTAATAAATCCGTTTCTTTTCTTTGTTAAAAAATTGACAATGAGAACTTTTTTGACAATTGGACTAATTGGAATTATTGGCCTTGGCTCTTGTCAGGACAGCACGCCCACTCAATCACCAGACGCTTTTCAGGCTTTATTGGATTCCACCTATAGCGCCAATCCAGGAAGTCGAGGAATGCTGATTTCCATCGATGTACCAAGCAAAGGCATTTCTTGGACAAATGCATTAGGCTGGGCCGATTCAGCAGCCGGAATTACACTCCAAAAGAATACGCCGGTGCTCATTGCCAGCATAACCAAGAGCTATATGGCTGCGGCTACTCTGCGCTTATGCGAACTTTATCCCGTTAAAATCGATTCGGCTATTTCCTCATTTATTGATCCATTAAGCGACTCCTTATTACGTACTGATGGCTATAAAACCGATAAAATCACGCTCGCTCATTTATTAAGCAATAGTAGTGGTATGGCTGATTTTGTGGAGACAGATTTTTATCAATCCAAGGCAGTAAATGAACCCAATCATGTTTGGACTCGGCAAGAGCAAATTCGTTTGGCCGTAAGCGATACAGACCCACTTGGAGAAGCCGGATCTCTATTTCATTATTCGGATTTAAACTTTATACTCATTGGTGAAATCTTCGAACACTTTACTCAAAAACCCTTTTATCAAGCTGTTCGTGACCTCTTGGCATTTGAGAAAAACGGACTCCATCATACGTGGTGGAATGAGTATGAAGAAGCACCTTCCGAACTCCCTCCTTTGGCCCATCAGTTTGCAAGAGCCTATCACGTAGATTCACGTACTCTTCATCCAAGCTTTGACCTGTTTGGTGCAGGAGGAATTGTTTCAACAGCTGGAGATTTAGCTCGCTTTTCGAGTTTGCTCTTTTCTGGAGCCTTTTTCTCTGATTCAAGTACGGTTGATTTGCTCACCACGATAAACGCACCCAAGCAAGAAAATGAAACGGATTATCGTTTAGGATTAATGGCTTGGGAAAGCGACGGATTTATGGCATATGGACATGGTGGATTCTGGGGCACCATGTTCCAGTATTATCCTGATATTCAAACTAGTATTGTGGTTTGTTCGATGGAAAGAGATTATTGGCGAGAGACGATTGCGCTTTGTAATAATGTCGCACAAGAGATTCGGGAAAAACAAAAAAGACCATAAAAAAGGTGGAACTAGTCCACCTCTCTGAAACGGTTGTCGCCACACATCTTGACGATTTTTGGCGTAAAGCTTCCGACCACATCTACCAGGTCTTTCTGACGTTCCATCACGTCGTGGATATTTTTATACGCCATTGGCGCCTCATCTAAGCCAGAACCAATTAAGGTGATTCCTGCATCGTCCAAGTGCTTAGAGACTGCCGCAGGATCCAATGTGTTTTTAGCCTTGGTGCGCGACATCGCCCTTCCTGCTCCGTGTGAAGCCGAGTTTATGGATGCCGATTCCCCTTTTCCGCGAACGATAAATCCTGGTGCGGTCATGGAACCTGGAATAATGCCAAGTACATCCTTGCTCGCAGGTGTTGCCCCTTTTCTATGGACGATATACTCCTTTCCATCCGCGCCAAATTCCTTCCACGCAAAATTATGGTGGTTCTCAATCATGGCAGCTGGTTCCAGCTTTAAATCGCGCGCAATCTTTGCATGGATTTGGTGGTGACATGCCGAAGCATAATCTCCCGCTAAGTTCATGGCCAACCAATACTCAGTTCCTAATTCTGAATCGAGGTCTAACCAAGCCAAATGCCTTACCTCTTGTGGTAAGCGACAGTTTTCCATAGCCAATTTGGTATAATGACCGGCCACCCCTGCTCCAAAGCCGCGAGAGCCAGAATGCGATAAGACGCTCAAGTATTTGCCAGGTTTTAACCCCAATTCCTTGTCTTCGATTAAAATCTCCGTCACGCCGAATTCCACGAAATGGTTTCCGCCACCTGAAGATCCAATCTGACGAATAGCTTTTTTATGAAGCTCTTTCACAATAGGGATTTCATTGAACAAGGGATTTGCTAGAACCTCGTGGTCTTGAGGCTTTTGAAAAGTAGCTCTAC
>Ga0100380_10008529_pt1 | contig 10068 bp, 8 predicted proteins | sample CryGeymeta201504_FD_80417 | JGI IMG/M metagenome (GOLD analysis project Ga0100380, IMG submission 80417) | Groundwater microbial communities from Crystal Geyser aquifers in Utah, USA - Crystal Geyser metaG 2015-04 | ecosystem: Environmental > Aquatic > Deep subsurface > Groundwater | place: USA... | reverse complement strand
TGATTTGTACGATGATGTTCATCTAAGCTTTCACTAGCTACTTTTTCAATATTAAGCAACTCATGATTCTGCACATTATAATATCTGTATAAATTTTCAATCATGGGTAAAACTACAGATTGAATAAATTTAGCTTTAATTTTATCTTCACGTAATGTTTCTTCTATCTTAGGCTGTTCAAAAAAATACTTGCCAAAAAAATTACTAGATGCAGTATTTTTCAATTTCCCACTGACAGAGGTAAATTCTAATAAATCATCAGCAATCTGTTGCAATACAGTCTCTAAAGACTGATCACTTTCTAGGTCATTTAACCATTTTTCTCCATATTTTTTCCAATCTTCATAGTTTGCTCGATAAGTGATATCTTTATCAGTTAACGAGCTTGAAATTGATCCAAGTAATGAGTTTCTTTCTTGAGGCTTTCTTACCTCAAAAGACTTTAATTTACCGATTAGGTATTGCTTTAGCTCTAAGCGATTATCTTTATAGTTATTCAACTCTATTTCACTTTTGAGGAGTCTAATCGCATTATTCAAGTCAGAATGGTTCAATGTTGAATGATAAAATTGCGTGGGCTGAATAATCGAATACGCTCTTATTGACTGGCAATTATCTATAAGCTTAAGTGAATTTTTATCTCGTCTCACTTTTTTAACAAGCGCATCTTCTTTCATACCATTTAATTCTACTGAAAATACACTAGGAATTTCTTTTTCAATTAACTGTTGAACAGATTTGATAACATGAGAATCAACTTGCAGACCTTGAGCGTTAATAACCAAATGAACTTTGTACCGACTAAATACCTCTTTATGAAAAGTAGGTTTTTTTTCACTCTCGTCTACTGATGTGTAACTAAAATCATTTTTAAAGTGTGTCCATAAATCATTATTAAGCCTATGGATGGTTTTATCACCAAAGGTTTTATCGTCGCTTAATGTAAGTTGACCTATATGAGTTGCTTGCACAGTCCATGTTAAGTTTGCTTGTCCATTTAATATATTTTTTTCAAGAGTTAACATTACTTTAAAAAATTCTTTCACAATTTAACCTCACATTATTTTGAAGATGCATCAACTATTCAAATCATAAACATACAAAAATATTTATTAACCTGTATGTAACGGCTGACTCTCTCTAGCTCGACAATTAACACGCCTCTCCGGAACGTAATTATTAAATGCTTCCCAAAGAGATTCTTCATATTGACAATTTAAGATGGTTTCGACGCTCAACTCCAACTCTTGGCTAATGTTACTCACTCTAAGAGAATATCCGGCACATTGATTAATCATATTTACCCATTTTTCGACAATAGATTGACATGAAGGTACAGTGATAGACTGTATCATAGAGCCATCTGAATCTGTTATTATTTTCTCTTCAACCAGGCCAGTATACTTGATATTGTAGATATTTGAAATTTTATTAGTGACTAGAATCATAGGAGCCATAACTTCTTTTAAAAACTTTGCTTTTATTTTATCGCTTCTTAGAGATTCATCAGTTGAGGGCGAGTTAAAAAACCCACTAGCTAACCAAGTTTTACTTGCGTAATTTCTAATCTTGTCAGTTAGGTTGGTGAATTCAAGTATGTCGTCAACAATAACTTGAAGGCTCTTTTGTAATGGTGTGTCCTGGTTATTTAAATCATTTATCCATTTTTTGCCGTATTTTTTCCAATCTTTAAAAGCGTCTAATTCATGCTCCTCTTCAAAAGTTGTTGAACTAGAAATAGTACCCATTAAAGATGTTTCTTTTTTTGGTTTGTCGGCTTGATAGTCTACTAACTTGTTGATCAGATATTTTCTTAAATTTGATTGAAAATCAGATTGCGAGTTTTTTAGTGCTATAGATTCCAGTTTGTGTATAATAAAATCGGACTGATTTGACACTGCACACACTCGAATAGAATTAAAAGCATTGATAACATCACTATCAATAATTTTTTCGTGTATACCTCTCATTGTTAATTTTCGTATACCTTTGATGTCGTTGATAATAAATCCCTTGAATTGATTTATTATATTTTTATCTAAATTAATAGACGTTTCGTTAAGAATCAAATGAACTTTGTATTTTTGGAAAATTTTTTGACAAAAATTTAGATCACATTTTTCATTATCAAATTCATTTCTAAAATCACGATATAATTGAAGATTTATATCCATAAAATCGTAGCTTTTATATTGTTTAACATGTAACTCAGGTGGATCTTTTATAAAATTGACAACAATTTCACACTTTAAGCTATTTTCATCTTTACTACTATCATCTCTATTTTGTATCAAGCTGATGGTTATCTCAAAAAAATCTCTCATATTATTAATGCCTCATTAATTTTAAATTTATCCATTTCACAAAGTAAGTACATTTCTGCTTTCGTTTGTTTCTTTTAATTGATTGTTATTAGCATACACATTTAAATCGTCCCAGAAGTTTTTAGTGATATGTGGTACCAATTTTTCAAAAAGGATGCTTGGAGTTTCTATTTGTCTGCTACACTTTAATGTAAAATCGCCACTACTATTAATACAAGCAACCCAGTTATTGATAAGTTTTTCGCATGAATCAAGGGTTACATACTCTGCCCTACCTTCTTTCTCAAATTTAGTTGTATAACTACTCGCATCTTTAGTAAATTTAATTATAGCAAAGTCTGAGTTAACCTTTAAAATAGTAAAAATTTTTAACACGGAAGGCCGTATAAAATTATTTAAAAGCTTCGCTTTAACTTTATTTTTTTGTAGTGTTGGCTCAACTTGAGGTGGAGTAACAAAATATCCACCAATGAATGTTCTGCTTGCAGCATTTTTGAATTTTCCACTGATTGAACTAAATTCAAAAAAATCGTCAACTATACTCTGTAGGCTTTCTTCTAGTGACTTCTCGCTATTTAAATTACTTAGCCATTTATGGCCATAATTATTCCAATCTTTCAAAACTTCAATAGTCTCAGCGTCTTCAGCAGAAATAGAACTGGAAAATGTTCCCATATAAGATATTTCTTTTGTAGGCAGGGATAACATTTGGTTTTCCAAATAATTCACTAATGATTGTTTGAGACCTTGCAAAAAATCATGCGCAATGTTTTTTTTGATGCATTTTTGAATTAAATATAGTACTGAAGATCTATCCACAGGTTTGTAAGTATGAAAACAGCTTTCTTTTGTTTGGTTGAGTTTTATCAATTGACGTAACTCACTAAGTGAATCTAATAAAGTGATTTTTGAGTTTTTATTAGTAATAACGACATCTTCATTAATTCCATCGAGGGTTAAAGACTGAATATTAGATATGTCTTTAGAAATAAGTGACTTAATTGAATTGATTACAGGGAGATTCAATTCACAATCATTTCTACTAATCGTTAAATAAACACTATAATAATTAAAAAAGTCTTTGTATAAACTATTCCCCCAATCACTTGAAGAACATTCATAGGATTGATTAGAATATCTTTTCTGAATTTGTTTGTTTAAATCTTCAATTGTTTCTACATCAAAGGATTGATTATCAAGTTGTTCACTGGATGGTCCTAACCCTAAAAAACTTATTTTAAAGTCTCTGGGAACTTCTCGATCTTCTGAGTTAGAAATCATACTGATTTTAATGAAAATTGGCATTATTATCCTATTAGTTTTATAACAAATGATTATAAATGGTTCAAAAATAAAAATCAATAGACTAAGTTTTAAAATTATTAATTATGAACGAATTATAGCTTTAACTTTAGGACTATTTTCTTATTTTTAGCAACTTCTCTAAAATAAACATTATTTTTGTAAAAATTAAAACATTGACCTGGGTACCAACCGGGGACCCCTAATAAAGGAAAAGGTTGTAGGCGGTTTTCACATAGCAATCGGCTTTGTTGGGTAATGGTTTTTGATAAAAAATCATCAATTATTTCAATTTGACTTTGAAAGTGATTCTTGAAAAAGTCTTGATTCACTTGAATCAGCATTGCTTTTGCTGTCAAACCAATGTATGGCTGCAAACATTTTTCCATTAATCCATGTCCGAACCCCCATACTTTCCATGTTAATCCATAGTTTGTGGATTCATTATGGAATATGCGCATCCATTCATGATTTTTTAGTTTATCAATAAACTCACAGTCTGTGTGTAATAAAATTATTCCATCTTCATCAAAATGTGCTAATAGATTTTGTCGTGCAGTACGGATTTTATTTTGAGTGCTTTTGAAATCTAGGCATTGAAAGTAGTTAAGTGTTCTTTTTAAATTAGGAAAAGTCATCCAGACAAGAGCATTCAGAGTATCATGCCAACTGTTTTCCCGTGTGGGTATTTTTTTATCTCTGTTAATTATAAGCTCATAACCATGACTTGAACCATGGACGTCACAACTTTGATTAATAAAAAAATAATTTTGGAGTCTATGCTCTATACGTAACTGATTTAATTCCTCCACAGTGAGAGGACACTTAATCTTTTGAAAATCAGAATGAAATACTGAATAAAGCGGATACTCTAAGGGTTGCATTTTTTTTAAGTAGTTTTTTTCATAATAATTAACCTATCACCACGTTTATTTTGAAATGTAGCTAATAACTTCCAGTTTTGCAATGTGGGTAGTACTTTCAATGCTTGTTTTTTATTGAGCTTGACGGCAATGATTTGCTCAGATGAGGCTTTATTCATTAACTGATGAAAATCGTCAATAAAATGCTGCTCCCAATTTTTTAAGACTCCTTGGCTGTAAAATAAATATTCAGCAGAATTGCTACGTAAAAAAGCCTCTTTTGCTAAGTGGCGATTTGACCACTGCCCGGCTTCACGTATATAAATCTTATCATAATGCCAGTGTGTAATATTGTAAATAAACATTCCCAACAAAATAGCAACTGTAGTCGGAAAATACCAAAATTTGAATTTATTTGTTTGTAAAACACAGTAATATTGGTAAAAATGATCAATCGTAAATGGCCCCCATAGTAACAGTATTAAGCAGATGGGCATCACATATCGTCCAGTTAAAAAATTAAAAGTACCTACAAAATATAATAAAATCAAAAAATTAATTAATAATGTGAATTTACATAGCATCTTTGCATACGATTTTGGAATAAAATGTCGTTTTGCAGCATAAGCACTTAGAAGAAATAATACCGGACTTGTCACTTTTACAGTTTCAAACAGCATTAACACCAATAGCCCACCAATGACGATAACTGATGCCCCATGTTGCGCTTGGTAATCAAGAACACTAACCTTCATTTCACTAATAATGGTAGAAACATTATCACGAATGGTGGGAATTGCATAAAATAAATTGATGACATGATCCATCCGCCCTATATGCTGTAAATCTGAATCTGCATAGCTGTAAGTAAAGTATGCAACCATGACTCCGAGAATTATAAGTGGTAATAAGGAGACAGCTAAGAATATCAATCTTTTAGAAAAAGTGAACTGATTCACGAATAAAAAGCTCATCGGCAATAATAAAACAAATATTAAGCCTTCGACTCTAAATGCTGCAGCGATCAATAAGATTATTGACCCAAACACTGCGTAGCGTAGTTTATTTTGGTTTACACTAGATATTAAAAAATTCAAACTTAATAAAAAAAATGCCCAATAGCCAAAATCTCGAATTATATAGCTTCGATAATCATTTAAATAAGGATGCACAGTAAGAATAATTAGTGCTAACCATTGGCATCGACGATTCCCTCCCAGCTGTTTGATTAAATTAATAAACGATAAAGTCAAAATTACTTGCAATAAGCCATTGATGACGTATGCTGACATTGTCAACGATAGGTGAAATAATTGACTAACTGTTGCTATAAGGATTGAATATAACGGCCATCGATATATTGCATAAGCACCTGCAAAATCATTATTCAACATCGCCTCAGCACTTCGCAAATAAAGAATACCATCAAAATTAATAAGCCTACCAGAAGAAACTGCCCAATACTCTAAGAATATAATTGAGATCATAGCAACTAAAGGTATGCGCATACGGCGAGATATATACATAAAGTGTATCCTTTTATTTGTCTGGCTTTCCAGCTTTGATATAGATACAAAAAGCTAATAATGGGCTTATTGCGATAAATACTAAAAGCCACTTAAAGCTCGGTAAAACCACACTAGCTACACTCAAAGGGAATAACCACACAATGTTTATTATAGCTAAGCTAATACTAACTTTGGCGTGACTACTCCAACGTATAGCAAGCTTTTGATAGGCATGGGATCGATGTGCCTGGTACCATTTTTGTTTGGTAAATACTCGATAAATTAGAGTATAAGTCGTATCAACCCAAAAACCGGCGAGCAGGATAGCCCAAGTTAATAGTGACATATTAGACATCAAAATAAGATAAAAAAAGAAAAAACCAATAAACCCACTACCAATGTCACCCATAAATATTTTTGCGGGCGCCCAATTCCATAGAATAAATCCGCCAACACAACACATCATTAAAGCTATAGGCATTAATAATTGGCTATTATCAGGCACAATAGTCATTAAAAGTAACAGTATGGCTCCTATCGTTAATAGCTCGATCGCAGCCAAGCCATCAATTCCATCCATAAAATTATATAAATTAATCATCCACAAGCCTGATAAAAATAAAAACATCATTAGCCATAATTCATTAATGATATTTAACTTATAGTTCACAGCAAAAAGTAAAATAGTGACAGAAACCATATGACAGACGAAGCGAGTTTTTGCTGACATATTATGCCGGTCATCAAGTAACCCAATTCCAGCCGTGATACTAGCAGCAAAAATAAAGAACAAATTGATAAAAGGATTTAAGTTATCTTTTATCACTAAATAGCAAAAAATAACCAAAAAAACGCTGGTAAAAACTAACCCTCCCCCACGAGGTGTGGGAATGACATGTGAACTTCGCTCATTGGGTACATCGACTAATTTTAGAGGCTTTGCGTAGCGCCGCAAAATTCCGGTTAAAAAATAGCTAATAATTAGTCCAACACTTAACAGTAATGTGCGCGTCATGGTTACTCCTCTCCAGTAGACGTTGGCTCTAAAATATGCTTAACATGATGACTCCAAGTATAATTATTTAATACTTTTTGTCTGGCAGCAACACCGAGTTTAGTCTGCCAGGCTGGGTTAGCGACTAGCCAGGTGAGCGCAATGATCATATCATCAATACTTCCGGGTTGGCACAAAATGCTGTTAACTTGTTGTTCAAGATCAACGTTAGTTAAATTTTTAGCCAATAAAGCGGGTCGCAAAACTTCTCCAATTTGTTCAAGGTCAGAAGCAATGATAGCTTTACCCATTGCCATATATTCAAAAATTTTTGTAGGCGAGCCAAAGAATCGAGTATCTCCAGGAACTTGGTGAGGAGAAAACAGTATATCTGCAACAGCAAGATAGATTGCCGCTTCAAATTGCGGGATTAACCCTGTAAAGCGACAGTAAGAGCTAATTTCACTGTGATGAATAAGCTGTTTAACTATGGGTAATTCGAATCCGTCTCCGACGAAAAAAAAGTAAAATTGATTTTTTTTAAACCATTCTAAGTCATTTTTAGAAAGCTTAACCAAGGCTTCAGCTAATCGGCTTACCCCGTGCCACACACCATAAGTCCCAACAAACATACCTATAGTCGCATGCTCAGGAATATCATATCGCTGACGTAATTCAATCAACTGACTACTTGTGTATGAACTTGGATTGAATAACTCTGGGTCGATGCCATTCGGATAAACGACCACTCTATCTCTATTAACATTGTTACAAGTTATTTGTTCAGCTAGAGGCTTAGAAACTGTTACAATACGGCAAGCTGCCTGGAGCATTTTTTGTTCAACTTTTTCAGCTAATTTTTGGAATTTTAACCCTTTTCCCCAATTTTTAGCAATCCACGCCTCCGAACCATTATATTCGACTACTAGCGGAAGAAGTTTAAAGCGATGAACCAACTGAGCACCACTCATATTTGCTAACGATAAACGCTGGTAAATGAAATCAACCTTATTCTTTGTTAACCAAGCTTCTAGCTGCCTAGTCACCATAAAATTGAATCGATATAAATTGGCTTCATATGGTAAGCCATACATTTTTAGGGGCTTTAATAATAAAAATTTGACTTTTTTATCTAAGCATAGGTTGGGCTCTACAGCGGCATAAGTGACATCATAACCCTGCTTTACCATTGCATTACAAACGCCCGCTATATGACCAACTGAGCCTCCTGCCTTTATCCCAAACCACAAATTTGCGTTGATAAATAAGACTTTAGGAGAATTTTTGTGGTCTAATTTAAATGTAGAGTTTTGCCTAACTGTTGGCAATGTTAAATAAGTTTTGAGTAAACAAGCATGATTAGCCACAGATGCCCAAATAAACTTTAAAGCAGCTACCCAATGATGTTTTTGGCTAAGTTTATAGACTACACAGTCATGATTAATAAATAAAACACTTTTACTTGCAGTGAATAAGCTTAAGAATTGTAAAAGCGGTAATAAAGCCACACTCGTCGGATCTTCTAAAGGAAGAATAAGTTGTCCTTTAATTTGGCGTAACTGTTTTAATATTCCCCATAGGCCATTCGCTTTAATTTGCTGCAAATTCACATATTCAACCTTGATTTGAAATATTTTAGCTATTTTGCTACAAAATCTTTCAGATAGCGGATATGCAATTAAAGCAGTTACCGGAGAATTCTTATCATCCATTCGAAGATTTTTGCCTATTTAATTTAGTGATATTATACTCACTTCTCATTTCAAATATAAGGCTTTAGCTAAGGGTAAAATGTTAAACGAACAGAATTTAACCATTTCAGTCATTGGTTTAGGTTACATTGGGCTACCTACTGCCAGCTTTTTGGCTTCAAATGGTTTCATGGTTTATGGAACTGACACTAATAAGCACGTTGTAGATACAATAAATCAAGGAAAAACCCATATTCAAGAGAAAGATTTAGATGCGCTATTAAAATCTGTTATCGATAATGGCCAATTTAAGGCTAGTTTAGAAATACAACCAGCAGATATATATATTATCGCCGTTCCAACTCCTTTTGATTCGCAGCTCCAACCTGATTTAACTTATATTGAGCAAGCAACTCTAAGCTTAGCAAAAGTAATCAGCCCTGGCAGCCTGGTTATTTTAGAATCAACTAGCCCTATTGGGACCACAGAAAAAATTGGTGAGTGGATATACCAAGCGCGGCCTGACTTAAAAATTGATGGCTATGCCAAGGCCAGCGATTCTGAAGTCATTTGTATTGCCCACTGCCCTGAAAGGGTGCTACCAGGTAGAATCTTAATAGAACTTAGAAAAAATAACCGCATTATTGGTGGCATAACCAGCCGCTCTGCTAGAATCGCTGAAAAATTCTATGCGCAATTTGTAGAAGGCAGAATAATCACTACAGATGGGAAAACTGCTGAACTAACAAAGCTTGTAGAAAATGCATTTCGTGACGTTAATATTGCTTTTGCAAATGAGCTATCAATTATCTGTGACGAATTAGACGTCAATGTTTGGGAGTTAATTAATTTAGCTAATCTCCATCCGAGAGTTGATATCCTAGCACCAGGCCCAGGTGTTGGCGGTCATTGCATTGCTGTCGACCCTTGGTTCATTGTCGCCTCGAGTCCTCATAATGCTCGTTTAATTCAATTAGCAAGACAAATTAATGACAACAAAAAAGGCTATGTAGTCAAGAAAGTATTAGAACAAGCAGAACAGCTAACTAAACCCCGTATCGCGATTTTAGGATTGACTTACAAGGCTGATATTGACGATCTTCGTGAAAGTCCTGCATTAGATATTGCTCATCAGTTAATTACTCAAACTAATTTTGAATATTTAGTTGTAGAGCCAAATATTAATGTTTTGCCAGAGTTACTTCATTCATCAAATTGCCAACATTATGAATTCAATGAAGCCATTGAGCTTGCTGATATTATTGTATTGCTCGTTGATCACAAAGAATTTGCTACCATACATGGGTCGTGCTTGCGAGGCAAGGCTGTAATTGACACGAAAGGTGTCTGGGAAGGACTTTGGTTTTGAAACAAGTTATTATTAAG
>Ga0100380_10008526_pt1 | contig 10072 bp, 7 predicted proteins | sample CryGeymeta201504_FD_80417 | JGI IMG/M metagenome (GOLD analysis project Ga0100380, IMG submission 80417) | Groundwater microbial communities from Crystal Geyser aquifers in Utah, USA - Crystal Geyser metaG 2015-04 | ecosystem: Environmental > Aquatic > Deep subsurface > Groundwater | place: USA... | reverse complement strand
ATTAAAGTGGTTCAGCAGCTACCTGTTAAATGCTAGCTTAAAAGGGCTTGACCATTTTATTTTAATACACGAATAGACTAATACGTTTATTCGAATAATGAATTAAATTAAAGTGGTTCAGCACCTACCTGTTAAATGCTAGCTTAGAAGGGCTTGACCATTTTATTTTTACTATTGACAGCCAATGGGCCATTATTTAATAAAATCGCACTGAGATAGTAATTAGATCACATGCTGTTAAAAATAACGGGTCATATTACTTAAGCCCAACAAATGGTATTTCCAGAAACAACCCCGGGATTGTGTTTTTCCCCATCCCGGGGCAGTTTTGGAAATCCTGGGGTTGGGATATCCCTGGATTGGTGATAACATATTTTCTCATCTCATCAGCATCATTGAAAATCTCCGCGTGGCAACAAGCATCTAGGAAGTACAGTTCAGAAACCCATCACTAGTAATGTAGCTACGTGTACTCGAGTAGTAATCTTTCCAGCCATCCAGTCGTCAATTTTCTTTCCCCAAGTACGATGATTCCTCTTTGAGTAAAAGCCGAATTGCACGCAACATTGGACGCCATTCTTCTTCCAACGCTTGTTTGGTTCGATCGTCCAGTTCCAACAATCTGGCTTGACACTTGGCAAGTTCTTGTTTACGATTTGTCAGTAGCGCATGTAACAGATCCTGCTCAAAGGAATCCTCATCTGGTTGAATCAAAAATTGTTGTTGTTGTTGTTCCACCAACAATGCTGCCATCATGGACAGTCCTCCTGTTTGGAGAGATTCCCGAGGTTGTTGTGTCGTACCGTCCCAAACGTACAGATCTCGCTGTTTCCCTAACCTTTCAAATAGTACCCACAATTGCGTCAACACGTGTGAAGTAAAAAAGTGTGGACGTGCTGTGGTACACGCCACGAACAAATCGTGTACATCCATCGTCACAACGGATGCAGGATTATCCGGTACGACAAAACCGTACGTTAATAGCATTCTGAGATTGTCTCGTTCCTTGTCGTCACCGTACGATATAAACACTTGATCGTGCTTCTTGTAGGCATCATTGGATTGGATACGATAGTACGAACCTTCCTGATGATTGTTGTTGTTGTTGTTGTTATTATTGTTATTGTTGTTGTTCTCGTGAACCAAACTGGGAGTTGTTTTTGCACCAAATTGATGATTCAACAAATCAAATCCTGGTAACAAGACCCGTATTTCGTGTGTTCCACCTGTTCGGATGCGTGTATCGTCTGGACCGTCCATGCCGACACACCGAGATCGTACCGTACTAAAGGCCCATAAAAAGTTGTCGACAGACATTACCGTTTCGATTGTTTCCTTTTTGGATTCATCACCATCATCGTTCTGCGACAACACCAACAACAACACATCCAACATGGTCGCGTGTAACATTCGACAGTGTTGTTGGTAGGCGCGTATCAACTTTTGGTAGGCCAAGGGCAAGCATTCCAATAAGACATCTGGCATTTGCAGTACGGAGTATTGCGGCGGCAAGGACGCAGCATACGGATCTTGGTCATTCTGAAGCAGTAACAGTCCCGTGGCCAGTATTTGTTCGTCTGATAACTGCTTGTTTCGGTTGGCAGCAAGAACAGAAGGTGTAGCAGATGCAGTCGTAGCAGCAGCAGATGCAGTCGTAGCAGCAATGTCGGCTGCCTTGGACAGCAAAGGATACGTTTGAAAAAGTGATTCGACCGTCACAGCCTTATCCGCGGGAACTTGAATCAAGACATCACCAACAGATCGATCGCGTGTCGTTCGCAAGCCACGTCCCGTAGTAGGAAAATTGTAAACTTCCAAATCATACTGTGCCAAGTATTCTACCAACCATGGTGGTGGTGGCGGTGGTGCGTCTGCTAATTTGTTGCTGTTGCTGTTGCTGTTGCTGTTGCTGTGGTTGTTGTTGCTGTTGTTGTCGTTGTTGTTGCTGTTGTTTGCAGGATTTCTTCTTGTGGATGTAGAGAATGCGAGAACAATCGGGAGGGTGACTGCGGATAAAAATAGCCATGACACTAAGACTACGAGAGACTTTCTGTGGGTCATAATATTTTTTAAAGTCGCTGCATGTAGATGTGGCAAAGAGCAGATTTACATGTACAATTTGCCTACTAGCAAAGTAGCGAAGTATGCTGTATGTGCTGATAAGAGGGATCGATGCGATGTTGTGATTATTTGTGATGGTTCTTGGTTTTTGTTGAAGGGGAGTACGTTTGTTTTAGTCACGAATTCAGTCACAAAAACAAACATTCCGGAAATGGAACCTACAACCTACAACAACATCATCTACTTCATGTTGTATGCTGATGATAGGGTAGGGTAACCTTCAATTTCACACAGAGTACTCGTATCACGCTACTACCATACCATATACTGCAACTTGTCTCACATCGGACTCGACAGGCTGCATAGTCGACTCGATCGCTACATTGGTTGCTAGAGACAAGATATCGAAAGAATATTACCTCTTCTTCTAAGATCAGCCAGTGGAATGTTACAACAACCGGCACAATCGACGACGCTGTTGGAACGCATCGGTGGAAGGCCAATGTTGACGGTCATTGTTCGGACCTGGTTCCAGCGGATCTTTACGGTAGACGAATTGCGTCAATTTTTTCGTACCGTCGATCTGAAAAAGGTGACCAGTCATCAGTGGGAACTGTTGTACGTACGTGTTGTGGACGAACCGCCGTCCGGAAGAAGAATTCGATTTCATGACCTTGATTCGAACCAAACACGAGCACCTCTTTCTGTTGGGACTGAACGAACATCATTACGATAGATTTATACAATTATTGGAAGATTCTATGCGTACCTTGGGACTACCGTCCGAGTTGATACATGAAGCCTTACAAACGATTGGACCGATACGACACGTCTTTGTGGAAGGCGGTGCCATGGCTTCACGTGGATACTAACGACACGACACTCCTACTTGATAACGAGACGGTTATTTGTTTAAAAAAAAATAGAACTCTACAACAATACTTTTACACATGCCCATGGACGGCAGTCATTTTATCGTTTCCTGTTCTTGTCCTTGTTGAGCTCGCAACTCGGTACTGCTAATGTCTACTCGAAAATCCGATTCTGCCAACAACACGAACAAGTCTTTGACGTCTTCTGGCAATCCTTCGAGGGTATGCTCGCCGGTTACAAATTTTTCACCGCTGCCATCTGCCATTTGTTCCAGTCGTCCACCGACCACAAAATCAGCTCCCATGGAGCGCTGAGCTTGCAACATGTTCTCGTAGGAGTTATCGTAATATTTAGGATTCAAAATTCGGACCATGGTATCGGTACCGATCACAAAGGACCAGCGATTATCGGTGGCTGGAGAATTGTCATTAATATTCGATTGCAGTGGTGCGGGGGCGTATTGTCGCAAAACGTTTACCTTGTCGGCAAAGAGTGGGGCACTGGTCAACAAAATACCCCACTCAGGAATTCCCTGATCGTCGTTCTGTTGCTGATACAAAACATCACGAAATTGTGACACACGTCGTGCCACTTCCTCTGGATCCATGGAAGGTTTGTCCACATTGGTAATAGAAATTTCGAATACCAAAGGTCGTTTGCTACTGCTGCTGCTGTTGTTGTTGTTGTTGTTCGTGGAGGTTTTGGAAATGGCCGCACGAGCCAGTCCCACGTGACCCTGATGAGGTGGATTGAAACTGCCGGGAAAAATGAGACAATTGTCGGGCAAGACGGGAAAGACGAGGGATTCCAAAAAGCTGTTCTTGTTGTTGTGCGATGCATCGTCGTCACTGGTATTGTCGCGAGACCTAGGTAACAGCAACACAGCCTCTTCGTCTCCCGATAAAATACGATTAGCAGCCGATTTCACAGGATCCTCATTAACAAAGGTATTGGATTTGTCTCCCATTTGCCATTGCTCAATCGTTACACCATTGTATTTCCTAGGATCTATGACATCTTCTGATTTGGTTGGTTGTGGTTCCATCTTGTGGCTAATGCTGCTGATGCCGTTCATGCCATTCTTCGCAACATTGCTATGCTTGGTATTCAACTTGGCCATGGCCTCCAAGGTTCGTAAAATCATGTGACTGCAAAAGACATCTTGTTGGAACCGAGATTGCGTAGGACAATTGAGTACAAGCTCCATTCCTACCTGACTGCCGACAGCATGTGTAGCCACAATATTACCATGACTGGGTTTACCTGTTTTGGACATGCCTCCTTGCGTGGTCGTTTTAAGTGTCGATGCCGAACCCAATCCTACGGTATCTCGCAAGGCCAACAGATTGGCACTCGCAGAGTCAAAACTGCGCGACTGCAATTGCATCCCCTGAAGCAAAGCTGCTCTAGAAACCAAGGTGGCCGCTTCTGCCGAACTAAAGGAAAAGCTCTTATCGCTCGGCAACGTTTTGCCCACGTAGGTTTGAAACGACGATCGATCGTAGGTGACCGTCCCTTCCAATAACAATTGTGAGGCACCAGGCGTGGCCGCTAATGTGGAGAGAGCGTGTCCACCGCCTCCGGCAATGGCCATACACACTTTTCCCAGTGCCTTGTGGTTTTCGATCAACCACTGGGTCCGCTGTTGCAAATGATGAAGACTATGGTCGTCATCTTCCATTTCCGCAGGCGGACAAGGAATTTGCGTGGTCGTTATTGTTTTGCAGGGTGCATCGCGAAGACTTTCATGGCTGGAGGCGACCATACTGAATCGCAACAGAGGTGTTAATTGAGTTGGATGGAATAATAATGATCTCTGCCGGATGAAACGAGAAGAAGACAGGATCCAGGACGTTGAGACCATCGGCTGGTGCAAAGAAAGAAGAAAGAACAGCAGTGCGTGAAGTTGCGCTTGTGGAGACGACAACTTTCGGACCAGGTTCATGGGTTTCTTCTTTGTTGCTGATAGTCTGTGTTGCAGTGCGTCCGCAGGAGAAACAGTAGATTTGTTTGCTCCTTGTTTGCTTCGCTTAACATTATTATTATTTTAGTGCCTTCTTTTGGTTGTTGTTTACAGTAGTAGTAATCTAGTAGTAGTAGTAGTGTTGCGAAGCTTAAGATCATGAACGTGACGTCAGTTGAAATACGGAAAGAATGTGCGTCTTTCTGAATTTAACATCAAAGTACTACTCTAGCTAGTAGTAAGGGAATATCAATCATCAATCCCATGTTAACCAAAACCACAACCATCATGAACAAACCTTATCCCCGCCAGCCTACTTATTAGTTAACCCAAATGCAGCCACAGTCGATGCCATGCGCTGCCTTCTACAAAGTTATATACTGCTGATTGCTTGGCAACTCCTAATCAACATATGCTGCAGTGAACTTGCAAATAATGTGGATGAAAAGCAGCTACGGCAAGACTCACAACAACCACCACAACCGCACTCAACAGAAACTTTCACAAGAACAGACGTCGTGACCACAGATTCGATACCTCACGATGACGAATGTGGGACAGTGAAGCAACGATGGAGCGAAGCCAATGTTCAAGATGTGATTCGATTATGGAATCTTAACGATCAAGATGCTACGAAATTACGACAACTGGGTGCCGCGCTTGCCGACGTGGACCACTGGAAGAATGACCCGTACGAAGTCGTCCGATTCCTGACGGACATGCAGTTCGATGTCACCAAGAGCGAACCAATGTTTCGCAAAATGATTCAGTGGCGATTAGATCATCAAATGGATACATTTTTGGAACGATACACACCCAGTGAACTCATTTATTACAGTCCCATTTTTATGCTCCGAGGATTGGATTTGGACAATGACCCAATCTATGTCATACGAATCGGTGAGCTCGATGCCTGGGGATTGTACAAAAGTTTAGGTTACGATGGTTTGCTGGAGGCTAATTTGTTTGTAACGGAACTCATGTCGACGCGACAATCGGGTTTGCCACATCAATACAACTGGCAGCGAGATTCGTACGAAGCGAAGGTCGGACGCAAGTTTGCCCAATTTACCTGCATTGTGGATTTGAAAGGATTGTCGACGCAACTTGTACGACCGACCATGTTGGGAGTACTGAAAGAATCGGCTCGGATCAGTCAAGACATGTACCCAGGATACAGCAAGCGTGCCATCATCATCCGGGCACCAAAAATATTTCGCATGGCTTGGTACGTGCTTGTGGCATTTATTGGTCTGCGTGTTTATGAAACGTGATATATACCTACTGGTGATAATTACTGTTTCTTACCGTAAATTATCGTGTTTCTACTATTATTTCGTGAACAACAGGGAAGTAATTCAAACTTTTTATGATTCACGAGTCCGAGATAAACTCGTCTTTGTGACGGAAGATGATTATTTGGACGTTCTGGAAAAATACCTCAACCGGGCACATCTCCCGGCAGTCATAGATCCCGTTCAAGGGAAGGGACAGCCCATGCCAGGGTATTTCGAAAATGTTAAAATGGAGGGAGGGCGTATTCCCAGACAAGTATTAAAAACACCATAAATAGATAGAGCCAAACATTTATGAAAATGAGATGTCTTCTCTCAATAGAACAGTGCTTTCCTTGGCAGTACCAGCAGACTCCATAACAGAAGGAAATATTACTCATCTCAATCTCAATCATATTCCGATGGTGATATGTTCAGAGAGATTCGGACGCTGCCTTCTCTGTTGTCAGCTCCTATAACCGTTTGGCAAGAAGTCCTCAAACCAGTAGTAGGATCTTTCGAGCTCGAGGGTATCTTATTCAAGTACTCTTTGCCCTCTAGTATACGAACCATGCATGTTCCACAACTTCCCTCTCCGCCACAATTCATACCACTGCTATTAACGTCAACACCATTGCTTTGCAGAAGCTGTCTTAGATTATCTCCCGCCAATCCTTCGAGTGTAATGGGATCGCCTTTCCTGTTGACTCCTTCCACAATCACCAGGAATGGTTCGCGCGGAACAAGGCGATTGAACTCTAACAGAATGGATGCATGAGAAGAATCATCCTGTGCTGTGAGCAGCTTTGCCTCTGTTTTGGCGTGAATGATAAGGTCCATGGTGGCACCATAGTCGAGTCCCATCACGCCCTCTTTCATGACTGGAATTCCTTCTTTGGACAACACACCCACGCCGACAATGGTATCACCAACTTCAATGGGAGCACTCGCCTTTGCAGAATTCCCACCGACGTGGCTGACCAAGACCAATCCTCGCCCTTGAGTGGTAGTCGAATGTGCCACCTCTGTTAATTCCAATCCCAAACTGGGATCAACGGAAATGGTGGTACGAATTCTTTCGATACCATATTTTGGATCCTTCGAATCAAATCCATGGCTTTGTACGCTCACGCGCAATCGCTGTGCAATTGCTTCGAATTTGTCATGGAGATGTCGATCTTCGACAGATATGTGGTCTTGATTGATAGCTTTCAAAGAAATTGGAGATATTCGCATCGGCTTTGTTTGCGGATGAAAGCTGTATGCTTTATGCCAAGAACACAAACAAACAAATAATAGATAAAGGAACTTCATGCTTCAGAGTATGAGTTATTTATCTACTAAGGGCAAGGCAGGGCACGAGAAGGTAATCGTTGTGTGTGAGTGTTTTGAGTTTTGAAAAGGGTAATAAGTTGTTGTTGTTGCACTATTTCCATTGGATATTTTGGTTCACGGATTCGAAACACTCCAGGACTCGCTGAAGAATTCAGTCAGTTAACACAAACTCATGACGAATGCAAATGAGAGATTGGTACAGAAATTTTCTACTCGGAGTAGTTTTCAAAAATCAAGGACAAAGTCGTCAAATGAATTTAAGCTTTTTAAAATTACCAAAACTCGGCACTGCCTTCCCAGCTGGCAAAATCTTTGTAAAATCCTGGCTCGACTCCACTCTTGGAGTTAGTAGAGTCTCTCTGCGCAGAACGAACCTGGCGCACTCCTAATGAACGTTCACCTATGCTGCGGCGACGGTCTGCTCGAATATTGTCAACTCCATTCAAAGCTGAAGCCGGAAAGAGGCCATGGTGGTTTCTGGCGGTGATTTCCAATTTAGTATCTTCTTTGTCAACGATTTCTCTCAAGAATCTATCTAAAAGCTCAGGATTGTTGCGAACGGTTCTGGCGATAGTCTTGGATACAGAAGGACCTCGAGACAATAAGGCCTTTTTCAGTGTTTCAATCTCTACTTTTCTCTCCTCTTCTGCCGATTTCTCTTGTAGCTTCATCACCTCTAATGCTGCTTGTTCTTCTTTCATGATAAACTCGGCAGTCCTACCGTTCAAAACATCTTCCTCGCTGAGAGGTTTGACTGCACTGATTCGCTGCACCTGTTGACCTGCCACTGCTCGAGTGCGGTCTCTGCCGCGATCAGGTCGAGCCCCAAAATTTCGGGATTGGGATGTATTGTGTCGACGAAGCGGTGCGGATGTTTCCTCTTTGCCAACTCCTGAAGTTCCTTCAGTTGTAACGGCTCGACGAATACAATTTGATTCATTCTTGCCGCTACTGCCAGGGCATCGACCTGATCGCGCAATCCTCCTGCTGCGACTGACTCGCTCATTCGCCTTACTACACTTCGCCATATCTTTTGACTTGCCATGTCTCTCTGCCGACTTGCTGCGGCTTTTCCTTTGTTCTATTCTTGGCTTGTGTCGCTTCTTGTTGTCGCTTCCGCTCTTTTTTCCCCCTCTGTCATGATCATTTTTCAGACATATGTCGCTATCATTGTCAAGGGAATCATCATCGGACGCATCTGAGCTGCTTGTGTCCTTCTGTTCGGGGTCCTCTAAAAAAAGGGTATCTCCTTTGGATAAGTTATGTAAGTCGAAGGAAGCGTAGCCAGTTCTTGTCGTGTAGGTGGTCAATCCTAATTTTTCTAAAGTATCCAAAATATCTTTGGCAGCATCTTTGGCGGCACGATCACCGGCTCCAGCTAAAATTTCATCGTGAAAACTCTTGTCCATATCAAAACTACTCATGCTGATGTTGCCGACCGTTTGCAAAGCAACGGTTTCTCGTTGCTTGTGTCCTGATGGCTTTGAAAAGCCTGACTCAGCAGTATGATGAGAGTCTGCAATGATATCATCCAGACTCAATTCTTCAGAACTTTCCCAGATTCTCTCGGCAATTGCTGCATACTTGCTGTTGCCCTTGTGGTTATCGAATCTAGGTGTTTCGCGATTTTTCTTAGTAATTTCCGGGCACTGGTTTATTTCGCCATAGCTTGACTTTTTCCGTGCTTCTTCAAACTTAATGCTGCTAGTGCTTACGTCTTTGGTTTTATCTACCACCGCTGCCAACGATGATGACTTGAACGACTGCGAACTGGGGATCTTGTCTATGACCCCGGCCAAGCAGTTCTTGAGGTCCAGTGATTCCTGAGTAAAGGAAGCAAAACTGCTGCTCAAATCGTTTTCGGCAGTCACACTTTTCTCTCTGACTTGGTGTGCGATGCTCAGTCGGAGGGAGGAGCAGGTATCACTGGGATTCATGGGTTTATCTGGGGAGTGATTCATAGGTTTACAATTGATTGCTGTGATTTCACGATATTATAGTGATCGAAAAAAGCAACGAGAATCCCGGCTTTTATTTACGACCAATTTTCACGGGTGAGACCAATAATTTTCACCGATGAGAACTACTCTAGCTACTAGTCTACCAGTACTAGCTGGGGTAGCTACAGTACTAGTCTACAGTATCATTATTTGTTGCTTGCCAACACGCAACGATCGAAGTGGCGAATTTCAAGTACCATTCGGATATCCTTCAATCGGGGATAAGAAGGTGTGACACGAGATATTTAGGAACAGATTCAGTCGTTTACAGAAAAGAATTAATGAGATTGGATATCCAAGTCTCATTCCCAAACACCCAGGCATCATTTTGTGATGAGTTATTGTCCTTTTCGACACAAGTAGTACCTACCATACTGGATACTGGTAACTGGTAACACACAATATGAGTTGATCGGTTGATCGTTGATCCCTTTGCCTAACAAAGATGTGGTGCAATGCTATATTAACCCTTCGGGGTGCCAATGGTTGCCTTCGGGTGGCCTTGGCGCCCTGCGGGCGCCATAGTTGTGATCCCCGTAAATTAGATGTTCAATTTTTTTTTTAAT
>Ga0100380_10008516_pt1 | contig 10080 bp, 9 predicted proteins | sample CryGeymeta201504_FD_80417 | JGI IMG/M metagenome (GOLD analysis project Ga0100380, IMG submission 80417) | Groundwater microbial communities from Crystal Geyser aquifers in Utah, USA - Crystal Geyser metaG 2015-04 | ecosystem: Environmental > Aquatic > Deep subsurface > Groundwater | place: USA... | reverse complement strand
CAAAAAGCAAGTTGAAGGTCTCTCAAAAGTCATCATTGATCAGCTGGCTCTCCGCTAGTCTTCCAGGTAGTTCCATCCAGTCTAATAAATTCAGGGCACCTATAGATACAGTATCAACAGCATGATTATGGAGCTATCCTCCCTTTAACTGTCGTAAGTTGCTGCTTTTGAAGATAGCAATACTGTCATTTCAAGTGTTCGGACTAAAAAGATCAGAAACGAGTTCAAAAATGCAAACTACATATTGCAGTGCACTCGTAACAAAGGAAGGTTTGTCATTCCTCTTATGATGCTGACTCAATACAAAGGATTTCAAGTATTCGCAAGACACATTCTTCATACTTCTTCATAACTAGTGGCTGCAGTATCTACTCTCCAACACGATAGCACACAGCTTTAACAGGAAACAAAGATTAATAGGAATCTTTTTGAGAATGAAAATAATATCAAAGTAGTATCAGCGGACCGTCGGTGGTTTGAAAGAATGAGCCAGAAAGGAAGTAGACGGAAAGACTTCGATTGCTGTTTTTTGAATTAGATAAAGCACTATCTTCCTCAGGATTTTTTTGGAGTCGGTAGAGAAGGATCCGAGCAGTATCAATTGAGAGCTTAGCTATTAGCTGATGAACAATACTAAAGTATTCTTTTTGATGGTAGCGACTTATCCAGTACTTGCAAACAATCCAAAATTTCAAACGAGGCCAAAGCAGCCATAAATCTTTTGACAGACGTTTCCTCTTCCATCCCTCTTAGAGCCAGTACTCTTGTGGAAGATCTTCAAAACCTCGATGAAACTTTTACGAATTCACATTAGTTGTCAGAATTGATGCACTCGAGTGGAATCAATATCAGATATCTGGGTTTGCTACTTTAGATCGCCAAGGAACCCTGGCTTCGATCTTTCATCATATCCGAAATGGCAGCAAGGGCAGCAAAATATTATTTGAGATATGAACTGTTGGAAAGTAGTTTCAATCTTGGACTCGATTCTGCTAGTAGAGCCCAGGACTATCAAATAGGTCTACTGGTTGGATGGTTGAATAAATTATTGGGAGTTGGCAAATAGAGCGATATCTTGTGGAGGTCCATTACTCGACAAGCTCTTCTATGCTTTAGAGCAAGCATTAGCAGATAGGGAATCAACACTGGCTTTTTTCTTCAAGCGCTGATGCACCATGGTTGCTTCAAAGTAAATTTTCAACAAATTATGCACAAAATATTTGAAACCAATGAACTACTAAGCAAGAATAACTTTATATAATTCACAATAAAATCATCAGTCTTTGATCCATCATTCACTGATCACTACCAATCTATCAACAGTCGACTTCAAACCCTCTCCGCCTAAAACTTCTAGTCCCTCAATACTATCCTCAATACTAATGCTTAGGGCCGACCAGCTTCTCACTACTCCCTCAACAACCTTGATAATGATATTGTACTCTACCTATCTAACTGGGTTTCCCCGATGCAGCATCCTTCTCTCTACCGATACATCTCTTTTTCTCCTTCAAAAACTTACTACGAGTTACAACTAACCAGTATAAAATGGTTCCTAAAGGTTAGACAAATACAGGAGGCTGAGCGCATAAAGGATGTTTTGGTGGGTCACATTCATCAATGGTTGGGAAGTCAGCATCCATTTTTAACTCAACTGTATGATCTTTTTTCACACTACCACCTATCTTTCAATGATCAATTCTCGGCTTCCCTCAATTATGCAAAAATGGCTCTTAACAATCAGGAAAAATTACTTGGGCCAAATCACTTCAAAATAGCAGACGCTTATTACTCTCTGGCTAACGTTTACGCTCACTACTCCAAAAAAACATAAGCCCTTCACTGTTTCAAAAAAGCTTTGGCTATAATCGTTCATAACGAACAAGGATCATCGGTTCCCTTCGTCTAAACTGGCCTGAAGGTAGCAGAGTTTTGTCTTTAATCCAGCTCGATTGCCTAAGCAGAACAGCTAACTCAGACGGTTTTGAGTACTGCGCAAGAACTCAACTTAAAGTAAAGTTATCTTTCTGCTGCGTAACTGTTAGCCAGATGCTACGAGGTGGGAGATCAGTGGAATCAGTATTTCAAACTATCCCAACAACTTTCTCAGATTATGCATCTTTATTCAGATAGCTTTCCTTTATTCCAAAGAGTGCTAAAATTGATGTTGTTTCCATAACTGCAAGATCTTGCCAGAAGAAGCAGACATGGAGGAGCTCTTCTGATGGAGATTCTCAATAATATTCCCGAAAATGGCTCTGAGCCTGCTGAGGCTTATATGTTTATCAAGGGACAACTAGCAGAAAGATCTTTTCCTTTACCGTTTCTGTAATATGTCAACAACTTCTAGTCGATTACACAGGATGGCGAGGTGAGATCGCTCACCAAGATTTGGCGAGGATTTGTGGCAATGAGCGGTGTATCGAAGGGGATGATCTTCATGAGGCAGTTCGATGCAGTCTGCACTATAGTTCAAAGATAGTACATAGAAGAAGCCATTTCTGACATCTGATTTAATCAACAACTTATTCTTATCCAATAGTCAGACCTAATAGCATATTTCAAGATCAGCTCATAAACTTTTTATAATGGTGGCTCGCCTATCTTCTGACCCTCCATCTTGAATCTATTGCCTCGCTATCTACATACTCTTCTTCCCTCTAACTGCGATCCAGAAATTATCGTCTTCCGTATCCCACGTAATATTGCGAGGGCCGGGCTAGCAAAGCTTCAGGGTCGCTTTTGCATTCGATCCAATGGGCAAGCCACCCTGCAGCTCTGGGAATACAGAAGAGGAGAGGGAACAATTGCAGAGGAATTCCCATAGAATGGTAGACCAGGGCTGTGTAGAAATCAACGTTAGGATTAAGCCTCCTTGTCACACTACATTTATCAAAAAGTACAAATAGTGGTCAGCCTGAGCTATTCTTTCTAACTAGATTGCCAGTCTCACCAATGGCCTTTTTCCCAGCACTCTGAATACCTCCTTGACGATTTGTTTGATTATTGTGGTTCGAGGGTCATTATCCCTGTAAATTCGATGTCCGAAACCAAAAAGCAATCTTCGTTTTTGTCGAACCTCCATCAAAAACACAGGTATATTTTATCTGGAGCCTATCTCCTCAAGCATCTTGATGACTGCAGCAGAAGCTCCGCCGTGTTTGTCTCCCGAAAGAGAACCAGTAGCTGCAGCTATGGCAGTGTAGAGGTCAGTCCCTGATGATATAACATGTCTGATCATAGCAGTTGATGAGTTGCTTTACTCCTCGGCATGGACAATCCACAATTGTTCAACAGCCTTTATGAGTCTAGGCTTTCCACTGAGTTTAGAATCCAGCATGTAAAGGAAATTTTATACATAGCCCAACTTCGGACTGGGCTTGACAGGATCTTGTCCTTGCTGATGACGATAGATTCTAGCTACCATTGTTGGCAAACTACCCAAAATTTTATAGAGCTGCTTGTTTCTCATTTTGATATTGTTAAAAATAAACTCTCCTTGAAGAGCTGGATTGGTCTCAGGGTTGACGGTAGACAGAGCAAAAAGAGAAGAGACCAGCACTCCTATTGGCACTGCATTTCTTCGAAAAAGCGGCATAATTTTTTAAAGATCTCTTTGGATGAGAGTATGCTCTGAGACATTTTTGCTAAACAGCTCGAGTTGTTCCTTTGAAGGTAACTCTCCGAATATCAGAAGAAAACTTGTCTCAAGGAAGGAGGATTTGTTGGCGAGTTGGGCTATTGGATATCCTCGATACTAGAGCTGACCTCTTAGTCCGTCCACATAGCAGATGCTCGTCTTTGCTTGGAGAGTGTATTTATATCCAGGATCGTATATTTTGAGTGGCTTTCCCTCTGGATCAGTGATGGTTGCTAATTTTTGAGCGGGTAGAGAGTAGGAATGTCCTGCTGGAGTGATTGGCATGTGGTAGGTGTTATTGGTGCGATTATCTCTGACGAGGAGGTGATTATCTGGGAGGATGCTGGCGTATGAGCCTGTTAGGATGTTGTAGATGTGTCTGAGCCTGTCCATTATTTGTCCATTATAACATTTTTGCATCATACTAAAGCCCAGTCATCACATTAACCTTAGTCCATTAATTAATAACCTACAACAGTAAATATTTTATAGCTGATACTAAGCATAGATATGATAAATGGATGTAATCAAGCAGCAATGCATTCTTTGGTGTTGAATGGGTTGACGATGAATTGACCTGGTCTTCCGCTACACTCGATGCAGGTTCCGAGAGTAGGATGATATCCCACGCAAGTTGGCGTAGCTGAAGAATCACCTGTTTCTCTGATGGTCAGGAAGGTCTGGTTATCAATGCAGTTTCCATTGAAGGCATAGGTTCCAGAACCACAGCAGATACCCTGAACAGCATTTCTTCCGTCCACACAGGTCAGGCAGACTCCGTTGGATGGATTGAAGGTGGCACAGTTGGGGCTCACATCAATGCAGATACCTGTAGAGGTCTGGTATTGGTTGGAGGCGCAGGTTGTGTAGAAGACGCATTGACCATAGATGTTTCTGTAGCTGGTTTGGCAGGTCTGGCAAAGACCAGCGTTGTCAACAACAAGGCAATTGTTAGGCCTCTGGTGGCATATTCCCTGAATTCTGACCTCATCAGCTTGGCAGACAGTGTTGTCAGCCACGCATCTGCCAGTGTAATCGAAAACGTAGCCAGTGAGGCACTGAATACAATTTTTGTTCACAAGGTTGTATCTTTGGCAGTTGAGCTGAGCGTTAACACACTCGCCAAAGCCCAATCTCTATCTCTCAGCACAGCCAGCTAAGGGGCTGACAATGCTCTTGCATTATCCATTAACTATAGTGGCATCAGCATTCTTGCAGGTGAGACAATCTCCGGTGAGGTCATCATAAGTGGCACAGAGAGGAGAGACGTTGATGCAGAAGATTCCATAAGTGGAGGGAACTTGCCCAGCAGGGCAGATGATTTTCTGGCAGACACCAAGAGTACTGGGCCAGTATCCCCTCTTACAAATGGCGCACCTTCTGGAGGTGGTATCAAAGCTAGTACACTCAGCAGGAATGTTTACACATGCTCCGTTGAAGACATATTGGTTGGAAGCACAAGTTATAACTTTAGGAACGCAGGTTGTTCCTGTAACAGTGTTGTTCACAGTGACATTTTGGATCTAGAAGTCACCAAGGCAGCTCAGGCAGTTACCGGTTGTACTGTTGAAAGTGTCACAAAGAACAGACACATCAACACAGGTTCTGTTGACGACGTATTGTCTGACACCACAGACGACAGGAATCTCCTTGCATTTTCCAAAGGCATCGATTGTTGAGGCGTTGAGGGTGCAGGTAAGGCAGTATCCAGTGTAGGGGTCATAGGTAGCGCAAGCAGGATCAACGGGGAGACATTCTCCAAAGTGGAAATAGAATCTGTTGGGGCATGTGTCGTTGTAGAGGCATCGACCGTTGAGGAGAGTGAAGCCGTCAAAACATTTGATACAGTCGAGGGTGGCATTTTAGAAAACGATGCAGGGGAAGCCTGGTTGTCCAATTGAGGCAGCATTTGTTCCGTTTGCGTTGATGAAGCTGAGGCAAGGCTGGAAGGTCAAGTAATAATCCTGGTAGTTTTGGTTGTATGGACAAGAGTAGGTATATGAGTCGTAGGTGACTCTCATGAATGGGTTGATGATAGCAGGGTCAGCATCAACCACCAAGGCGTAGTAGCCTACCGGAAGGTAGCTAGTTCCATTGTAGAAGAGAGTGTTATTCTGGGCAGCATCGTAGTTCACTGTGAAATAGGATGAGGGAATCACGTAAGGAGTGGCTGTACCAGTGGCAATAGAAAGCAGATTAGTGGAAGCTAGTTGGAAAAGATGTTCAGAGTCGGTGATCGTGGTAACTGCAAACAGGGCAAGGTTTGCTCCTGACGCAGCGGAGTCGAGGTTAGGAGTAAGAGAGGCTCCAGGGACAGGGGATAAAGTAAATGACATATTTGTGAATCCATCAGCGTAGATAATTTTTACGACCTTATCTCGGAAGACCTCCACATTTTTGTAGAGAGAGGATATAACTGCACTAGAGTTGGAAGGTCCCCCTGAAACTGTAGAGAAAGAAGTCACATCGAACAAGTAATTTCTGACATCCTCATTTTGAACTTGAGGGTTGGCATTTGTAGTGGGAACATTAGCCGTGTCAACATTGAATCTGTAGAAGTTGGAAGAAATTATATCGCAGCTTCGGACACAGGTGGTGTCAGCACTTGTACATCCGCTGATGTCAACGCAGACAACATCTGAGCCAGTACCAGGGGTGGCAGAGGCAGCAGATATTCCAGATTGGGAGTCAGTTTCAAGGAAGTTAGCTCCTGAAGCAGCTCTTAGGTTGGCGAAGGTGAGAGGGGTTCCGCTGGTACCCTGGGTTGTGAAGTTGAACATGACGGTGGTTCCATTGTTAATCCAGCCCAATTTATAGCTGTTCAGGCGACGGATGTTGTCAAAATTATAGACGAACTCTGTCTGAGCTTGGGAAAGACCCACTAAAAGGCACAAAAGGCCGACGAGGATGATTGCTCTCATTAATCTAATATAAATAACCTTATTTTAATCCGCTTATTACATCTCTGTAAATAATTTCAGCGAGTAGGGACCCTGCTTCCATCGCTCAGCAAGCATATCAAAAATATGAAAAAAATATTCTGGAGCATCAGCAACGATGAAATGACAGCCTTGAGTAATTGAAATAGCATAAGATGAAGTCGAGTAAAAAGTGCTTGATGAGATAAGTTGACGATGATTGAAATTAAACTTAGATAAAATAAGGCATGGGCATGGTCAGTTAGCTGACAAATAAAGGATAATGTTTATATTTAAAGATCCGTCTCAAACTATTCGATGTGAGCCGAAATAAAAATAGTATTTCATAAATCTTAAATATCATAGAGTCTCTCGGCTTCATCAAAATCTGCCCATTTCGATGTATCTTCGTTTTATGGTTTTCCTTACTCTTGATCCAAACAATTTCAATAAATATAGCTAAATATATAGTATACGGTGTCCTCAATCAAAGTTCATATAGTCGACAATCTTGTATCTTCCTTCCGAGAACTCTTCCAATAGCAGCACATAGCACTTTCTGAAAGAATACTCTTTGCTATCGTCATCTCGCTTCATTCCACCTCGTACAATGTCATTGAAAGACCATCCACCCTTGAGCTCCCCTAACTGAGAAGTACAGACTGAGGTGTACTATTCAGGGGTGATAGCCTGTCCTCCGTCATAGAAATAGGTCATTCGAACGAGATGGAATTGGAGGGTGCCAGACTGACCACCCTCACGAGTGTTGGTAACCTTTCCCACCTTGATATTTACGTATTCTCCCTTGATCTCGAAGCCTGACTTTCCTGACATGGAGATTCCGCATCCAGGGTTCTTGTCTACATAAAAACGGTCCTACATGGGAAGGTGATGGGTTTGCTTTACTATTGTTACGCCTCTCCTTTGCCACATTTGTTAGAGAAAGGCTCATACTTGAACTACTTTGGTTAAGGCTCAATGTAGGCAGTAGGAGGAGGTTCAACCAGTCGGCTGTGGACGGTAGAGGTGAACATGGTCGTGAAATGTCCCTTGCTACTGTCTTTGTTGTTGAGTTATTCTTCCCAGGTAGTAGCATGAGTAGGCTCGCGGACGTCTTTGTTGGTGCTGGCGTGACTGGAGTAGAAGGTGTACTGATAGTTGTGTGGATCAGATTGCATTCCTACTTTGATATATTTGATAAATAGTATTTGAATAAGCTATCAATCTTTCTGTAGTATTCCAATAGATGCAGAGAGGGTACCGTTAAAAATAAAAAATCAACTCATCATTTTTGTGGGGTGGTCAGTCTCTAGTTGGTTCTGAGTTCCTCATCCATCATCGGTGGTGCTCGTCTGTTGTGGATCATCCTTCCCTTCTTCTTTTTGCTGTTCTTTCCCTTTATTTTTTTATCATGCTCTTCGTTCTTTTATGTTTTGAATCTCCAGCAGAACCTTACTAAAATCACCAAAATCACAAAGGCTGCATTATAAAACAGGTACCCACAACGCAAGCTAAAACAAGACCCACAATGGATAATGTTGTGCTGAAGATTCCTGCAGTGGCAGCAGAAGAGCAAGTGAGTGTCTGATTGTCGAAGGGTTGGTTGTCTTTGCAGGAGCAGTAGGAATTATTGATCCTAGCTTATGCATTCCATATGCTTTAGCAGTCGACCTGACAATCGTAAGATGTGGTACTCCATAAAAAGCCAGGTCTGCACTAGCACTTGTTTTATTATGACAGAGAGTACTGTTCAGAATTGGGAATCTAGTTGCACTGGATTTCGCATCGAGTTTTTGCTTCAGACCACAAGAAATTTTTGATGCAGGGGCAAGATCTCAGAGTGGGTGAGCCTTTTGGATCGATGTAGGCTACTCCTTCGCAATTTCTAGCACATTACTTGATGCTGTCCCTCCAATGGTAATTGATCGCGCAGTTACAAGTGTTATTGCTGAGGGCGGTGGCATCAGAATAGTCAATGAGTTTGCAGTTCACCACACAGGTTGAATTGAGCCAGTCCATGTGCTACCTGCATTGACAGTTGTTGAAGTCGTACTCCTGAACTGTGTCGTTGATGGATGAGCAATTCAATTGGCAGCCAGCTTGCTAGCCCTTTACTGTGAAGTAGTAGCGAGGAGAGCATTAACATTCCTGAGCGTTAGTGCCAGGACCAACGGCATTAGGAATCAGATTGCAATCTGGAATACAAACCCCTCTTGCATCAAGAGTATAGCTGTTCAGACAAAGACACACAGAGCCAGCAGGAGCCATGTAAGGTGGGCACTAACACTGCAGGAGTTTGCTGTTCCAAACAAAACCAGCTATACAAGAACATTCATTAGCAGACGAACTAGCCCGAATGCCAGAAGAATAAGGAACTTGGGTGCAGTCAAATTAACAAGTTCTGGTGAAACTGTTCCAGCTCCAGTTGTCTCCACAGTAGCACTGGTACAAATCAGGCTGAGCGGGAAGTGCATTGTCTATGACTCCACAGTTTATTGCGCATTTTCTCTTGACAGGATCCCAGATGAATTGTTGATTGCAGACACAAGCATTCCCACTGATCTCACCTGTAGCATACTCGGCCTGAAGGCAAGAAAGAGCTTCACATGCATAATTAGCATAATTCCAAGCTTGACCGTTGGGACAGGGACATGTCGCAGCTTATGTGCCACCAGAACATGCGAGCATGATGTCGACTACCTTAATCTTTTGCCAGACAAAGCCAAACATTCTAGTTCCCAAGACGTTGGAAGCAGCATCATATAGTAGGAAGTTCTCAATGTAATACAGCTTGTTTCCAACTCCTGGCCAGAGACCAACTCCATTGATGAAATCATAGCTGAAAAATCTAGAGTGGTCAGGCATGTATCTAGCAATCTTGGCATTTTGAGAACTCATGGGCTGAATGTCGTTGAGCTTCTTGAAGAACTGTCCTCCATTTTCAATTGAGTAGGCTCCTGGTGAGGATGATAAATATCCGATAAGCAACTCTGATGAGTTGCTGGGATTGAACTGGACTGAAGTGATGGCTCCATAGTCAACGGGAGCTTGGAAGTTGGTTAGGGGCACCTGCTGGAACTGGTAGTTATCGTTGGTCCGCTGAAAGGTGTACAAGTTGATGGAGGAAGTAGAGGCGATAACCATATAGAAGCCATCAGCACTGAAGTCACAATGTCTGGCATTTTCCACAATTTGAGGAAAAACAATTTCCTTAAAGCCAATGGTCCGGTAAATCATGATAGTTTGGCCGACAAGGACCACCAGCTAACCATTAGGACTGGCTGTCAGGTCATACACATTGGCTTGCTTGTGCAGCATCCTCTATACTTCTGTGAGGGGACTGGTCTGATAGAAAATGATATTGCTAACGGTGGCGACTGCTATGAGGTTGCGGGGGTTGGCAGTGGGTACAAAGGTGAGGTAGTGCTTATTGATGTCGTAGGTAGTGTATATATCAGTGGACTACAGCTTTTCGAAGGAGTAAGAGTTGTAGTAGTCCAGTCTATAAATCCACTGGGAGCT
>Ga0100380_10008506_pt1 | contig 10095 bp, 9 predicted proteins | sample CryGeymeta201504_FD_80417 | JGI IMG/M metagenome (GOLD analysis project Ga0100380, IMG submission 80417) | Groundwater microbial communities from Crystal Geyser aquifers in Utah, USA - Crystal Geyser metaG 2015-04 | ecosystem: Environmental > Aquatic > Deep subsurface > Groundwater | place: USA... | reverse complement strand
TCTAAGATACTTATATCTTTATTATGTATAATAAATTCCTGAACCTTTTGAAGATATTTAGGTGTAGAGGCTATTGCAAGGTGAATTACTCTTGTGCTCATTTGATGCTCTACTTTAGCGTTTGCTGTAGTAGTAATAATAAAAGGACTTGTGTTTTTTGAGCCTACTATTGTTTGTCTTACTATAAAAGCACCAGTTTCATCTTTTACAGATTCAAGGAGCGATAAATAACCTTTTGATATAAGAAGCCTTAATTTTGCTTGAACATCCTCATCAACAATACCGTCCATTTCATCTACATATATGAACATATTTGAAAAGTCTACCATATCTAACCTATCTAAAACAGAAGGGGTTAATCTTGTTATATTTATAAAGACTCTTCCTTCTGCTAAAGGCATAAGTTTCATTACTTGTTCAGTAATTTCTGTTTTTCCAACTGCACTGTCGCCTGAAACAATTATAGCTAAACTTTTTTTTAATCTATAACTCAAATAGGATAAGAATAAAATCTGTTTAGTGTGTTCTTCACCATAAGCGAGCTTATTCATAGTAGATGTGATTTTTTGAAAAAGTTTGGGGTCTTGTAAAAAAGTCAAATATTTTTCTATTTCTTCATCTTTTTCTTTAGACCCGTAGCATAGTACTGCTTGTTCAGCAATTTTATGTATACGTTGGGTTAATGACATGTCCTTAAAATCATTAGAGCATTCTTTTTTTTCAGGTTTAGATTCTGCTCTTTTTTTTGCCTTTAATTCTCGTTCTTTTAGGCTTTCTTGTTCTTTTAGGTTTTTTTCATACTCCTCAATTAAAGAAGAGGCGTAAGAGGTGTCGCATCTGGTAAGTAAAAGGTTTATTTCTCTGTCCTGTTCATGTTCAGTATCAAAAGATTTTTCTTTTATTAGTGCTATTCTATCAGGATATTTTACGGCATCCCATTCTAATTTTAATTCAACTATATAAGGATAATTTGAAAATGATTTCCAGTTTTTAATTATAATTAATTTTATGTCTAAATCCACAAACTCTTTTTTAGCTATAAATAAAAGATCTGCATCTTCTATTACTTTCCATCCCTCTGGCACTTTTATGCGAAAGTTAGGTTCACCTGGCACTTTTTTATTAAGTTTATTAGTATGTATTTCATCAGTCATCTGATTTTTCCCAATTTATATTATGTGTATTTTTTGCATCGGGTATATATTCTCTTATTTTTTCAATATTTATAATAGGGATTTCTACTTCTGTACCTTTCAATTCGTCTATAAAAATAAAACTAATTGAATCAGGGCTTGTGTCTTTATAAATTAAAAATAATAAATCTCTTGGGTCTTTAGTCCCTTTAAGGTATATTACATATTTTTTATTTTTTTCCATCGTTTTTTGCTCCATTTTTTATTGTTGTTTTTACCCTTACCATAATGTTATTTAACAAGGTGTTTAAAAAGGGTTGGGTTTTTTATATAATTATTTTTTATTTTAAAATAAGGGTTTTTTAAATTTAATCTTTTTTAGATATTTAAAGGCAAATTTATGCTAAAAAACAGGCAAAACAACATAAGTAAAGCAATTTCAAGCATTGTAAAGTAATTTCAATCCTTTTTAAACAAGCTATTATAAATATATTATGTATCGCACACCCCTACAAATACAAAACTTAGGAGAACAAGAATCAAAACAACAAAAAGTTAAAAAAAATAATAAATTAATAAGTATGCTTTTTAAAACCGCAATAATTATATCTATATTTATTATTATCTTTTTATTTCTTGCTTCTGTTGTTAACAGTGATTCTGTGCATATTTTCCAGCCTGCAATAGCAGGAGCTAATAATTCTATTGGGTATATGATATTAGATACTCAAAATACTACAAGAAATAATATTTATTTATCTACTCATAACTTATATTTTCCTATTATTTTTAGTGAAAATAATTTTAATTTAGATAATAATACTCATAAAAGAATAGATATTATAGTAGATCTTCAAGATTTTTATTTAAAACCAGGAAACTATAATGGAAATATAGTTGTAACTTCAAGTTTAGGTTCGCAAAATTTACCTATAAATGTAAATTTACTTAGTGAGAATGCTTTTGAATTGTACTCAAACTTAACAACTAACACTACTGACAATGTATATACTCTAAAAAGCGAGGGGGATTATTTTGTTGTTTCGGTGATTAATTTAGGTAATTATGATATGGAATTTGCAATAGACAATGACAACCCCTTATTTATAACTCAAAACACAGTGAGAGTTTTAAAAGGTGAAACCCAACAAGTAAAAATACATTATGTTGACCCACAAAATACACAATGTGGAATAAACAATTTAAAAATTTCTTTTAAAGAAAGCGACAATAATATTAAATATTTTAAGTTAAATTATACTTGTATAGATATTAAACAACCAGAAATCACAGAATTTATTTTTGAAAGAAATATTATTTTTGGAGATCCTCAAATTATAAAATTTTGTGTTATGGATAATAATCATACAAAAAACATGTCTATAAACTTAATAAGTAAAACCCAAAACATAAATATAACAAACTTAACTATAACAAACTTAACAATTCATAATATAAGTAGTAGTTGTATAGATTATAATTTTAAACCCAATGAATCAGGCGAATGGATAATAAATATTAATGCCTTTGATTTTGCAGGCAACTATATAAACAAAACAGATAGATTTTATACATCTCAAATAAAAACATATATTGAACTAAATAATTATGATTGGGGTAAAATTCAAGAATATAAAAATATAAATGGTGTGATTTTAACATCATTCGGGGAAATTAAGGGCTATGTTTCGCTTGTTAGTAAGTCTTGTTCAAATTGCAGTTTTGTTATAAATGGCAAAGAAATGAATGTGGATGAACAAAATAGGTTTGCACTTAATGGGGATCAATTTAATTCTGCTAAATTGTCTTACTCTTTTAATTCTAAGATAGAAAATAATACTGACCAGGCGATTTTTGTTGTTAAGTTTGATTTTGATGACAATTATCTTGCTGAAGATAGACTAATAACAATAAGTGCTACACCTTCAAATCTTAATTTTTTAAAAGATTATAGGACAAATTATGGGGGAGAGGTTAAATCAACTTATTGTAATACAAATAATACAGGTATAAGTAACACTTCCTCTACTACATGTTGTGTTGAAATGGCAGGTGTAATTGGGGGGTCGGAACAAGCAAAATATCTCCCAAATATGAATGAAAAAGTATGTGATATTTTAGTTCAAAATCAAAATCAAGCAAAACAAATAGCCATTAATGAAGCAGACAGAAATCTTTTATTTGGTGTGTTTGTTTTATTTATTAGTATATTTTTATCTTTATTTTGGATTATAGATCATTATTGCATTTTTTCATATATAACATATCTTAAAAGATATATAAGGCATCAAAAATGATACATAAATATAATGTGGGGACTAAAATACAATATAAAGAAAATAATAATAGTATAGCAAACAATGTATTAAATTTAATGCAAAAAGAACCACAAACAACAAATATATCTTCAAATGCGTTTTTGTTTGCATATTGGATAAAATATGAAAAAAACATTTTAATGCAACTATTGTTTAAAAACAAAACAGCAAATTTAACACAAGCTACAACTATATTGCGAAGAAGACAGGAGTTAAAAAAACGAGGGTTTGGTTATGAAGATTTTTTTGAAGACAAAACAAAGCATTTTAAAGGAAAAAACAAAGATGATTTTTAAAACAGTATTATATGTAGATGGAAGAGTATATATTATACTTGACTTAAAATTAGATCCCACTATCAACAAAATAGAATTAAAAGTTATAAGACCTACATCTATTTTTGGGTATTTGGGAAAAATAATTCAAAAAAAACCAGATGAAGTATGGCATATTGACAGGGAATCACTTATTCCCCTTGATCAATTAGGTATGGATCTTTCTTATATCGTAATGGAAGATGGGGGTGTAAAAAGTTGTTTTTATGATTTTTTTGGGGATGCAACTACATTAATTGCACTTGACAAAATAAAAAGTGAACTTGAAGGGTGTAAAACCACTATAGCATCACTATCTCGTGAGCTTCAAGAGGGCAAAGGTCAAGCAATGGTACGAGCAGCAGAAGAAAATGCAGTTCTAAAAAAAATAACAGGTTCAGGGAGTCCAGCATATCAAGAAGATGATAGAAGATTTCATATACCTCGTATTGGAAGATCATCTATAGAGGAGGATATATAATAATGTATAATGAAGATCAAAATACAGATATTCAAGATAATCAAAGTAAAAAAAACATAAGATCAGATTTATCTGAAAAATTAATCATAGATTTAAAAAACGGGCTTAAAAAGTTAGACAACGCTATTTTAAAAAAAGATATTAATAGTCTTGTTGATACTAAAAAATATTTTGATAGAGTTATTGACACAACAATGGGAACTAATAGACAGCAACTTGTTATATTTGTTGAAAATATTGGGAATATTTCAAAGGTTTTAAGAAAAAATGAAAGTCCAAATTCAAATGTAATACATCTTATAGATAATATTGAAAATGTTATATCTATTACAATATATCTTATAGATCTATATAATTTGTTTGTTGATTCCAACAATAAAATATTTGGTTTTTTGTATAATTATTGTCAAGAACTACAAAATCAAAATAAAGATTTATATAGTGAAAATGAAGAGTTATCTCGTAAAAATAAATATTTAGAAGAAACAAAAGGCATAGATGCAAGGGGATTTCAAGACGAAGTAAAACAACATCTTGACGCTCAAACGCAGTTATCTAACAGGATTGAAATTTTACTTAAACAAACAAGTGATCGAACTCATTCTTTACTTACTTTTTTATTAAGTAAAGAGGGTGAAAATCAAGAAAATCAAGAATTAGATCAAGATTTAAAAACAAGTTTAGTAATTCCCCATAAAGTTTTTACACCTGAAACAAAAGATGAAGGAATAAAAGATGAAGAAATTGAAAACAACCAAGATGGCGAAAATAACAAAAATGACAAAAATAATGAAAATAATAAAGAAAGTATTTATAATTCTATTTATCCTGAGGGTTATGAAAAAGGAGACTCAGTTAATTTTTTAATTACAATAATTTTAAACCATTTTCGTTCTAATACTATTGTTAATGGTTCAAGACTTCATAATAAGTTTACTTCTATAGGTATGAAGATAAATATATCAAAAATATATAATGTTTTAAAGTTTCTTGAATGGAAAGGTGCAATAAAAAAGGTTGCGTTGAACGATGCTAAACCTATATCTGGAACAAATATTAAATATATTATTATAAACCAAGAAATAATTGATACTTTAATAAATAACTATAATAATAAAGATAAAGAGGATTGATATGGGTCAATCATTTACAAAAGAGAGTTTATATATACCTCTTATACTTTCTTTTATAATATCTTTATTAATATCTGTTATTTTGTATTTTATAGGTTTTGATGTTTCTTTTTTTGTTTTTACTTCTTTGTTGTTGCTTGTATTTTTAGTTCAGTTATTAAGAAGTGTTTTTTTATTTTATGATGATTTAGATTTAGAGTCTCGTGCTATAAAATTAGCTATTGATAAAACCGCTATTATAGGTCGCAATTATAATAAAGGAGCGAAGATTACAGCGGTGTTTGACCGTAATTCTGTAATTAGTTCGCAAGATGCTTTTGACAAAAGATCACCTAATAAGACAAGATCATATATGGGAGTTATTTTAAAAATTATTACTTTAAATAATAAATATTATAATTCTTATTCTAAGTGTATTTTTGAAATTATTGATGGCAGTAATTTATTGCTAAGGGATTTTATGATATTGGGGGAAAAAGAACTTCCTATTATTAAAGGCGATCCGTTTTATGGTCGTAGCTGGGCGAGAATATCCTCTCAACAAAGTGTAAATTTTTTTCAGTATCCTACAGCAGAACCCACACCAGCAATATATATAAACCCTGAAGATAAAATAACATATCCCCCATCTCAACAGCCACCACAAAACCCACCACAACAAAATAAAAAACAAGATATAGGAGATATAGATTATAGATGATTGAAGAAGAAAATGAAGATGAAGCAGTATTACCAAAAACCATCTCAAAACGCCCAAAACAATCTTTATTTATGGAGGAGTTAAATTACTATGGTAAAGGTATGGCGGGGCATATTTCATTTGATGATATTTATAAAGAAGATCCTCAACGAACCCATAAACAAGATAAGGTATTAATAGGATTTTTGCACAGCACAGTAGATTTAATGAATATTAGTTCAGACCCTGATTTAATTAATGAGTTGTATAACACCCAAGACAAGGAAAGCAGGGATTTTTACCTTGATTTTTCTAAAACTATAAGAATTGTAGTGTTTGGCATGACAGGAGCAGGCAAAACTGTTTTAGCAACAAGAATAATTTACTCTACATATAAAGCAGGCGTTAATGTTGCTTGCTTGACTGATGTTAAGAATGAAATGGCAATTATTAGCCAGCCTTTGCAAAGAGAATATACTAAGTTTCTTCCTTTGGAAGAAATACCAACTGGTTTAGATATATGTACCATTCGCCCTTTTTTCTTACAGAAAGATCCTACAACAGAAGATATATCTTATGAGGGTAAAGTATCTAAATTAAGTATAAAAAACATAACAGAAGCGGCTTGGATTGAGTTAATGGGATTGACGCTTAAAGAAGACAGAGAGTCCCCCCAAAATATTTTTGTTAGATTTTTAGTTGAAGCAATAAGAGAAGGAAAAATATCAACAAAACAGGATATATTTGATTTTATTGAATCTCACACATCTACAACAATATCTAAAAAAACAAAAAAAGATGAAATTCAAATTAAAGATGGTGATGATAGTAGGGTTAAAGATGGTGATGATAGTATGGTTAAATTTGCTGACCAGACAGGCAAAATAATGTTGCGTAATATAATCATTGCTTTTAAAGCAGGAGTTATAACTGACAACGATGATGAAGTTATTTCTCCTGTTGATATTTTAAAAGACAACAAAATAATAATATATAATTATAGGAATTATAGTAATAATGCGACGAAATATCCTTTTGTTAGTTTAACTTCAAATATAAATGAAATATGGAAAGCAAAAAAAGACAAAAAATATAAGGGCAAGGTTTTAATTATAATTGATGAAGCACATAATTTTTGTAATGCGTCCCCCACTAAAAACTCGTCTTCTAAAAGCAAAATAATATCGCTTGTCAAAGAGTCAAGAACAGAGAGCATTAATATGTGCTTTATAACTCAAGACCCCCCTTCTTCATCAGGTTCTTCGGATGATTTCACAATTCCTTATGAAGTTATATCAAATTCAAGGTATATTATAGTGCCCCCAACAATTTCACCAAAAGATTTTAAAAAAAAACTTTTAGAAGATATTGGAATGTATAAATACAATAATAAAGACCAAGACCAATATTTTAATTCTTTAATTTTTAAAGAAGCATATAAAAGCAAGAGAAATGGCAGATCGCCTTGGTTTGTTGTAGATAAACTATTAAAAAGAGTTCATTTGGTTTATATTTATGTTCCTGGTTGTGCTATACCTGAGGAACAATAAATATCTTTTTGCTTTGCCTTTTTAAATACACCATACTATAAATATTATGATACCATTCACGGTGTCATGTCTAAGATACAAATAAATCAAAGACAACTATATAATATAGAGATTTAACACATCGTTATAAACACTTACTTTTTGGGTTTATGATGGTTAATACAATCTTTATGTTATCAAAAGGAGACATAATAAATGGGAACAATTGGAAAAATAAATCCGTATGTTATATTGGTTGTTATTTTTGCCATGGTAGCTATAGGAGCAGTAGTATTTCAATCTACTTTAATACCTGCATCAATTGCGGGTGATAAGGTAACTGATGGTGCTGTTGCTGTTACAGCGTGTGGCAGTGATAATAAAGGTGTATTAAATATGAGAGTAGTTAATCCATTAAATACAGCAGAGCAAGAATATTTTGCTGCAAGTGGTGTAATAAATGAAATTACTGCATCTGGTGCGGAAGTACCAGCAGGTATTGTTTTTACAACAAACGCAAACAACACTTACGCAAAAATAGATTTTACTTGTGGTAAGAAGTATAAGGGATATATTCTATCTTCAGATAATGTTCACACATCAGCATCCTTTGAATTTAATGGAAATGCTGAAACAATTACATTAAGTGATTTGAAAATCCCACAACATAGTGCTTTGTTGTTTAGAGCTTATAACAACGACGAAAAAGCATATATGTATAGTGGCGGTTCAACTGTTGCAAACGTTTGGGTAGCTTCAGGTAATACTATATTCTCCACAACATCAAGCTCAACTGGAACAACAGTTGGTATAGGTGAATGTGTAGACTTTAATGTAGAAGTGTGGGCAAACACAACATATGCGACTGATACTCAATATACTGATCAAAAAACACACATTGCTGTAAATCTAAATTCAGCTGGCGATAATGACTGGCAAATCCCTACCGTTTTGGTAGATGGTGTTTCTCTAACACAGGAACAAATGAATTTAAGATTAGCAAACGACGGCTATGATTATCAATATATTGCCCCTGTTATAATGGGACAAGTAAAACATAATGTAAGAGTTCAAGCATGTGCAATTTCTGGAATAGATCCAGATGCAGACATTACTGTTGGTGTTTTTACGGGTGGGTATGCTCAAAGTATATCTGACGGGAATAAAATAATCAATGGTATAAGCAACGATAATGTTGGAACTTATACAATGGTTTACGCTGGACAAACAGTTATATTCAACACAGTATAGATATAATATACACAAATGTTAGTAAAATAACAGTAAAAATCTAAATGTGAGGTGTTGTTGTAGAGTTATTTACTACAACACCCCCACAAATAGGTTTTTATAATTTAAAATTTAAAAATGCTAAATAACAAAAGAATAATAAATAATATATGGAACGACAAACATTCAATATAAACAATACTGAACACTTTAATAAAAAACAAGACACTAATTACTCATCAATTTTAGATATTTTTATAGCAATTTCTTTTATATTTCTTTTAGCAGTGTTAGTCTTAACCTTTGAGCAGAATATGAAATGGGGTATTATCTTTGGATTTATGATATTTGTTTATTTTTTTGCTCGGGTTTATGATATGATTGACAAAACAGAAACAATAACAACTATTGGCGTTGAAGACTCGCAGAATAAACCTTTGGGATTTTCTGCTATTCCTAACTCTTGGATTTTTTGGGGCTCAATTATTTTTTTCTTTATTTATACTTTTTTTGTAGCAAGCGGGTATCATTATAATATGGTGGTTGGTGCACCTCAATTTAACACGGCGGGTTTTACTTTTAATATTGCGGGGTTGCAGAGTATGTTATATGGCGATTTTTTGAACGCAATTTTATCAGCTTTTGCAGGGATAGCCGAGACAATTTTCTTTTTTGGTTTTGTGTTTCCAAGTATAATCAGCAATTTAGTTCATAAATTTCGTCTTGATAAAATAATTGCTGTGATTATAGGAGTGATTATTGTCTCGTCAATATTTACTATTTTTCATTTAGCTGTTTATGGCTTAAACGAGGTTGCTCTTTTAAATTTGTTTGTTTTTGCTATTTTTAATTGTATTATATTATCACTTCTACATAACATATTTCCTTTGATTGCTTGGCACTCTGCAAATAATCTTGGACTTTCTCAATGGGTACACACTTTTTTAAATCAATTGGAGAATATATTATGATAAAATATAATAAATTCTTTATTGTTTTGATGCTTGTTGCTATGTTCTTTGTGTTTTCACAAAATATAAATGCTTACACAGATGGGGAAACATATTGGGGTTGTAGTAATTGTAGCGATTGTGAAGCTGCTTTACAAGATAATGGGCATAGCGAAGTAAGACTGACGGCGAATATAAACAACCATACAGGAATCTGTATTAACAACCCTGCAAACTTTAACAACAAAATCTTTGATTGTCAAGGAAATACAATTGACGGCGATGATAATGGAATGGATGATTATGGAATTTATTTAAGTGAAAAATC
>Ga0100380_10008499_pt1 | contig 10099 bp, 9 predicted proteins | sample CryGeymeta201504_FD_80417 | JGI IMG/M metagenome (GOLD analysis project Ga0100380, IMG submission 80417) | Groundwater microbial communities from Crystal Geyser aquifers in Utah, USA - Crystal Geyser metaG 2015-04 | ecosystem: Environmental > Aquatic > Deep subsurface > Groundwater | place: USA... | reverse complement strand
TTCTAAAGAGAGTCTTTTGGCTTACCCTCATTTGCATCCGATTGTTTGTCAGTTGCTTCAGAATCGTGAGATTGATTTGGAATTGGCGGATTCTTTTTTGTCGCCTGTTTGGGAGAATATTCATGATTCCGGATTGTTTCGCTACATGCCGGAGGCTGTGGGGCGTTTATTTTCGGCTCTTAAAAATGGTGAAACGATTGTTGTTCATGGTGACTATGATGCAGATGGTGTTTGTGGGTCGGCTTTGCTTTTGTCGGCTTTTAAGGAGTTGAAGAATGCTTTGAAGTCAGAGAGTTCTTTGAATTCTTATATTCCACATCGAGACAAAGAGGGTTACGGCGTGTCGGTTGCGACAATCGAAAAACTGGCAGGAAGTGGAACTCGGTTAATTGTGACGGTTGATTGCGGAATAAGTAATCGTCCAGCTGTAGAGAGGGCCAAGGAGCTTGGAATGGATGTGATTATTTGTGATCACCACTCGGTGCCGGTTGATCCACCGATTCAGGCGATTTTGATTCACCCGGGGGTAGAAGGGGAGACTTATCCTTTTCGGCATTTGTGTGGAACCTCGGTGGCCTATAAATTCGTGAGTTCTTTGATTTCTGAGGCGAGAGAAAAGGGGTTGTCTTTTCCAGAAGGTTATGAAAAGTGGTGGCTTGATTTGGTGGCGATTGCAACGGTAACAGATGTTATGCCGCTTAGTGGAGAGAATAGACTGTTAGAGTTTTTTGGCTTGAAAGTGCTCAACAAAACTCGTCGGCCAGGGCTTGTTGCTTTGGTAGAAGCGGCTGGGGCTAACATGGGGGCGATTGATACGACGACAGTTGGTTTTCAGCTGGGGCCGCGTTTGAATGCAGCCGGGCGCATGACTCATGCCTCTTACGCTCTCGATTTGCTTCTGTCAGAAAATATCGAAGAAGCCCGCACTCGGGCGGCTCTTTTAAATGATCAAAACCAAGCCAGACAAAGTGTTTGTGAAAAGATGTACAAAGAGGCAGCCAAGGAATTACAGGATTTTGTCTCTTCGCCAACGATGATTGCTATTGTTCGAGATAATTGGTCTCCGGGGTTAGTTGGTTTGGTGGCTGGCAAGCTGACAGAAACTCATGCTTTGCCTGTGGTCGCAATTGGCAAAGAAGGTGATCGCTACATTGGCTCAGGCCGGAGTATTCCAGGATACGACATTACCGAAGCTCTCAAAGTAGCTTCTGCTCACTTAGATCGCTTTGGTGGTCATCCACAAGCTTGTGGGTTTTCTGCTGTAAGTCGAGAGGAATTAGACTTGGCTTTGGCAAAAATGAAACAGCACGCCGAAGATAATTTGCCCAAAGGGGGAGTTGTGCCGATTTTAGAAGTTGATGCAGAATTGAAGTTTGAAACGCTTACCTTGGATTTTGTTGATCGATTGCAATCTCTTGCACCATACGGATCAGGAAATCCTTTGCCGATTTTTGTGAGTCGAATGCTAGTTGTTCGTCGAGTTGACTGTTTGGGTAAGCAAAAGACACACTTAAAGCTCGCACTAGAGTCTTCTCGTGGTACAATATTGCCAGCAATTGGCTTTCGAATGAGTGACTTGGCTGATTCCTTGCCGGTCGGTACTTTGGTTGATGTTGTTTTTGAAGCATCTATCAATGTATGGCGTGACAAAAAGGAAGTTCAACTACGACTTATTGATTTGGAAATACGGAAGTAAAGAATATGAGAATTCGTTTATATACAGATGGGGGAGCAAGAGGAAATCCTGGTCCGGCAGGTTCCGGGGCAGTTTTACTGGCTTTAGATGGTGAATCTGAAGCAGGTGTTTTACGCGAGGAGTCTAAGTACATTGGCGAAACGACCAACAATCAAGCTGAGTACATGGGGCTTATTATTGGACTTGAGTCTGCCCGAGATATGGGGGCTTTGGAAGTAGATGTGCGAATGGACTCGGAGTTAATTGTGCGACAGTTGCTCGGTCAATATAAGGTTAAGCAACCGGAATTGGCCAAGCGTTTCTTTGAGGTTAAGCAACTGTGCATGTCTTTTAAAAAAGTGCAGTTTACACATGTTCCACGTGCTCAAAACGCCCATGCTGATCGCTTGGTGAACGAAGCGATCGACAAACATTTGGCTGGAATGTAACACGGCAGGGTTCATGTGTGCTATAATATGACTATCTATGGGTCTATTTGGCCAATCAAAATCAGGTAGTGTTTTGGGAGTAGATATCGGAACAAGTGGTATTAAACTTGTTGAAGTTGGGCTTCGCAAAGGTCGCCCGGCTCTACTCACTTACGGTTACACCGAAAAGGCGTCTAATCAACGTTCTGTTTCGCCTTTTGAAGACACAAAGCGAACCGGAGAAATTCTAGCAAAGCTTGTCAAAGATTCCGGAGCAACCTCTCGAGAAGTAATGAGTGCTTTGCCGCTGACTGCTGTTTTTTCGGCAATTATTGCTGTACCAACAAACAAAAAAGATAAAGAGTTCAAAACTTTTGTAGATTCTCAGGTGGCCAAACTGACTCCAATCCCACTCAGTGACATGATTACCTACACTACCATGATTGATGGGGAAAAAGACGCCAAGCAAACTGAAGACAAAAAAACCAAGTACGGTCGAGTTTTGGTAACCGGAGCGGCGAGAGCTCAAGTACAAAAGTATGTTGAGATTTTTCAGACAGCAAAACTAGATTTAAAAGCAGTAGACACAGAAGGTTTTGCATTGATTCGATCGTTAATCGGCAAAGACAATAAAGGAACAGTTTTACTGCTCGATATTGGCTCTGGTCGCAGCACACTTACCATTGTAGAAAAAGGCATTCCAATGCTTACTCGCTCTGTTAACATAGGGGGAGATTTGGTAACAAAGAGAGTTCAAGAGCAATTAGGTGTTTCCGAAGAAGAGGCCGAGAGACTCAAGTTGGATTTTGCCAGTTTTTCCGGAGATAGTTCTTTGCCGGGTGGATTGCCACCAATTTTAGAGGGGTTAATGCAGCCATTGGTGCACGAAATTCGCTATGCCATTCAGCTTTACGACAACATGGAATTAACTGATCGTTTTCAAATAGAAAAAATTGTTTTGACTGGCGGATCTTCTTTGTTACCGCGTGTTCCTAAATATTTGGCCGAGGTTTTAAACATGAACGTTTACCCAGGAGATCCTTGGGAAAGACTTGCTTATCCCCAAGAAATGCGCCCGGTTCTAGACGAAATAGGCCCTAAAATGGCCGTGGCTATCGGGCTTGCTTTACGTGAATTAGATCAATCATAAATATGAAAAATACACGCGGTTTTAGTTTAGTGGAAGCGTTAGTGGCTTTTGGTGTCATTGCTGTCATTGGACTTTTGGCAGCCTTGGCTGTGGGGTCAGCCAGATCTACATCAAGAGACGCTGTCAGACTCTCTAACGTTCGACAAATTCAAGTGGTCATGGAGCAATATTTTCAAAACTCCAGCAATTATCCAGCTGGTGATGCTTTGCCTTTGGGAGACATGGTTGAAAGTTCGTGTTTAGGTTCGGGTGGTTTTGCTTCTTCTTGTTCTGGTATGGACACTATTTATTTGCGCTCTGTTCCCGGAACACTCGAAACAGGTTTATCTGGTCAGGTGGTTTGTGGTACACCACTTCGCCAGGCTTTTTGTTACTCTCAAAAAGAATCAGGTAAAGCCTATTCTTTATCTTTTGAATTAGAACACGACATTCCTTACACAGACCTTAAAAAAGGATCAAACTGTGCTTTACCGGAAGGTTTGCGTCCGGGACTTTGTCCTTAGGTTTTTATTGAGTTATGTGGGTAATTCCCTTGATTTTTCTACTCGGACTCTCAGCGGGGAGTTTTTTGAATGTTGTCATTGATCGAATTTATCGCAATGAATCTTTTGTTGGTGGCAGATCACATTGCCCAAGATGTAATACCAAGTTAGCCAGTAGAGATTTAATTCCTCTAGTTAGTTTTTTGTTTCTTAAGGGAAAATGTCGAACATGCAAAAAATCCATCAGTTTGCAGTATCCATTGGTGGAACTAGCGACCGGTGTTTTGTTTGTACTTGAGTACTTGCGAATGATAACCGGTGTGTGGTGGCCAACAGAAGCTGTTGCACATCCATTGTTGTTTTTTGGAAGAGACTTAATATTTTTATCGACTCTGGTAATCATTTTTGTTTACGATTTGCGGTACATGTTGATTTTGGATCGCATAACTGTACCGGCGATTTTGTTTGCCTTGGGTGCTAACATGTTTTTGGGTCTTTCTTTGTACAACATGCTGCTTGGTGCTTTGGTGATTGGTGGATTTTTCTTGCTGCAATTTGTTTTGTCTCGCGGTACTTGGGTTGGTGGGGGAGATATTCGTTTGGGTGTTTTAATGGGGGTTATGCTAGGGTTAAAATCTGGACTAGTGGCCTTGTTTAGTTCTTATGTTTTTGGTGCAATTGTCGTGATACTTTTGCTTCTTTTGAAGCGTAAGGCTTTTAAGGCAGAAATTGCTTTTGGACCTTTTTTGGTGATCGGTACTTACTTTGCTCTAATATTTGGTGATTACGTTGTTCAAAAATTTTCTCCATTTTTGATGATCTAAATTATGACTAAAAAAGAAGCGGAACTGCGCATTGTAAAATTGCGCGAAGTTATTTCAGAAGAAAGTTACAACTACCATGTACTAGACAGGCCAACGATGTCTGATACGGCTCTCGATTCACTCAAACACGAGTTATATACAATCGAACAAGAGCACCCAAGCCTAATCACACCAGATTCACCAACTCAAAGAGTTGGCGGAAAACCACTCGATAAATTTGTAAAAGTTACCCACAAGCAAAGAATGCTTTCAATGGAAGACGTTTTTTCTAAGAGTGAATTTGAGGCTTGGATCGACAGATTGTCTAGACGTGGTTTAAATGAAGCACGCGATTTTTTTTGCATGCCCAAGCTCGATGGTTTGGCTGTTAGTTTGATTTATGAAAATGGCTTACTAAAAACAGGAGCCACTCGTGGAGATGGATATATAGGTGAAGATGTAACGGAAAATCTCAAAACCATCGACATGATTCCTCTGCGACTCAAAACTCAGTCAAATGAAAAAATTCCAGATAGAGTAGAAATTAGAGGCGAAGTTTTTTTGTCAGAAAAGTCTTTTGCAGAAATAAATAAAGCTCAAAAAGCAGCTGGAGAAGCCGAATTTGCCAATCCACGAAACGCCGCCGCCGGATCAATCAGACAACTCGATCCAAAAATTGCCGCCACTAGAAAACTGGGATTTTACGCTTGGGATATTGCTGGCGATGACAGTTTGTTGACTCACGGTGCTGAATGGCAAAAATTAGCTGATTACGGTTTTAAAACAGCACCACATAGTCATGTATGCGTGAGTCCGGAAGATGTTTTTGAATATTGGAAATCTATCGAAGAAAAGAGAGATAAATTGGGATTTTGGATTGATGGAATCGTTGTTCGGGTAAACAATAATCAGGATTTTGCTGATTTGGGTGTGGTTGGAAAAACTCCACGAGGGCTTGTGGCTTGGAAGTTTCCGGCCGAAGAAGTGACAACAGTTGTAGAAGATATTGTTTGGTGTGTGGGACGTACTGGAGCTTTAACACCAGTTGCTCACTTAAAACCGGTTTGGGTTGGTGGAACAACGGTAAAACACGCTTCACTTCACAATTTAGACGAAATAGAACGACTCGATGTTAGAATCGGCGATACAATCATTTTGTATAAAGCCGGAGACATTATTCCCAAAATAAAAGAAATTGTTGCGGGTCTTCGTTCTTCTCGTGCCGTAAAAATAAAACCACCAACCGATTGTCCTGTTTGTGGTTCTAAAGTACAACGAAAGGAAGGAGAAGTTGCTCTTTATTGTGCCAACAAGCGTTGTTTTGCCCAAGACAGCGAAGCGATTTTGCATGCCATGCGAGCTTTTGAAGTCGACGGTTTGGGTCCACAAACAATAGCTTCACTTATGGAAGCTGGGCTTATTCAACGAGCACCCGATGTTTTCGCTCTAATACCAGATGAAATTAAAGACTTAGAAGGTTTTGCAGATTTATCAGCACAAAAACTCGTCGATGAACTTGCAAATAAAAAGAAAATACCTTTGGCACGTTTTATTGTCGGGCTTGGAATTCGAGGGGTGGGACTCGAAACAGCTCGTGTACTGGCGAAGGCTTTCCGAAATCTTGATTCTTTGAAAAGTGCTAGTGTGGAAGATCTTTTGAGGGTTGATGGAGTTGGAGAAGTTGTCACCTCTGCAATTCACGAATTTTTATCTGAACCGGAAACAATCGAGTTGTTAGGTCGTTATGCAGAAGTAGGTGTTGAGATTTTACCTTTCGAAGAAGTATCTGTAGAACAAACTCTAGCCAATCAAACTTTTGTTTTAACAGGAACCTTACAAAGTTTGACCCGCGAGGAGGCAGAAGAAGAAATTCGTTTGCGAGGCGGTTCTGTTTCATCGGCTGTTTCTAAAAAAACTTCGTTTGTAGTGGTGGGGGAGTCGCCTGGTTCTAAGCTCGCTAAGGCCGAGGCTTTGGGTGTCTCAGTCTTGCTCGAAACGGCCTTTTTACCTATGATTGGCAGGAATTGATTTGATATGGAAAATACACAAGAAAACACAGCTCATTTAGCGCGACTCGCCAGGCTTTCTTTGTCTGACGAAGAGTTGGTTCTTTATGCCTCACAAATTGGAGATATTTTGACTTATGTTTCTAAACTTCAAGAAGTAGAAACAGCGGAGCCTTCTAAATGGACAGATAGTTTGGGTAATCCTGCTGATCGACGTGTCGACGAGCAAAACTCCTGTTCTCCCGAAGATCGCCGTACTTTAATAGACGCTTTTCCCAACAAGGAAGGTGATCTTTTGTCTGTTCAAGCTGTATTTACCAACCGCATATGAAGTCTCTTTTGTGGAAAACCGCCAGTGAACTATCTATCTTGATGCAAAACAAAGAGTGTTCAGCTCGCGAAGTCATTGAGGCTCATTTAGAGCACGCACGCCAAGTAAATCCAAAAATCAACGCCCTGCTCGAAATTAAAGAAGAGGAAGCCTTAGCTGCCGCAGATGCGGTTGATACAAAGCGTTTATCGGGCGAAAAGCTTTCGGATCTGGCTGGAATTCCTATCGCCATCAAAGACAATATGTTGGTAGAGGGTTGGAAGGCAACAGCAGCTTCGAGAATGCTTGAAAATTATGTCGCTTCTTATTCTGCAACGGTAATTGATCGTTTAAAATCAGCAGGAGCTATTTTGATTGGACGAGCAAACTTAGACGAATTCGCCATGGGTTCCAGTTGTGAAACCTCTCATTTTGGGCCAACTAAAAATCCTTGGGATATATCTCGTATTCCTGGTGGCTCAAGTGGTGGGTCGGCAGCCACGGTTGCTTCTTCTATTGCGCCTTTGGCTTTGGGGAGTGATACAGGTGGTTCTGTACGTCAGCCAGCATCACTTTGTGGTTTAGTTGGATTAAAACCAACCTACGGTCGTGTGTCTCGTTATGGACTCATGTCTTTGGCTTCGAGCCTCGATCAAATAGGAACTTTTTCCAAAACTGTTTTAGATACGGCTAACATCATGAAAATAATAGAAGGAGCAGATGCAAAAGATGCCACTTCTTGTGTGTTCGATCAAACAAACTTTTGGAATGGCGAATCAGATATCAAAGGACTCAGAATCGGATTACCAAAAGAATTTTTTGGAGAAGGAATGGATCAAGAAGTTCAAAAAGTAATTGCAGAAGCTGCTAAAAAATTAGAATCCTTAGGAGCTGTTTTGGTAGATATTTCACTTCCAAATGCACTTAGTGCCATAGAAACTTATTATGTTATTTTACCAGCCGAGGCCAGTTCTAACTTTGCTCGCTATGACGGGCTTCGTTATGGACATCATTCCTCTGGAGAAACTCTGATTGAATCTTACGAACGATCTCGAGGAGAAGGATTCGGCAGCGAAGTAAAACGACGAATAATGCTTGGTACTTTCTCTTTGTCCTCGGGTGCTTACGATACTTTTTATGGTAAAGCACTAGCAGTTCGAGATGCCATGCGTGAAGATTTTCGCAAAGCCTTTGAGCAGGTTGATGTTATTTTTGGCCCAACTTCACCTTCTGTTGCTTGGAAACTTGGTGCCAAAAGTGATCCAATTAGCTTGTATTTAGCAGATATCTACACTATTCCAGCCAACTTGTCCGGAAACCCAGCCATGTCTGTGCCTTGTGGATTTGCAAGTGGTATGCCAGTTGGTTTTCAGTTGATTGGTAGGCCTTTTGAAGAAGCGATCTTATACAGAGTCGGACAGTCTTATCAGAATGACACCACTTGGCACGAACAAAATGCTAAAGGGTGCTTTTAGTTTTTGGGAATTACATCGTTTGGGTTAGAGTAATTTTTTCAAAACACACGAAACTAAGTCACCCAAAGCTTTGTGCAAGTTTCGTCGTTTTTAAAAAATTACTCTAACCCAAACATTTTGGAAAAGAGGAAGAAAAGATATGAAAAGTATAGAAATAATTGTATGATCCCATACTTCACTTTTACTGCTTTTTATATTGGCCCTGTACCGATTCAGATTTGGGGGCTGTTTGTTGCAACTGGAATGTTAATAGGGACTGTTTTGGCTGGTCGATTGGCCAAAAAGAGGGGATTAAATTCTGAACTTATTTGGGATTTAAGTTTTTGGGCTTTACTTGCTTCATTTGTTGGGGCAAGACTTGTTCATGTTTTGTTTTATGACTTTGCAACATATGCCGCTGATCCACTCGAAATTCTCCGTGTTTGGCATGGTGGATATTCTTCTGTTGGAGGAATGTTGGCCGCTTCCTTGGTTGGATTGTGGCTTTTGAAAAGAGCCAAAGTCGATGTTTGGAAGTACGCCGACACAGCAATTTTTGGTTTACCAATTGGCTTAGGTATTGGAAGAATTGGCTGCTTTCTAATCCACGATCACCCCGGAACACTCACAGATTTTGCCTTAGCTGTTCAATATCCAAGCGGAGAAATTCGCCACGATCTTGGTCTTTATTTATCAATCAACGGCTTTTTATTGTTCGCCGTCTTTCTTCTTTTGCTAAAACGCGGTGTAAAAACCGGAACGTTTATAATCGTCTTTTTGATTTGGTACGGCTTAGTAAGATTCGGCCTAGACTTTCTGCGAGCAACAGACGGCGCAATTGTCGACACACGCTACGCCAGTTTAACACCTGCACAATATGTTTCCTTAGGAATGATTTTCTTTGGGGCTTTTTTGATCTACAAAAAGTTTTGGAAGAAATAAAAACCCATTCAGAAGTTTTGAATGGGGAGGGGTGTCTATCTTGCTTGAGTCAAGGTGATTTTACCTCGCATCGTTTTTATGTCGTACAATGCTTCATAGGAAGCATTGATATCCGGCACATAGCCAATCAGCTTCCAGACGTTGTTTTTTGGATCGTTCGGATCAACTCTTTTTGCTGCAGTGACTGTAACTATGATCGTTTTTGTTTTTTTCATGTAGGTCACTATGAACTCGATTGTTTTGGCGGGCTTTCCTTCAAAAACAAAGAGGACAAGTGACAAGGCGAAAGGTGGTGGTCCTGTGATTATTTTTGTGGTCACCCGCTGAGCTCTCTTGGGTTTTGTGTCCATAGGAGTGTCTCTCCTTTTTGCGTAGCAACACAAAAGCAACTTTTATACTAGCATTTTTATGGTTTTAGTCAATGTTTTGTATCTTGGGGTCAACAATCTAACGCAACGGGGTAATAAGATCACCTTGTATGCAAACAACCACCTATTCTCGTCTTTTAGACCATGAACGAGAAGAAATAAGCATCGGTTTAGCCTCTGGTGAAACGCAAGCAAGTCTTGCATGTCGTCTTCACAGAAGTCCAAGTACCATCTCTCGTGAAGTAAGAAGAAACAGTAGCATAAGCGGGTATCGTGCCTTTGGTGCCGGACGTAAGGCATTGGAGAACGCTACCTCTCGTCGTTATGTTTTGTTTGGTCTCCGTAAGCGCTGGTCGCTAGAGGAGATCGTCAGGCGCATGAAAATGGCGTATCCTCAAAATATGTCTATGCGTATCTCACACAAAGCAAACGGACTTATTCGTCAGTATTTTCCCAAAGGTACTGAGTTTGATAAAGTCTC
>Ga0100380_10008495_pt1 | contig 10100 bp, 8 predicted proteins | sample CryGeymeta201504_FD_80417 | JGI IMG/M metagenome (GOLD analysis project Ga0100380, IMG submission 80417) | Groundwater microbial communities from Crystal Geyser aquifers in Utah, USA - Crystal Geyser metaG 2015-04 | ecosystem: Environmental > Aquatic > Deep subsurface > Groundwater | place: USA... | reverse complement strand
TTATAATTCGATCCAAACTCAAAAGGTTTTTAATTATATATTCCGATGATTCGAAGGGCAAAAAGAGCACAACATTATTAAATATCACATGGCAATAAAATATCTAAGGTGGTTGTTATAAAATTTTATTATTGTCGAATATGAGAAAAATTAGCAGTGATAGCGTCAACCGCATTCAAGAGTTGCTCACCTCCAAAAAGAGAAGGGCTGAGGAATAGACACCAACTAAGGTGGGAAGAAAAAGCAAATCACCAGTAGCCTCCCGATCGCCACTAGCCAGATCGCCTCACAAAGGTGTCCATGTACCCGAATACCAGCCAATGGAGAAAGACTATCACTACATTCAGCAGAGAGTTCGAAGCATCCACAACGAGATGTAGGACCAGCTGAACTTCAAGGTTCAAAACAAGCATTCTTACTACTTGAACGCCAAAAATCCAAAACCTCCGCTGTATATGCGTGCTCTTCAGCTGGCCAAATAAAAATAAATGTGGCTTTAGTAAAAAAGACGGGAGAAGCTGAAAGCACAGTAGTAGGCTGAGGTGCTGTTGGAATAATAGGCCATGGCTGCTCTGGCTCAAAACGGCAAAATTTTATCTAAATAATAAGCCTACTAGTTATCTGAGAGGTTGTACAAGGAACACTACAACAAAGCTAACAGACACAACGAGATGCAATTAATGAAGAGACATGAGGAAGCGATGTACTACAGGAACAAACCGCTGATCAGCGATGTTTCTAAAGAGATCTTCAAGTTGTATACAGAAAAGAATTAACTAGAAAATGACGTGTTTTCCCGTTTTTAACAATACAAGGAAACCAAGCAGAAAAGGCAGGAGCATTACTAGCAATTTTACAAAGACAAATACTGTCCTTTTTCACCGATGATCAGCTAGACCTCGAGAATGCTTCTCACCAATAAAAAAAGTAGTAGGGATCTCACCCGCAGCAAACACTGTATTTCATGCAGTGAGATCAAACGTGATAAAAGTGTCAAGAAAATCCACAGCGATAAGAAACCTCTCTTGAGGAAAACATTTTACTAAGGCAACCAAAGCACAGCTTACTTTGTCTGATTTTAGTATACTAAAATGTGAGGAAGAATGAATAAATAATCAGACGTATTTGGGCTGCAGATAGTGTCGTTGTCCCCAGGAAGTTCTGACTTCTTGAGTTGGTGCTGAGCCGGCTATTTCCGAACTGCTACACATCTCATCGAATTCGTTGAAAGAAGGATTGTCATGCTACCAACCTCCGATTCTCAAGTAATTTTTCTGGTCGGGGACATTGAAACTCATAGTCCCTGTTGGCTTCTTGAGATGTTGGCCGACTGCGCCTCGAGTGAGGACATTTTTGACAGTTTTAGACTTCATTCGAATTCCCAGTTAGCATTTTTCTTTTTTTGATGAATTGCTTCGATAAGCTGGCTCTGAATATTTGGGAGGTGGCTTGAGGCAAATGACCAGAGGAGTGAAGTTGTTGTCAGCTTTGATCTATGTACTCTTGTTATATCTGCTGCCTTTTCTCCGTTTCTAAAAGGCTGAGTTTGCTGGTCGGCTTGAAGTTACTGATCCTTCGAGTTGATATTTTTTACAATGAGCACTTGTATGACCTTGCCTGGCTGATAGGATGCGGCCTCTTGGTTTAAATTATTCAGACTGATCAGGCACATGTTTAGCCTCGACGCACCTTGTATCTTTTGAGGGTGATGGGGAGACCAAAATACTCTGTGTTATCCGTTTCCCTGCTGCTTATTTTTGATAGATTGGGACTCTCCTTCTCTGGGAGGAGAGATAGGTGGACTTGGGCGTATAATTTTTTATCTTGTTATCTGAAAAGGCAGTATCGTCACATTACTTGAAATCGATAGTCTTGGCAAAATCCATGTAATCGAATGTTTCGGGCTAGCTCCCCTCGAGGTGTATTGGCAAAACGTTCGATCGATAGCCTTTGCTTCGATAGCGGTGGTCGTGTTGGGCATTGTTGAGATGAGCAGTGTGGTAGTCTCTTGAGGATGGGTTCATTCGATTTGCAATATTAAAATAAAAATAAGAGTGACTATCAGAGAGGAATGCTGATCTGTCTGAACCCTTCGACCACCTCCTCTTTGGGCTGTTTGGACTGGTTTTCACTCTGGTGATCGATATTTTTGAAGTGCTGGCAAATATTTTCCAAGTGAGTGAGCTGGAACCGCAGCGAAGAGCTGTGCTTGCGCCACAAACACATTACATCTTTGCCGTTGAGCAACAGAGCCAATGTATAGGTGTCAACGATAGTGGAGGCTAGTTTGATCGCCAAGGCATGTTCTTTCCGTTCATACAATACATACAGCAGCTGAACAGGATCTACTTTCCATTTGTTCTTCAAATTATATCTAAGTTCGCTTTCATCGCTAAATCAAATAGATCTTACTGCGGCAACTGGTACAAGAGCATAAGGGCATCGATGTACTCAAGGTAATTGCGCTCGTTGAACTTGGCTGCAATCTGATGCATAAGTTGTGCTAAAGTTTAGGCATTGATTGAAGGACTATTCTCGTAGTGTTTGAGAACCTCTGATACGACTATTTCTTTGCCTGTGCTGAATAAGCTCTTTAGTTTGTTTTCCTCCTCCTGTTAAGAAAGGTAGGTGAGTTGGGTGGCTGTTGGCTTGAGGTCTGCCTTTTTTGTTATTTTAAGCATCAACAATCAATAATACACTATCATCAAAAGGCTAATATCAGGCACGAGGATTGTTCTCGCAACCCTAGTCGACCAGATGCTCCTTCCATCCATTAGCCCCAGGGCTGATGTCGAGATGACACAGAGGACATCTGTTAGCAACAGCCAAAGGTTTCCCAGACAGACATTCTTTCTTTTCAACGTGAGCCTTGTATATCTTCTGTTGGACTGCTTCCTTGCAGCGAGGACATTTTTTGTAGTATTTGCTGTTCTGGCATTCCCCCACCAAATGTGCAGTCAAAGTGCTGATCTCCACTCCTTGTCCGCACTATCCGCAGATGGTCAACATGGGACATGCGTTGTAGTAATGCATATCTTTGTAGTCTTCTTCTATGAATCTTTTGTCGTGCCTTTTGCAGAATTAGCAGTATTCATCTTAGTTGTCCAGTTGAGTCGACTGCTTTTTGGGAATTTATATGAACTCATTACCGGTTTCCATCTAGAATTGAGGGGCTCCTCTGCTGGCATTCTTTGTCTTTGGCTTGATTGGTCTCTAGTCATAAGCTGCTGGATCATTGCCTCCAGCATCCTCCAACTTGTCCTCAATGGACTTTATTATTGGCGGTCTTAGATTTTTCAGGTAAGGCTGCAACTTTCCATAACCTATTTATCCAGCAATCGAACACAGCAAGTTGATGGCTCCTGTCCTCACGTCGTTGTTTTTATCATCGGCATATTTCACAGCATACTGGATGACACTTTAGTAGTCTCTGCCGAGCTGATAATCGACTACAATTTTGTTCAGGGCTTTAATTCGACCTGCCAATATTTTAGGAGGTCTGTCCCTTTTGCCGATGACGGTTAGAGCCTTATAGCAGCTGTCCTTGCCGATGAGGTGGTACATGGGGAAGACGTTGCAGTAGGCATCATCTGCTGTAGCTCTTATTTTTTCATTGGTGTGACCGAGATAGTCTCCCATTTTTTCGAGGATGTAGTCAACCATAGGTTGGTAGTATGTGCTCGGCTGTGGTTTTAATTTTTTGAGCATTTAGACCAGCAGGTGAAAGGTATTGAGCAGGACAGTAGCAATCTTATCATCTATCAAATTTTTCACGACGAACAGACAAGCTCCGATAAAGTCTTGCCTATTATTCGTTCGTTTCAGTTCATCTAAGACTATCTCTATACCTCTTTATCGATTGGTGTGTGATTTTGAGAAGATATGTCTCAAGGCATCTTCATCCAGTACTGAAAAATATTGAGAACACTAGTCATACAATTATTTGTTGAGGGGTTAGGCCTCACTCTATCGCTTTTCTTATTATTGTCCTTACTATTCAGGTAATTAGTAGGGATTGGGATTTTTGTTGTTTAGTGGTCGGTCATCCTAGGACTCTTTTCTAGGGCGAGTGGCAGTTCCATATTGTTATTTTCTTTACGGCTGACGTGGCTTTTATTGTAAAGGTTGAGGAGGCTGTACTTGTTTGGTAGGCTGTTGGTTCCTATGATTTGTGACAGGAGATACAGCAGTGTTGACTTCTTACTCATACTGATGCTGATGTCTTTGAGGTTGTCTGGCTGGTTGTTGCCCACCTGTCCGTAATTTTTTGATTTACTCGTTTATCACCTTGGCATCATCGTAGTTTTAGCGCTTGATTGCTTACTGTTTTCGTTACTCTAAGCTAGTGATCTGGATGGAGATGCTTTTCAGCCTGTCGATCTCATCTTTGATATCTTTCGCCAGGTCGTAGTCCTCATTCTCAACTGCTCTTTTCTTCTTCAGCTAAAGATCTTTTATTCTTTGGAGAGTAGTCGAGTCTACCTAGGATTTGGGAGCTGAGTATTTTTAGTGGACAGGTGGCAGGTCGTCGCCTCTGAATCCATAGAAGGATAGACCGATCAGTCCGACCTGGTTAAACAAATTTTGATTGTTTGTGTGATTTTGTCTCAAAATCAACCTGATGAACCTCGCCTCAACCTCATTGATATTAGCTTGCTTCAGCTCCCGAGCTTGATAGTTAGTGTTTGCATTGGAGTCCAGTGATATTCTACCTAGTTTCTTCCAGTCGTCCCCCTCATTGACTTTGATCTCGAACTCCACCTTCGTTGCAATTTTGCTCTGATGTGACAGCACAGCGATCTGCCATAAATGTAAATTGTACTTTGTTTATTACCGAGGTTTCAACCAGTTCGATGACTATGGTTTCCGGATATGTCGAGAAACGTTTGTTTTGCCAACCTCGGGCCTAGGGAGATTGCTGGAGTAATTCAGTGACAGGGTATTATGGGTCCTAACTCGAGCAGTGGACGATGCGATAGTTGATTCTTTTGCCTTTTTTCTTCTCCATTTTAAATATTCACTCAATTTCAAATATAAACCATATATCAATCCTAGAGGCATCTCTTGAGCAGTTAAATTCACTTTTACTGATGCATTCCGAGGGTGTTCATGATGAACTATCTGAACTGTTCATGTATTTATGTGGAAACGAGTTATTGCGAGGGACGGTTTTATTAAAGAAATAATTGAATTTTAGACTGACGGGCACTGATCTGCAGACAGTTTTCTCTGAGCATGGAGAAGTCGTGAATCATCATTTCATTGCCATCGTTGATGCTCTTGACATTTTTTATGAACAGTCTATACTCTTTGGTCTTGTCCACACCGCCTTTTATTTCCTCGTATGTTTAATTCAAGCTTTTCTTTGCTTTTTATTATTCGTCTGGGTTATAGGAAAATTGAGTCAATTTTGTTATTTTAGACAGCACCTTCACTGCGCAGGCCTCCGTATATGCCCTGTTCTGCAGTCGATGGACCAAACTCAAAGATTTTTCTTCTTGTTTGCTCATTGTCAGATACTCACAAACGCTGACCACAAGCATCGAGTTGATACCAACTCCTAACACTGCCAAGTTCGAGGCTAGCAATCTTCCAAGTATGGTGGTGGGTACGTGCTAGCCATAGCCGATGCCATACATTGTGACGAAGCTGAACCAGAAGCAGTTAGATAGATCTTCAAAGCCGTTGGACTGAATAGGATTCACAAGGCTGACTTTTCCTTCTGTAATTCTGAGTCCGTAGCTGAAGACAACTAACAGAAACATTACAGTGACAACGATTGATCTGATGGGATAGTTACTCCAGATACATTTGATCGAGTACATCAAGCTATACTATATTTGATTATTGTTGCAGACCCGTTTGACTCGAGGCTTGGCGTATTTAGTCAGATTGATGATCGTTCTCAGAAAAACAAAGTATTTGCAAAGCATCAGCAATTCGAGGAGGTGATTGAGTTTGTAATCAAGAGTCAGCTGATAGAAATCATCGTAAACAGATAGTAGCATGCCTTTTGTGAAGACTGTAGGATGGATCAGAACTAGGAAAAGCTCAAAGAGGAAGAGAAACAAGGCAGACTTGTCAGACAATAGGGCTCGCATAGGAGGTGGGAATTTTGAGCTTGTTTTGCCACAGAAGTGGTATAAACTTTTCTGATCGATTTACAGCTGTAAATCTACAATTTTCCTCACAGACACTAACACTCCTATATAATCACATATCTTACCCAGCACTACGGTTGACAGGGTCATCATCCCAAACAAAAGATCCACTATCCCTTCGCCATCAGCTCGATCTTCAACTTAAGCCAAGAGAAAACCAAGGTAGAGGATGACCAAGAGTACAAACAATATTTGTCTTTAGAGGAAAACCAATTTGGTGTAAGTGAATTGACTAGTTTCAACATTTTCAATTGCTGAATAGACCACTTCTTCTTCCTTTTTGGGCTGGTTGTTGGGAGTCGATTCTTTATCTTAGGCTGGCTTGTTCTTGTCAGTCTCGGTCATCATGCTGCTCCCAGAGTTTTATAAACTGGAGTTGACAGTGATTTTTCTTTGAGGTTTGATGGGATTAGTTGTGAAGAGATCGAGTTTGATCGGCTGTAGACCTTTTCTTCGAAGCTTCATATTGTTTATATCATTTTCTACTGCTTGCACTTTGAATTTGTTAATTTGATTGCAAGGGTAGTGGACACAATTAATTCAAAATTACCAAACTCTTTGAATTTCAGTTCACATGACATATTATCACCAGCAGTTCTGACCCCTTTTTCTTTCAATTCCAAGGAGTCAACTTTAGGATGATAATAAGGCTATTTCAAGTTGTGTAATTTATAAATTTTAAAACCAATAGTGATGGACATTGAGGAGTAAGATTTCCCCTGTTTCGAGGTGATCATCGAGTAGGACAACACCATGAAACAATCGGTCTTCATGTAAGTTAGTTGCTATGCCAGCGAAGGTCAGTAAATTTACTTTCCCAAAGAGGATCTCATCATCAATAATAGTGGCATCGCAAAAATGTCCAATCCCAACTCTAAAATGGATCGCATCAAAATCAAGACAAAATATTTATAAGTTTGTCACTTTATATGTAGGAATGCGAGACCTTGGGGAGTGGCAGCACGGCTGTAGTTCGCAGAGCTATCTACAAAGAAGGTGGAAACGAGTATGTATTTGCTGTGAAATCTATTAACGCCGTCTAGCAGGAAGAGCGGAAGCAACTGCTCAACGATTTGAGAGAAAACATCTTTGGAGGGTACTGCGAGCACATGGTCTAGTTTTATACCTGTTTTTTCAAAAATGGTCTGGTGAAACAGGTCATCGAGTACATGGACATGGGTACTCTTAAAGGTATCATAAAGCTGCTCCAAGCCGGCAAACTGTCCCTATCCGAGGCATAGATAGCCACAATAATGGAAAAGGTAAGCCATTGCAAATGCAGATCTTGCTAGGATTGCACAATATCCACACTGTCAGAAAATCAATCCACAGAGATATCAAACCTGAGAATATTCTCATCAACAGCAAAGGAAATATTAAAATCACAGATTTTGGAGTTAGCAAGTGTATTTAACATTCGACAGGAAAATCTGTTGTCGGATCAATTTCTTATATGTAAATAGACGAATATGATAGGAGCCCTTAAATGTTGTCTCCCGATCGCAAGGAGTATTCCTATACATGTGATATTTGGAGTGTTGGCATTGTAATGTATGAACTGGCCACCACGAAAAATCCATATGCTGATGCTCCCGGAGCAAAAGTCAACTATTTCAAAACAAGCTTGAAAGTATTGCAGAGCCCTCCTCCTGAACTGCCGGCAGGCAAGTTTTCTCCAGCAATGGCAGACTTCCTCAAAAGATGGTACATATCACTTAATGTTCAGCCTGGTCAAAAACGATAAAGAACGTGCCTCAACAGAAACCCTACTAAATCATCCTTGGATCATAGAGAACAAGCTACCGAGTCTGATGGAGCTCATAGAGAAGGTGCGTCAATTGAGTTGATCGTCATTGTGTTCAATATTTATTTTATTGTAGACAATAATGAGCAATCAAGAGGAGGAGTATCTAAGAGCTGAAAGGCAAAGAAAGAAGAACCTATAGCATTTCATCAGCAATCAGTAAAGATTTTCAAGCAACCAGGGCCATGTATTTAACGGAAAACAGCTGACAAGTAACCGTAAGGCATCTTACCCTTTTGACAATGATTAGAATGATGGTCCCAGATAGGGAAATTAGAGGTACTTGCCAATTGTCAGTCAAAACAGAAAAAGCTATGATTATGATGAGGTCAATCGAGATAGATTTGAAAGAGAGGCCGAAGATGATAAAACTGAAGTGTATCTCAAAAATTGTGAATAAATCATCAAAAATCTTAGAGAGCTCAAACAAAAGAAAAGGAGTCTGGGAGAGAGAAGACTTATGACTGAACCTTATAGTCCGAAAGGGCAAAGAAGCTAGGTGTATGGTAACAAAGCCAACAGCAGTTTCTCCTCACACGGTAAACCATATAATAAAGTTCTTCCGCCTCTGGAAGATTATAGAACTCCCATTGCCAGATCAAAATAGTATGGGGCAGAAAGTAGCAAAAAATCATCAAGGAAAGGGTCACAAATTTATTATGTCAGGACGAAGAGCTAAAGTCGCTCAAGTCAAAGGATTAACTCTTTTTCTCTTCCGGTAGCCAAAGATTCCAAGAAAGAAGGAGAACAGTAGTCTGAAAAATTACCATGGTTGCCTGAACAAGAACCTGTTTCTGAATCTCGTTCGAAGGTACAATAAAGCCGAAAAAAACCTCAATAATCTACCATTGAAGCTTAGTACGGAAAGCAAAAGTAACAATTTTACGAATGCATCACCTAGCTCACTAAATTCTTGAAACAGCAAAATAATTCAAGAATATAGGTTCATCAATAGCAGCAAAATAAGGAGAATAGTCTGGGAAAGCCTTCAGAAAGCAGAATGGTGGCATCTTAATAGAGCTCAATTCATGCCAAATCGAATCACGAATAGAAGAGGGAAGCAATTGAGCCTGAGATGGAAGTAATACCATCGACTCATAGCTAAGAGACATAAAAGAATAAGGAAAAAGATAACAAAGAATAGAAATAGAAGTTCGCCAATCTCATCGAAACTACTATCAATGCTCTGAGACAGTTAAAGGATAGAAACAATCAATAACCGCTGACAAGTTCAAGAAAAAGAAGCAAAGTGATCAGCAATGCTCCTCTTTCGAGGATCAAATAAATCTAAAAAACAAAGGAGGAGACCATCGAATCGCATAAAGAGGACAATATCTGGCCTTAGATAGAAAAAGGAAGCAAATAAATTTCTGAAAATGTAAATGACAAGAAAAACCAGCTCCTTGAGATGCTGATGAAGCATATCGAAATGCAGGATCACAAAAATGACTAACTGGCCTTTTGCCTTAAAGAATTGACCAGCTATCTCAGGGACCAAAATCATTAGTTTGAAGAAGTAATAAATAGTAGAGAGAAGCCAAGAGAGTAAATAAAGCAAGAACATTTAAAGAGTAACTAACAAAAAGTTGAAGAAGTTGTCAGTCCAGAAATTAAGTTAGTCTAGCCATATATATCTGATATCCAGACCAACAAAGAAGTAGTTGACTAATCTCCTCAGGAATCTTAGAAAGTTGAACAAAAAAAACCCGAAAACTCCCGATCGAAACCTGAGTAAAAATAAGCCATGGACGAGTCTTCACCAAGAGTTAAAAATGCAGTTATCAAAAATTTAAAGAAAGCAAGGCTCAGAGGCAGCATGTTTTCTGAGAAACTCACCACCTTCAAAAAGCAGCATCAAAAAATGAATTATTACATTTCGGGTAAATCCTAATCTACTCGAATCAATGAGGCTATTTAAAATGAGAAGAGTCAGCCTCCTATCATAACTAGTGATGTTGCTCCATCCAACTGATATCATTTTATTTTTTCTGCTTGGCCTGATTCTATAAACAATAGTTAATGATATCCGTCGAGCCTAAGAATTCCAACTTCAAATCCCTGCAGCTTCTCAAAACTAACATAGCCATGACTAGTCGAAGTACTCATGGCGAGGAAACCCGTCAGTCAAATGGAAT
>Ga0100380_10008493_pt1 | contig 10102 bp, 10 predicted proteins | sample CryGeymeta201504_FD_80417 | JGI IMG/M metagenome (GOLD analysis project Ga0100380, IMG submission 80417) | Groundwater microbial communities from Crystal Geyser aquifers in Utah, USA - Crystal Geyser metaG 2015-04 | ecosystem: Environmental > Aquatic > Deep subsurface > Groundwater | place... | reverse complement strand
GATTCCAATAATGAAATGTTACAACGCATTTATGGTACCGCATGGTTAACCAAAAAAGATTTAGAAGCGTATTTGCACCGCATCGAAGAAGCCGAAAAACGCGATCATCGCAAAATTGGCAAAGCGTTGGATTTGTTTCACTTTCAAGATATCGCGCCGGGCATGGTGTTTTGGCATGATAAAGGTTGGACTTTGTATCAAGTTATCGAACAATACATGCGTAAAAAATTAAAAACAAACAATTATCAAGAAGTGAAAACACCACAAATCTTGTCGAAACATTTGTGGGAGTTAACTGGGCATTGGCAAAATTATCGCGATGAAATGTTTACCACCGAATCTGAAAGTCATGACTTTGCAATTAAACCAATGAATTGCCCATGTCACGTGCAAATTTTTAATAATACTTTACGCAGCTATAAAGAATTACCACTGCGCATGGCTGAATTTGGCAGTTGCCATCGTAATGAATTATCAGGTGCATTGCATGGCTTAATGCGCGTACGTGGTTTCGTGCAAGATGATGCCCATATTTTTTGTACGGAAGATCAAATTCAATCAGAAGTGACAGAGTTTATTCAATTGGTACAAGAAGTGTATAAAGAATTTGGTTTTACATCGCTGCAATTTGCTTTATCGACGCGTCCTGAAAAAAGAGTTGGCAGTGATGACATTTGGGATAAAGCAGAAGATGCACTAGGAAAAGCCTTGGAAGCAAACAAGATTGAGTATCAATTGAACGTGGGTGATGGTGCATTTTATGGTCCAAAAATCGACTTCAGCCTGACAGATTGTTTAGGTAGGGTATGGCAGTGTGCGACTGTGCAATTGGATTTTTCCATTCCAAAGCGCTTAGATGCTACCTATATCGCCGAAGATGGCAGCAAAAAGACACCCGTTATGATCCATAGAGCGATTTTCGGTTCATTTGAGCGTTTTATTGGGGTTTTGATTGAGCATTATGCGGGCAAATTTCCAACCTGGTTATCGCCGGTGCAGGTCGCTGTGATGAATATTAGTGAGCGCCAGATACCGTTTTCACAAGAAATTGCACAAAAATTGAAAAAAAATGATATTAGAGCCATTTTAGACTTGCGAAATGAGAAAATTGGCTTTAAAATTCGCGAACAGACTTTAGATCGAGTTCCTTATCTTTTGGTCATCGGTGATCGGGAGGTAGAAACTCAACAAGTTGCTGTTCGCACCAGAGACGGTAAAGACTTAGGTGCGATGAATTTAGATGCTTTTATCGATTTGATTAAAGCGGAAGTTGCAAATTTTGGAGGAAAAATCCATTAGTAAAACAACCACTAGAGTGAATGGGGCAATTAGAGCGAAAGAGATACGCCTCATTGATGCAGAGGGCAACCAAGTAGGTGTTGTCAGCGTTCCGGATGCATTACGAAAAGCAACAGAATCGGGTTTGGATTTGGTGGAAATATCACCGAATGCACAGCCGCCAGTCTGTCGCATCATGGATTTTGGCAAGTTCCTCTATGAGCAAAAGAAAAAAGCAGCTAAGGCGAAGAAGAATCAGCAACAGATTCAAGTTAAGGAAGTAAAACTGCGTCCGGTAACGGACGAAGGGGATTATCAGGTCAAACTGCGCAACCTGATACGTTTCCTAGAACATGGTGACAAAGCAAAAGTTACCATACGGTTTAAAGGCCGCGAGATGGCGCACCAAGAATTGGGGCGTAACATCATGGAAAGATTAATTGTCGATTTAGACGAGCATGGGGTGCCTGAAAACAACCCTAAACTCGAAGGTCGCCAATTGATAGTGGTTTTTTCACCGAAGAAAAAGAAAGCGTAAAGTAAATAAATAATTTTGTAATGAGCTTAGGATAAACGTGCTAGGCGAGGCAAAAAGTCGAGGAAAAAGCGGAGTGTACACATAGTACATGAGCAATTTTCCTCGACTTTTTAACGAAGCATAGTGCGTTTAGCGTAAGCTCATCAAGAATGCGGAGTTTAATATGTCAAAACTAAAATCTCACAGAGGCGCTGCCAAGCGTTTCCGTAAACGCGCGAATGGCGTTAAATTTCGTCGCGCAAATCGTAGTCACATCCTGACTAAAAAATCACATAAGCGTAAACGTCAATTACGCGGCCAACAAAGCATGAAAGCATGTGATGTAAAAGCTGCAGAACGTTTGTTGCACGGTAGTTAATTTAGGGGGATAGACACATGCCAAGAGTAAAACGTGGTGTGACCGCTCATGCGCGTCATAAAAAAATTCTAGATCAAGCAAAAGGTTATCAAGGCGCGCGAAGCCGCACGTATCGTGTAGCGAAGCAAGCGGTAATCAAAGCAGGTCAATATGCTTATATTGGTCGTAAACAGCGTAAACGTCAATTCCGTGCTTTATGGATCGCGCGTATTAACGCAGCAGTTCGTTCACACGAAATGACTTACAGCCAATTCATCAACGGCTTGAAAAAAGCAGCAATTGAATTGGATCGTAAAGTATTATCTGATTTAGCGATTCACGACAAAGCAGCATTTGCTAAGTTAGTTGAAGCCGCTAAAGCTGCATTAGCTTAAATTTCTGCATTATCCGTTCGTCCTTCGAGACGCGCCGTTCGTCCTGAGGAGCGACGAAGTCGCGTCTCGAAGGACAAAACACTTCAAGCCCGTTCGTCCTGAGGAGCGACGAAGTTGCGTCTCGAAGGACAAAACACTTCAAGCCCGTTCGTCAACGGGTTCCGCAAAGAACGCTTCGAAATTGGCTTAACGATCGCTAGAAAGTTTTAAATTAGCAGGTATGGGCGTATCGCAACAAGACTTTGAGGCATGGCAAAAATTATTTGGGCTTAGGTAAATTTCGATGTGTTGCTAGTATTCCGTTTTTATTTGACTGAGTCGTTTGAGTAGTGGTGGTACTAGTAGTGCGTGTTGCAAATATGCCATTTTTGGGGAGCGTGCGACTAATTTGATAATAGCGATCACCGATTAAAATTTTTGCCTTTTTATAAATACAATCTATCTGTGTATGTTTGTTTTCAATATTTAATTCAGTATTTTGCGCAAGAAGAATTGCTTGTTGCAAATAATTCACTAAATTATTAGCTAAATCTATATAGTTATCTTCTGTAAGACGTCCATTCAAATCGCTTATAGGACGTTTCATTAATATATAAGCGTTGTTAATTTTAGGCGTTAATGAACCATAAAGTATTTTATGTGAAGAAATGGCATCACTGATGCTTTCAGTCGAAAGACTCTGTGTGAGCATCGAAAGTGAATTTGAAAAAAACTTATGCTGTTTTTGCAAATAATGAATTGTTGACTTGATAGATGAGTACTGTTCCTTTGCTTGCTTGAATCTGACTTTTTTTGCATATGGGCTTTCATTAGCAGCGTTATCTTGTAATTGTTTGATTAACTTTATAAAACTATCACCAGTAAAATTATTTGATTGAATAGATTTTTTTATAAATTTTTTGTCTTGCTCGCCGAAGGTAAGTTCAATAACTTTAAATAAATTGTCTTTATCTTCTTTAGTGAGTGAACCTTTATTGTTTAGAATTATCCTATTTATATATTCCATATTAAATTTACATACAGGCTTAATTTCAATATATTCATTTTTAATTTGAGAGAGTTGATCTTTGAGAAATAACAAATGTGCTGGCGTATCCTTTTTATGCTTAGAAAGAACTTTCTGAGTGTCAGTCATTGCCAATGGATGTTTGTCTTCTTGATTATTTGAAAAATTGAAAACACTCACGATTTCGCTGAACTTTACAGTTAGCTGTTTATTTTTCTTGGTATTAGGAGGTTTAAGGATACTCTTAAGCGTTCTTTTTTCACGATCGTTTGTATCGCTTTTAAGTTGCGTACTTGTTTCTTCAGTTGCTGTAGATTGAGTGTTAGGTTCAAGATTTTCGTCAAATATTACTGACATATCAACCTCTATTATAGTTGTAAATCAGCTTATTATACACAATAAGCATTAAAGGAATATTAAAGAAAACATAACTTTCGGTCGGTATTTATGCTTGCGCAACTACAGATTGAGATTTACATCATTTACCTTTGGCACTTATAGCAAACACCATGAATTTCAGTCAAAATCTTATTAGCTGCGAAACCATGTAAGGCTTGATTTGTCATTTTGTCTGAGAGCAGATGCAAATGTGTTTCTTGTACATCTTTGCATGTATCACAAATTAATAGTTCCACCTGATGATGGTCATGGGTATGCGTGCATGCCACATAGGCATTTAATGACATGATTTTATGGATAAATCCGTGGGCTAACCAAAAATCAATTGCTCTATAGATAGTAGGTGGGTTAGGTTTGTATTTATTGGTAGTGAGTGCTGATAAAACATCATAAGCGCCCATAGGTTGCTGGCTATTTAGAAGCACGTTAAGTACTTTTTCTCTGGGTTGTGTAAATTGGTAGTTTTCTTTTTCACAAAAAGCTTTTGCGACTGTGATTGAGATTTTTTTTACCATGACTGTTCCAGGATATTTTGTTTACGCTATTAATGTTATCACACTTTAACAAAATTATTGGGCAATGTTGACGAAACCCTGTCTGTGTTATAGTATAACAGCGTTATAATATAACAGCGTTATGCTGTAACATAAGAGAGATGCGATAACATTATTATCACGAATGATTATCATTTACAAAAATGCATTATTTTGCGATAATCATTCTCATTCTCAACAAGATAAATAGAGGAAGCTTCCGTGCTAACCAAAAATGATATTCAAAAAAAATTAACCAGCAGGGCTGTTCAAAATACACCCAGATTTGCAAAATGGGAATTAGCAAAAGTAAAAAACTATTGTCAGAAAATATTAGATACAGATTTTGATAAAAACGCTTCTTCAACTAATACTGTACTTCATGCAGAATTTTATTTTTACTGTTGGTTATTACATTCAATCCAAAGCGCAGAAATTGATAGTTATGAGAAATTAGTAAATCTCTTGGAAAACTTTATAAAGCATCTTGAGCAGTTTGAAAGAATTTTATCGGATAATAGCGATAAAAAATCTATTGTAATAAAGTCACAACAAAAAGAACTGAATATTTATACTTCACATAATCAAACTAGACATAAGGACGTTATTCATTTTCGTTCCGATGGTGATTACACACCATTAGTAGACGTGTGTAAAGCTATCAAAGCAAAATTTGCAATTGATGCGCATCGAGAAGAATTACTAAAAGAAACGCAAAAACGCGAATGGGAAGCGAAAGCACCGTATCGTTTAGCAGGTGCATGTTTAGTCGCAACGACCAAATATATATCGATGGGTACAGTATTAACCGTTGGTGCTTTATTAGGGGCGGCATTATTAGCGCCAGTGATAGCAGCTTCAGCAGTAGCAACAGCTGTGCCAATCATTGGTACCATGGCAGTCGGTATTGGTACTATGATAGGTGTAGGTACTGTTGCAGCTGGATTAGCGGTAGGTTATGGTGCTTATAAAGGCGTAAAAAAGATGGCAAATACATTCTTTAAAAAACCGTCGCCAGAAACTGAGACGCAATCTAACGACGATGTGAATACCTCTGACTCAGAATTTACACCGTAGTTTTATAGGCAGGATCAAGTGGATGCGTAGCATCCGCGGATCCGGCGAAAACTTTTGGAAAAAAACATGCAAATAAACAAGACACAAATTCAATGGACAGTAAAATCATTTGATGAATTATCAACAGATGAGCTCTATCAAATTTTTAAATTACGCCAAGAAGTGTTTATAGAAGAACAAAAGTGCACCACAGATATCGATGAATTAGATAGGCACGCCTATCACTTGATGGGCATGCAAGAAGAGCAACTGATCGCTTATGCAAGAATGTATGCGCACAATAATCATCAAAAATATAGTTCTTTTGGACGCGTCGCCATTGCCAAACAAGCAAGAGGACACGGTATAGCACACGATATGATGCGAGAAATATTAACATTTTTAGAAACTAAATACCCGACTATACCTTGCATTGTCAGCGCACAACGTTATCTTCAAGCATTCTATGAACAATATGATTTTGTAGGAAAAGGTGAGACTTATCTCGAAGAAGGTATATCGCATATTAAAATGATTAGAGCAAGCAAATCCCCCTAGATTTTATTGCGCAAATTTAGGATAATCTAGCATCTAAAATCAAAAAGTGATAAGTCCATGGAAAATTTACAAAAATATGCTGATGAAGCGTTGCAAGCGATTGAAAAAATTGAAAATTTACAGCAATTAGATGAAATTAGAGTACAGTACCTGGGCAAAAAAGGCTTGGTAACCGAATTAATGAAAAACCTCGGTAAAGTCTCTCCAGAAGAAAGACCCGTTCTAGGCGAAAAAATTAATCATTGCAAGCAAACCATTCAGCAGCAAATCCAAGTAAAGCAAGATGCCTTAAAAGCCGCTGCATTAGCAAAAGAGTTAGCTGAACAAGCCATAGATATTACCTTGCCTGGTCGTGGAATGGGGGTGGGGCATATGCATCCTGTCACCAAAGCGATGCAGCGCATTGAAGATTATTTCAGTCAATTAGGATTTGATATTGTCAGTGGTCAAGAGATAGAAACGGAATATTACAATTTTGATGCACTCAATATTCCCGAGCATCATCCGGCGCGCGCGATGCATGATACGTTTTATTTTGAAGACCAAACATTATTACGCACACATACGTCACCCACACAAATACGCTATATGCAAGAGCATAAAGCACCACTACGTATGATAGCGCCAGGCCGTGTTTATCGTTGCGATTCTGATTTAACACATACACCAATGTTTCATCAAGTAGAAGGACTATTGATTGACGAGCATACGACATTTGCAGATTTAAAAGGTGTCTTACAAGATTTTATGCGATTCTTTTTTGAAGAAGAATTAGCAATGCGTTTTAGACCATCGTATTTTCCATTTACAGAACCATCAGCTGAAGCGGATATTGCATGTGTGAAATGTCACGGCAAAGGTTGCCGTATTTGTAAAAATTCAGGATGGTTAGAAGTATTAGGTTGCGGCATGGTGCACCCAAATGTATTAAAAGCTGGCGGTATCGATCCTGAAAAATATACCGGTTTTGCATTTGGTGCGGGTATTGATAGATTAGCAATGTTACGTTATCAGATTGATGATTTACGTGTGCTATTTGAAAACGACAAGCGTTTCGTAGAGCAATTTTAATGCTTTGTCGTTCATCCTACGAGACGGTATTTTTATCCGTTCGCCCTGAGGAGCGACATAGTCGCGTCTCGAAGGGATGAACGGTGTGTAATATTCAAAAAAGGTTAAAACATGAAATTCAGTGAAAGTTGGTTAAGAGAGTGGACAAACCCAAATATAACAAGCGACGAATTAGTTGAGCAACTCACCATGGCAGGATTGGAAGTTGATAGCGTCGAACCTGTCGCAGGACAATTTAATAATATCGTTGTCGCAGAAGTTGTATCAATGGAAAAACACCCAGATGCTGACAAATTAAATGTTTGCCAAGTCAATGTAGGCAACGAGACACTGCAAATCGTTTGTGGAGCGAATAATGTAAAACCAGGTGTTAGGGTACCCGCCGCATTAATTGGCGCTAAACTTTCCGCAGAATTTACCATTAAAAAAGCCAAGCTGCGTGGCGTTGAGTCTAATGGTATGTTATGTTCAGCCAAAGAATTAGGATTAGCCGAAGAAAGCGATGGTTTATTAATATTGCCGCAAAATGCACCCGTCGGCCAATCCATCAGAGATTATTTGCGATTAGATGATGTGATGATTGAAGTGGATTTAACGCCTAATCGTGCTGATTGTTTAAGTATTGCAGGATTAGCGCGTGAAGTAGCCGTATTAAACAAAAGTGATTATACGCCGATTCAAATTAGCGAAATTAAACCTGCAATTGATCAAGCCATGACTATCACTTTAGACGCAAAAGAAGCATGCCCACATTATGTTGGTTTAATTATTAAAGATATTAATATTAACGCCAAAACACCTATTTGGTTGCAAGAAAAATTACGCCGCTCAGGTATCCGAAGCATTGATCCTATTGTTGATATCACCAATTATGTCATGTTGGAACTCGGCCAACCGATGCATGCATTTGATTTGGATAAAATCAATAAAGCAATTCATGTACGATTTGCAAAGCAAGATGAAAAACTCGCCTTATTAAACGATGAAACGATTACCTTAAGCGATAAAGATTTAGTAATTGCAGATGAGACCAAAGCCATTGCATTAGCCGGCGTGATGGGTGGTAGTGAAACAGCCGTGAGTGAAACCACTAAAAATATTCTATTAGAAAGCGCTTATTTTGCATCTAATACCATTGCAGGACGCGCGCGTTTTCACGGGTTACATACCGATTCTTCACACCGATTTGAACGCGGCGTGGATATTGCATTACAAACAGAGGCGATACAACGGGCAGCAGAGCTTATCATGGCAATTGCCGGCGGTAAGCCTGGTAATATCATTGAGGTAAAGCATGATGCTCATTGCCCACAGGCCAAAACTATTGAATTACGTTATCCACGCATTAAACGTATTTTAGGTATTACCTTAGAGAAAGCAGAAGTCGAAGACATTTTAAAAAGACTAGGCATGGCATTACAGGCAAAGAATGATGCTTGGCAAGTCACGGTACCCACACGACGTTTTGATGTCAGCATTGAAGAAGATTTAATTGAAGAAATTGCGCGAGTTTATGGTTATAATAATATTAAGCCGACAAGACCTGAGTTTGAATTAACTACCCGTGAACAATCGGAAAAACATATTCCAATACGCAAATTCAAACAAGTGTTACTTGATCACGATTACAACGAAATTATTACGTACAGTTTTGTTGAGCCTAATTTGCAATCGTTATTAAATCCAACGACAGCAGCAATCACATTATTGAATCCAATTTCAGCGGATTTATCGGTGATGCGTACTTCTTTATGGCCAGGTTTAATTGCGACTTATCTTTATAACAAAAATCGTCAACAGCAGCGCTTACGGTTATTTGAATCTGGATTATGTTTTATTAAAGAAAACAATACATTAACCCAAGAACCTAGGTTAGCCGGATTGATATCAGGGACAGTTTATCCAGAGCAGTGGGGGCTCAAAAATAAAACCGTAGACTTTTTTGATTTAAAAGCAGACGTTGAAAGCTTATTAGCACAAAGTACATTAAATCAAAATGCACAATTTTTGCCAACTCAACACCCAGCATTACACCCCGGTCAAAGTGCGACAATCGTACGAGATGAACAAAATTTGGGTGTTATAGGCGCATTGCATCCTGCAATAGCTCAAAAACTGAGCATAAAGGAGCCAATTTTTGTATTTGAATTAAATTTACAAGCTATTGATATTACAGATATTCCAAAGTTTGCTACACTTTCTAAGTACCCGTTGATTCGTAGGGACATTGCAATACTGGTTAAAGACGCAATCACCGCGGCTGAAATCAGTCAATGTATCAAAGAAGCAGCAGGGGAGCTTTTGGTAGACATGCAATTATTTGATGTTTATCAAGGGCAAGGTGTTGAATGCGGCTTTAAGAGTTTGGCATTAGGCATTTATTTGCAGCATCAAGCAAGAACATTGCAAGATGAAGAGGTAAATACTTTAATGCAAAAAATTATAACCGCGTTAACGGATCAATTTGGAGCAAAATTGAGGGATTAACCATGGCATTAACCAAAGCCGAATTAGTTCAGAAGCTAACTGACAAGTTAGGTGTGAACAAGCGTGATGCAAAAAATGTTGTTGAATTATTTTTTGAAGAAATTATCAAAGCATTAGTGAAAAACGGTGAAGTGAAATTATCGGGTTTTGGTAATTTTGTCACGCGTGATAAAAGTCCACGTCCTGGACGTAACCCTAAAACAGGTGAACCTGTTGAAATTAGCGCAAGACGCGTTGTGACCTTCCACGCAGGCCAAAAACTAAAAGCACGTGTTGAAGAGTATGCAGGCGAACAAGCTGCTGCTGCGGGCTCACAAACTGAATAATTTACATACTATTACTGGACACCAGCCTACGCTGGTGTGACAGGAAATCACTTCTATGTTTTAATTTGTCATGCCAGGGTAGGCCTGTCCTGAGCTTGTCGAAGGGCTGGCAACTAGT
>Ga0100380_10008490_pt1 | contig 10102 bp, 10 predicted proteins | sample CryGeymeta201504_FD_80417 | JGI IMG/M metagenome (GOLD analysis project Ga0100380, IMG submission 80417) | Groundwater microbial communities from Crystal Geyser aquifers in Utah, USA - Crystal Geyser metaG 2015-04 | ecosystem: Environmental > Aquatic > Deep subsurface > Groundwater | place... | reverse complement strand
TTGGTAAGCAATATGGAAGTAAAAGGAGAAATTAACTCAGCAGCTCAACAAATTAAACTAAAGCAATAAACCGCAAAACATCAAAACTAGGAATACAGTTAATGAACTATTTCCTACAAAAAAAGAGCAAGTGCAAAGTGTTGAAAGATATCAAAAGGTTGAGGATAAAAAGGTGTTAGAAAATAGTCAATAACATTAATCTTTTACAGTGAAAATGCTTGAACAATACACAAAAAACCTGGAGTAGGAGCTTAATATCCTCAGAGATCAATTGACTCAAAGAAGAACAAAAGAAATAGCAGAATGCATTAATAACCAAGTGGACCAAGCCGAATAATTAATGAAAACAAATTATTCTAAATTAGAAGAAACCAATGTGATTTTGCAGAAGAATAATGATAGGTTCAAGTCAGAGTTGAAGAAGGCTGAAGATAAAGTGAAACATTTTGAATAAGATTTAAAGGACTATGAATCACTGAAGGAAAGAGAAGCAATTCAAAGAAAGGAGATTGAAAAATTAACTCAAAGCTACGAAACAAGCAAAAATTTAAATAGCCAGTTGACATCTCTTCAAAAAATATTGAGCGATGATTTATAAAAAACTAAGCAGTAACTCCAAAAATACAAGCAAGAGTTTTCGTCTGGAAGATCAAGATAATCTCTGATAAAAGAAGTTGAACAGAAAGATCATGCCCTTAAATAATTACGAGCCAATTTCTAAAAGGAACTCTCTGAAAGAAATAAAGAGCTGTCCTAAGTTAAAACTGAAAGAGTGAAGCTCAATTCTTCTTTAAATCTGATGAAAAGTACAAGCGAGTATGCCAATTTGAAAACCAGGCTTCAGGAACTGGAGGAGAAGTATATGAAAGAGATAAGCGAGAAAGAAAAAATCCAGTGTGCATATCAACGGCAAGAGGCGGATTTGATGCAATTAAGAATCACCCAGAAGGCATGATTTATTTCTGAATGCAGAAGCTATAGTAAGATCATTATATTAATATGAATTTTTATTAATAAAAATACTTCCAGCCCTACAAAAATCTCAGACAACACCCGCTAACTGAGTACAAAGATAGATCCTATTAGCGCTCTTTCAACAGATCTCGCTAATCTTACGAATCCTTCAACCGCTAAGGCAATTACTATGATGCTCCATCTTTCCAAAGATCACCATCTAAAGGAGGTCTGTACACGAGGAACACAACTGAACCGGTATGGGAGCATCTATACCATGAGGGTTGTCGATCAAAGCAGGATCTACTCGACAAACACGAGGTCAATAAGAATAAAATAGACACAGAATGTACATTCCAACCTATGCTCAAACAAAATAAAAGATTTTTGGTTCATAGTAGTTCAAATTTCTTCGAGAGAAATAACTTGTGGAACTAGCAAAAAATTGAGAAGAAGATCAAATAGAAAGAGGAGAAAGTGTATAGTGATTTACGGGAATGTACTTTCAAGCCAAAGATCAATCAGAGGACCAAAAGAATAGCTTAAGTTAGTAGCAAGAGTGCTCTGAAGGCTGACAGGTCACAAAAACAATTCAAATAGTACAACAGAAACATCAATCCTTATTACTCCCCGATCAAAAACAACAAAGGAAGAAGTCCTAGCCCAAGACCAGCTGTTAGAAGCACAATGGAGGTACCTTAAGTGCTAAAAATGATCAAAAAGTAGCTGAGAAGACTGAATTTTTGATATTTTGAAGGGGTATACATATCATTTACCATAGTATTTCTGAATGTGAGAAGCAATTTATGCAATTTTGACTGTTTGAGATGATGATAATCTGGCGGCTTGAGCATCTAAGCCGTATCCTTTGGCCAGCCTGACATATTACCTACTCGTTTCCAATATGCAAGCTAGTGAGAAGAGAATATTTGCGATGAGCTCTTAGTTCAGGGAAAGCTCAAGAGAATAAACCAGAATTTAAATGAGCTGAATGGAATCGACCATGTCAACTATTTTTTGCCTGCTTGAAACTTCCACCAGAGTCGTCAAACATTTGAGAGCTTATTCTTTGCTCTAAAAATTGCCGATTCTGGCAATGTTGGCTATCGAGTAAAATATTTTCCAATTAAACATTTCCGAGTTAACAAGCTAGCCCACAAACTCATAGCTTAGAGCAATTGTCATTATTTTGATGAGCTGTCTCTTGAGGGTCAACGAAAATTTCCTTTCGATTAGCCGATATCCAATCCATCTTGAAAGTTGAATACAAAAATCGGTTGTCATGGTGTGACAGACATAATTTTCCAGGAATTAGCATAGAATCATTGAAATTATGGGATCCACTTCTCCATATGAGGCGTTTTCGTTGAGAATGCTGATGACAAACTCCTAATTAGGAAGCAGATATCGACAGTGGGTGACTGTTTAGAGCATGAGGAGAAAGGCTTGATCGAAGAAGCCTATGGAGTTGGCAAATATGGAGTAATACTCAGGAAGGAAGTTGAACTATTCTTTGTGTTCGATAAAGTTGAGAAGACCAAATAATAGGAAAGAAATAGCTTGAGCGTTTACCAATTTGGAGCCATTAGAAATCAAATTCTCCTCGACCATGCTTTTCATTTTTTCTCTGAGGTTGTCAATTGATCCCAGCCAGTGATTCTCTTCACATTTGACTAAAATATGTGCCAGACTAGCAATTGCATATCCATTGACTCGATAATGCTCAAGCACAACTTTTGCAACTTCACACTTAAAATTTTCCCTGAGCTCTCCCTCATAATGAGAAATGTATTCATTGATTGCTTAGAAGTTCAGAAACTGCCCTTATCGGCGGTAGGCCTGAATAGACTCCAAAATTTATTGTTGGCCGTGAGGAGATAGATGTTTAGGAGCCATGGGTCGGTCTTGCTCAGAAAGGAGGGTCATTCTTATTTTGTTGAAGTACTCCTATTGTTGACTTTTGCGAATGCGGCTGATGAAGGATTGACGTTTGAGGTGAATGTTCATTAGATTATTTTATATATGGAGAGCGGCAGATAAATCAATACCCTTATTGTTTAGTATATTAACAGCACCACAGGAAGTAGCTCTATTCTTACTCAGCTCATCAGTAAAGACTCTAGCATCTGGTTGAAGCCAACAAAGCAATAGTAAAAGAGTACACAAAAATACAATCCTAGTTGGATTTGCTCAAAGGCGACAGCAACACTCTCAACTCTGAAATTGACTCATTTATTAATACCTTTTCGGTGATTGACGATGTCGAGAAAGATATCAATTTTACTGAGCAAAATATTGATACAATATTCAAGATGATCAACACAATAAGTAAATTTAATTTGATTCAGCAAAGAAGGTCAATGATTTGAAGCGGGTTCAGAAAAAATGATACATTTTTTGATTCATGACATTAATGATGACAGATTGAGCTTATTAAAATTCAGGATCAATATGAGTTTCTTTTGGTCATGAAATACGATTTGTAATCTTTGCGAACACCAGACTGCAGCTATCTGATCCTTTTCACGGTTAGCTTCCTGTTTTGGTAGCTTTTATTATTTTATTTGGTGAACTTACGCATCTGAAAGTATATCTTTGTGTATTATTTCTTGTCTATTTTCAGCTTATAATCCAAAGCTTTGACCACTTGCTTCTCCATCTCGTTGAGAAGGATAGTTGAGTACTGTGGAAATGTTTTGGCAAAGGATGGGGTCTCAAAAGATTCATCGTCCCATATTTTGGAGGCAAGAAGCAAAACAGTCACTAAAATTCTGAATATTTGATTATTTACCTTTTATAGTTCAAAGAGGTGAGGACCAGTTTCATTTTTTTGGTGAAATTCTAGAGATATGCAGCCGCCATGATAGGAATCTATCTTTCCATCTTGGCAGCCAGCACAATATTCTTGATGAAATTTGATACACTATCGACTGTTGGCTTGAAATAATCAATTGTGGTAGGTTCAGGTTCATCGAATATATGAATAGGTTGACTCAGTCCGAAGTCCATTGAGACTCCACCACCCAAAAATGAGGACTCCATCATCTTATCGGACGATAGTTCCTGTTGGTTATTTGAGATACCTGAAGGTTGTTATTCTTCCTACTAGCCTTATGAGTACACTTCTTCTTAACAGGGTAGTTATTCGTCAACTTCTTAATTTTGGTATAGAGGATGGAGGAAGCTTTACTTCAGAATTTCCCCAACCTCATCCTCAATATCTTCATTGTAGCTAGATTAGCTGTTTCCTGTAAGTGAAGGAGTCTCAAAGATTTTCTTGGGTTCTGGGGCAGCAGTGACCTTCGAGGCTACAAAGCCAGAAAAAGCATAGATCAGTTCTTCAACATCAATGTTAGCAATGGTGGATGTCATCAAGGCACCATCGAAAGATCTGTTAGTTTTTCTGATTCTTTCTATATCCAAGTTGATTTCCATAACTGCCTTAGTTGTCATTGGTTTAGATTTAGGCTCAACACTTCTCAGCAGTCTGTGCAAACTTTACTTTTTAGCCTCGTTGTATTGAATAGTACTTTTCTTGACAGTTGGCTTTGTTGAAGACTCAAATGGTTTTTTCTTGAAATCAGAGCTGCGATCCTTGTTGCCAGATCCTGGAACAGAATATTTTGTTTTGACATATTTTGTTTCATTGGCTGTGGGAAGAGGTACCCGTTTCTCTGAATACTTGGAGTTGAAAGTTTTCTTTTTTTGATCAGTAGGTTGGGGAGTATACTCATTCAGTACTCTTTCTAATTGCTTCTCATAGTCAATATCCTTTGAATTGAGAATTTTCAGTTTGTTCATTTATGGTTCAGATATTTTCTCGCTGGCTTCTGACCGCACATCATAGGAATCATTTCCTTGCAAAGTGTAAGAAGACATTGCTAATTTGTCAATTATTTTATCTAATTTGACAGTATGGCCAGGGAGAATCTTCAAATCTTAGTACAGCTTATTCCTTTCATCTTAAGTTATCAAAGCTAATTTTCCTAAATTTATGCCATATCCACGCTGGATAAAGCCTCGAGTGTACTGCTGAAGTCCTGCTGTCCTGAGCAATTTGTAGGCTGGAATTGAATCATAGTTCTTTTTGTCGAAAAGGTCAAGCAGCAAATGAGCATCCACTTCCATCTTGCTTGATGTGAGCTTGGATGTATGTCTGCCTGTGGAGTTGAGAGTGGTCTTTGCCTGTCTAATTTTGCTAAGATGAGCTTTTTACTTGAGACCCTCTTCAAATTTTTTCATCGCTTTGTTATATTATTTAAAAACTGGGTCAAGAGAAAGCAGCCAGTGATAATTCGATTGAAAAATTATGTACAGTTGAATAGATTTGATAAATCACATGAATTCCATAAATAGGACACTGAACAAGTTTCGCGATCTATATCCCTTGTTATTCGTCAAAAGACACCCCTTAAAGCATCGCTCTAACCTTATGAACAAGATGTGTGAAGTTTAACTATAGAGGTTCTGTTATTTGACAGATCTTTGTTTAACCGAATCATATTAAAATTATTTCAGATGAGCAGACAGTTGGGAAGCCTTGAAGACTCTTATCACACTCCCTTGCGGAGAACAAATGATCTGATGACTAGATCCCAATTCCTGACCAACTCAACAGTTCACTCGACTAATCCTGAAATCGTCCGTCACAGCTTCTTCAAAGATCAACCCGTACTCAATATTCTATTTAGTTTTAACGATTCCGCCTCGATCGTTCCAAATACAGACCTGTCTCCAATCACTCCCCCAACAAATCAGTTCACCAAAGAAACTATGTGATTGTTGACCAGACAGTCAACTATGGAAATGCCATATCTCAAGCCTAACTTGACAGAATTATCGGCAGAAGGACCATCAAACCTGAAATAATCACATACGGCCTCGAAGACTACAAGCCTACAAGAGTAAGACAAACAATTGAGGTCAAGAAGGAATCAGGCAAAACATTTTGCGGTTGCTGTGGAGTTGACGATAGAAAAAATAACGATATATACGTTTCACGCTACAACTGATTCATTTAGGATTATCCTTGACATATTTCTTTTATATTGTCTTGTTTTATTTAAGAGGATGGTTTAGGAGGGAAAGTTGAAGACTAAAGCATGTATGCAAATATGGTCAAATCATCAGATATTATCGATATCGATCTCCTCGACTTTCTTTTTCTGGCTGAAGTTAAAGTTGACACCCTCATCTTCATCTTCACTTTCGGAGTCTGAATCAGAGTCAGAGCTTTCTCCTTCATCGTTGCCTTCTACGAATTCAATTCCACTTGCAGGAGCATCTTGATTTTAATTGATATCGAGATCTTGAGGAACTTATCCTTGAGCTTTGAGCTGTCTAATCTCGTCGGGAAGGTATTTAAGAATGATGTCACATTTTTCATTCTGGAACTAGCGCAAACTGCACATAAGTAAATCTCCAACAGTGATCCAGACTTTCTTTTTCATCTTGCCTCTAATATGACCAACTCTTTCGACCTCATCGAAGCATCGTACCAGGACACGGCCGTTGCCCAACATTTTCATTGCTAGACCATATTCGAGACCTTCGTCTTCTTCTTTGGTGAGGAGTTATCTTTTTGTGGGACCGGAATGCTTTCCTCTTTTGTAGTTCTTACCACCTCTTCCTTTGTTTTTCGGCATTTGTAAAAAAAAGAATTATGATTGTTGTTTTTGATCAAATTAATTAAAAATCAAATATCCTTCATGATTTCTGACGTAATGTCTATAGCCTATACAAGCTCACTGCATCTCTGACCATTCTATGGAATCTTCCTCGATGCTGTTTAAGATTTTATTATCCAAATTGTTCAGTCCTTAGTCTGAAACTCTGAGCCTATTTTTTCTCCTGCCGTAGTTTAATCTGATAGTTTTGTGGAGAGTTTACTGTTATACTTCTTTTTATTTGAACTTTTTTAGGGCTACTGATTCGCTAAAGCCTTTATCTCTTTGAAGAAGGATGTTAAACGCTCTTGGTGTAGTCATTAAGAAGTGTGTTATGTCTGAGTTCACGACGTTACTTGATATTTTTGCTAACTTATTTAAACTGTTCATTTATTCTTTTTCTAGCTTTCAGTATTCTCTGTACTTTTTCCATTGCTTGTTGAATGAGCCATTCTTCCTTCCTTTCACTTTCTCGTTTGGACTTTAACATTTCCGGATTGATGATCTCCTATGTTCGATATTTATGCAATCTAGGAGAGTGTCTGCGTGAGATTGTTACTGTTTTCGATTACTGACTCTTTTTAGCTGATGCAAGTTCAGATGGATAATGTGCTCGATGGCTTTCTTTTGGAATGGTCACTCGAATCTCTGTGAGGAAATCTGATGGATTTTATCGAGGTGATTTACTTTCGTGAGGAATTTTTATTCTCAGAGATTGACCTTGCTGGCTTGCTGGTCTGAAATTTGATGATTTTGAGGATCGTGGGGAATGTCTTTTCTCCAAAAATTATACTACATTTTTATTGAGTTCTTTAACCCTTTAGAAGTTTTTTAGGGATTCCTTTTTTTGTTGCATGGCAATTTTTTTCACCTTGTCTCTCCACTGCAACCCACTATTTCGATATGTTTTTATCTTTTCAAGCTGCAGCTCTGACTTTTTCCTGACATGTCTCTCCATCTTGACCTTCAGTTCCTATAGTGCTTGTTTGTTATGGGTTACCTATCGGTCCTGTTGCATGGACAGGTTGATTTTGACTTTATCTCTCCGACAGAGTATTTTCGATACTTTCTATTTCTACACTATGGCTACAACAACTTCTACCTTCCCAAAGCTGCTAAAATTATTGAACCGCCTCTTCTTGCTCGGAGGTCTCCAGACGTTAGAACAAAGGTGAGTCAACTCTAATCATCATTTTCCGGTATTTATGATTGCTCATCTTTATTAATAGTAAATACTATCAATACTATTGAGCCAAGTATTAAATCATATTTGAGGTGATCATTATTCTGTCAGGCGCAGCAATTGACAGGAATGTTTTTATCTTTATCAATTTCGAAGCCAAAGATGGTGTAGCCGAGGGTAAGGCCCAGTATGACGGTGATGATGACATATCCATTGTAGGTCATTATCAACATCATTGTGAGGATATGCATCACGCTATAGATGAAGATGAACAGAAAGTTAAAAACTAGTTCTGATGTACTCTTGAAAAGCTAATCCGAGCCTGAAGTTTCTCCTTATTACATTTAGGTAACCAAGAGGCTGTTTTTCTTTTCAGAGGCAAATAGCATATTGGTGACCTTTGTTTTGACGGCAGGCAGCATGACAGAGAGTAAATTGATGATAAAGGACACTACAATTCCAATGATAATCAGGCCTACATCATCTTCGAGGACTGTAAATCTATATGAAGGGAGGATTACTATTCGAAGACAAAGGATATATTCCACCCCCAGTGCACAGTCATATGCATGGTCTTTTAGAGCATCTATTCTTACATTAGATATATAATTATAAAATGGAGAAATAAGAGAGTAAGGGCATAGTATTGAAAGCCGAGATCAAAAAATAAAGAATTGCACATTACCCCTACCACATCGTGACCACCACCTACTCGCACTAGCCAGATTACTTCTTCATCGTCGGAGTCGATTACGCTCTGGATAGTACCGTCCTAGCCATATACCCATTCGACAAAGATATGAACAAGCTCATCATGTGTGGCATCACCATTAATAACATTCTGACCAAAAAAGCAGTCTCAGCTCTGCATGTCCTCTCCCTAAAATATAAGCCTATACCGTCAGGAATTGTACTTTTGGAGGCTGAGTTTGTTTTAGGACATCGATCTGGCCAACTGGCTCTCATTTCTTTCAAAGAAAAGGATTGCAGGTTGGTAGCTAGACTAAATAGAACTTTGAAGAGCGAGGGTCTTTTCAGCAAAACTTCTTCTTTCTTTTTTGGTGAGGAATAAACATATTCTGTGCATTTGAAAGAACCTGTAAAATAGTTCAAATGTATGCCTGACCTACAAGATAGCAGGTTTTCTTACCAGCTAGGCAATTACATAATCCTAATGAAAAATTTGAACGATCAATATGAACGTTCTTTGTTTGATTCTTTTGAGTCCAACCCTCCTGAGGCCTACAACTTCCACCATGACAACAATGCTGTGGCTGTGAAGGGAGCCTTGAGCATGTATGGAAATAGTTATTATTATTCCTTGAAGGATAAAAATAAGAAAACGGCTATCATCAAGTTCAATTATGAACTATCGTCATATTAGTTTTTGGGCAGCTTGCATGACACTCTTGCAGCAGCTCTGGGCATAGAACAAACAGTTCTCTTGATCGACAGCAATACCTTCATCTTGAAAACTAGAATAACCACTGAAATGAGCATCAGAAGATTGTCGTACTTCAGCCATGAAAAATAGGATTATCTTGGCATCATGTTCTACGATAATTACGTGGTTCTTTATCAGCTCAATACTTTCAGATACTGCAGGTTGATAGGCCATCGCTCTTTTGTAGCTAATCTAACATATAATCCTCAGACCAGAATGGTGGCCACTGGTGGCATGGATCATAGAATATCCCTTGTTGATCTTAAGGCCATACCATAAAATAAGTGGTCTAAGGCTATAGCCACAGCAGATAATATTGCAATGTAGGAAAATCATTGCTAGTCTATGCGATTTACCGACATTTATTCCCTGGGGGAGTACAACAACGTGAGGACCAATCTACACAGTTACGGATTCGCAGACATTATTTTGTGCAATGGACATTATTGTCTGCCAACCTACGATTCTAAAATCATGGTTTATCGCTATTCGTGATCCATCTAGTATCTGCTATGCGTTCTATTCATATTAATAACAGAAGTAATATATGAACCTATTAAAAAGATCAAAAAGAGTAGTTAAGTCAGAGGTAGTAGCTGAAAGCTGAGCCAGGACTGGCACCGATTGTTGTTGTGCTGTTGCTGCTAGAAGATGCAATTTTTTGCTCACCTTTGAGATTGCTCTCTATCTCACGTTGGATCATCACTTGGAATTCGTCAAGGGTGTTGTGATGAAGAACACCAAAAGAGCCAGATGAGAGACTGCTGTCAATGGAAGATTGAGGGGTTGATGGACTGTAGAAATAGGTAAATGGATTATGAGAAGGAGTGAAGAAAAAACCTGGTGAGTTGAGAC
>Ga0100380_10008485_pt1 | contig 10104 bp, 3 predicted proteins | sample CryGeymeta201504_FD_80417 | JGI IMG/M metagenome (GOLD analysis project Ga0100380, IMG submission 80417) | Groundwater microbial communities from Crystal Geyser aquifers in Utah, USA - Crystal Geyser metaG 2015-04 | ecosystem: Environmental > Aquatic > Deep subsurface > Groundwater | place: USA... | reverse complement strand
GGTGTTGGCTCGGGAGTAGGAGCTGGTGTTGGCTCGGGAGTAGGAGCTGGTGTGGGCGCGGGAGTAGGAGCTGGTGTGGGAGCTGGTGTGGGCAGAGGTGTGGGAAATGGCTCTGGTGGAGTAGTAGGGAATGGAGTTGGAGCTGGTGTGGGAGCTGGTGTGGGGGCCGGAGTGGGCGCAGGAGTGGGCTCAGGGGTTGGCAGAGGTGTAGGCAAAGGTGTGGGAAATGGCTCTGGTGGAGTAGTAGGAAATGGAGTTGGAGCTGGTGTGGGAGCCGGAGTGGGAGCAGGGGTAGGGATAGGAGAGAATTCAAAGGAATATGTGTCCTCAGCAAAGCAAGTAAAGCCAGTTGGTGGATTGGCTTCAACATTAACTTGAGTAGTGCTGGAGACATCCGTACAAATGTCAAGGATTTCTTGTTCTGTTACAGTGGTGGATTGACCTGGCTGAAGAGTGGTGGCATCAGGATCCAAAAGACCCAAAAGACTCTCAGTTTCGCCATCTCGGATACGTTCAATCAATGTAATATCCATGGGAGATGATCCAACATTATTAATTTCATAAGTGTAGGTAAGTAGGGCTTCGCAGTCAAGTGCGTTTCCAGCTTGGTTCTCGCAAGAGACCAGCTCAAAGGATCCAAACTTGTCTTTCAAGTCCAAAGGCTGAGGGGCTTGAGTGAAGAGAGAGAAGGTCTGGACATTTGTGCCGCCGTCACTGATGGTACAGACGATTTCTTCAGGAATGACATTTCCTCCATTGGAAACATTGATGATATCACCCGGGACGGCAGTACTTGGGGACACATCTAACATAGTTCCATCAGCTCCGGAACACGAGATTTTTGCAGGACCACTTGGGAGGGCACCGAGGTCTTCGCAGGTAGTACCAGTCTGGCCATTGGCGCTGTCTGCACAGACACACGTAACATACTCGAACTGCATGTCGACCATAGGAGATCCACCGCCAGAAAGAGTACAAGATCCGGATGGTGGTCCAAGATCTGTGCAATCTACACCATTCTCGTCCACGCATGTGATCTCTACTTCCACCAGACAACTAGCAGTGGGAGAAGCAGAAGGAGCCTCCGTGAAGCTACTGCTCACGTGGGCATCGAGGAATCTCTCCCAGAATGCCTTGTCTTCGATCGTCATATCCTTTTCAGTTGGCTTTTCGTTCGTTGACTCGACGGAATCGACAGGACCGGCACGAAGACGGTAAGATGCCGCCTGGGCATCTCCTGCAAAGAGTGCCAGTGTTAACAAAGCGATGGCTTTGTTGTTTGCGATCATTGTGTTACAAATACGTTCGATGAGTGTTAATAGAGGGAAATATGTGTTTTTGTTGTTTTAGTGCAACAAATAATGAGAGAATTCGATAATTTGTCGCCCTTCCAGATTTTTGCAGGCAAGCTAACTGTCAATCTTCTGTTCATAGTGCGCGAATTGTAGGTATTTAGCGAACCAGTTTGTGTTCCGGCGACGTTTGCTGATCCTAATCCGGATCAGCGATGTATTTGATCGCTGTTGTTAACTTTCTACTTAGGCTCCAGCTTCTTTTATTGTGAGCGTTCAACTCACGTTAGAGTCCGACCAGCGCGCGTCCTTGTTCCGGAGTACGTCTGTCCGACGATCTTTTGAATTAACCCGGGCAAGAAAATACTTGGAGAAATCAATTATCTTGAACACAAGGTTTACCAGCCAATGAAAGCAATCCTTCAAGTTTAGTACAAATTCAAATTCGCTCGTGATTGCTAGAGACTACAGTACTCGAGTAGTCTAGCTAGCTAGTACTGTAGACAACTAAATAATACAGTACTTCTTTATCTTTTTTCATTACTATGAAATAATGATACAGTTCTAAACCTTTGTAATCTGACCTTCTATTCCCCATAACAGCCATGGCTTGATTCATATCTCACTTTAATTCAAGCAATCTGCTCCCTCTGGTGATTTCAAGTGACCATACCGGCGGACCAGGACAACCGAATTGAATATCCAAAGTCCAAATTGGACGCCTACGACACTTCAATCTGCAACAATCTCCAATCATGGTGTGGAGCAAGAGTGTCTGCGTTTGGTTTTTCTTGGTGTTTTTGGTTACGTACACAGCCATTGTGCTCTTGGTGAGAGTAATTAAGGGGCCCTTCTTTTCTAATTCCTCCTATTTACGATCACCATACAATTATGCTGCTGGTAGCACCCCTAGCAACACCAGGCATCCCATGTCGACAAAATTTGACCGAGATCATTACGAACAAGTGACAGCTTTGATGCAACCCATAGCATTTCCCACACCAATTCCAAAAACGGAGAACCAAGATGACGATGAAGACGTAGAAAACGAGGAGGACTATACGAGCACAAGTCGAGCCAAATTGGGTTGGAAAAACGTGGTAGATGAATTTGATCTCTATCAGCTCAAACGGCATAACATATCTGCTGCTTTTAACCAGCATGACACCAGCAACAAAAATGATGCTTTGTTTCAAGTGCATCTGATACGCTCTTATCATCTGTGTAAAATTGCGAACGCATTTCATTTATTCTGGAATACAGAAAAAGGCAATTCAGCAGGCACCACTACTTTTTCCTTACCACATGTTCTTTGGTGGCAATGGGATGCCACAACCTACGACAATATTGATCCCAAAGATAGCTTGTCTACCTTGGTTCAAGACCAATGGCAAGAAGAAGGGTGCACCACGGACGATATTTTGCAATATTTGCAACACGACGATACCAAAGCTGTCATGGTCACACATGAAGGTTTGTTCTATTTGATCAACGATAACGATAATGACGACGGGAACGGCTTGTTTACAGAAATACAACCGCCAAAATTGTCTTCTCCCACTCTACGACGATGGCCCATACAACGTACTTGGCGGCATCCGCGTGTCTATCTCATGCCACCAGCAGGATTCTTTTGGGAATCATCAACAGCTAATGACGGAACTACCATCTCGATGATGGAACAACTGATGAAACGTCATTCAGACAACAACAAATCTCGATATCAGCAACTTCTTATATTTGAGAATTCACTGGTTGATAACGCAAAAGAATCATCAAACTTCCAGGACTTTGTACAACATCAAGAACAAGGATTTGCACTGTTGACGACAGCAATGACAATTCTACACTCCAATCTTGTCGTCAATTCCACAGATGATCGTCGCTATCATTATCAACAATTACAGGCATCAAGATTGGTCACAACAATATCAGCCGTATCTGCTGCTGCTACGACTGCTCCTGCTACGACTGCCGAAAAACTGCACGATTATGATTTGGAAGATCCTCGACAACGATGGATTTGGGAGGCATTGTATTTAGGTGCTATTCCCATTTTACATATGCCTCCTGTAACAACAGCGTCAACAACCACAGTATCTGCACTGCAACAACAAGAAGAGCAGCAACAAAATGATGATCAAGTCTTTGATGATACTCGTGCCTCTTCACAAATACCACCAATAATACCAATAATACCAACAACAAGAACAAAAGAAGAAAAAGAAACACAGGTTCATCATCATGATGCTAGAAATCAACTCTTGTTTGAGTTACCAATTCTTTGGATTCGCAAAAATAGTGTTCAAAATCAGCAACAATTCTTCAACAACCTGGAATCCGTGCTATGCGGACAACTGAATGATATTGTATCAGGTAGTAGTAGTACGAGAGACAATTCGAAAATGCCATGGTACGACTACGAACATTTAACACAAGGGTATTGGATTCGTCGTGCATTGCAGCAGGAGAAGAAGGAGGTGGAAGAGAAGTAGTACTACTATTAGAGGTTCTAGTAGTTCCCAGATGCGTGAAAACTGCTTATGATGGCTCCTGCCATATCTGTTTTTTTTTTTTACGGCGACAGATCCGTACTAGTATGGTCTCTAGTAGCAGCAGCAGCATAATATAATATTATTATGATAGCGTATGGGTACCTACGTAGTACGCTACCATTACTGGTATTACTACTACTACTACTAATAGTACTCTATTAGTCTACGAGTACTACTAGCTAGCTACTAGTAGTAGCTACTACTCCGTAGTAGCTAGCAGCCAAATTATTTTTTTCAACGAAGATTGACATATTTGTAGGGACTGAAATCCTTCCTGAGTCTTGTAAATTCATCTTCGTTGGTGTACCAGTAGACTACTGCACTCGTATTCAATTTCCGATGTTTTCCGATACAACCGGTAGCTCTACTAGTAGACTAGTAGACTAGTAGTACTCTGGAGTAGTACTAGCTCTAGACTACTACTAGTAGTAGCTACCGGTAGCAGTAATAGTAGGCTGGCTGTAGACCCACAGTACTTAGCAACGAATTGAATGGCAGTTTCGTTTTGTACTTAGGTAGTAGTAAACCAGTAGCTGGTAATAAAATGAAAATAATTACCGGATGTCAAGCAAGCCATCAGTACCGTAACTACTGAAATTGGACATGTTCTCAAAATAATAGTTGTGACTATCATTGCCTATGCATCCTGTAAATAGTGTAATTTACTTACAGTAGTAGACTACTCGACTTCTTTTCTCTTAATTGAATTCAACGCATTCCATGACAACAACAAAAAATGATCGACTACTTACGTAATTTTTTTTTATACTGTACAGTACCACCGTCATCAACAAGAAAGTTTTCATCAGAAACACAATAAAACAGTACCTAGACTAGTAGTCTAGTGTAAACAAACAACCAAAGATAAAGTAGTCCAGTAGTGTACGTCGAGTACGCTGCCTCTCATCTTTTTAGAAGGATGAAAATAACTTTCAAGTCTTCCGTCTTCCATTTCTTGTGCTTGTTCCTGCTATTGGTAGCATGCCTCACTGCTGCTACTAGTACTACTACTACTACTACTGCTTCTGCTTCTTCTAGTAGTAATAGTGGTGGTAGTACTAGCAGTAGTAGTCCAGAAGAACCCGCCACGCCTCCTGCACAAGCGATATCATCATCATCGTCATCATCATCGTTGTCTGCTACAGCTGCTGTCTGCAATAATGAGAACGAAGAATGTCTCAATCCAGATCAGTACCATTACCAACAGCAACAGCAGCAGCAGCAGCAGCAGCAGCAAACACAACCAATGTGTTCCTTGTACATGGCACCTAGTTCTCTGAATGAGAACGATGCTGATACTGTGGGTTGGGGATTATTTGCGGGCAAAGATTTGCCGGTCGGTCAAGATATTCTCATTCATGATGATAATGATAATGATGATGATACGAGATATGAAGATATTCTTATCCCAATTTTAGATCACTACAAAACTATACCGTATCGTGGTCAAATGAAATTTCCATCATGGTTACAGTATATTTGGCCGTACCGACCCGATGCCTTTCGACATGCATCGAATCGTGCTTTCCCGATCATACCAGTGAACAAATTTCCACCGGATGGATTATCGAGTGCTACAACAACAACAACAACAACAAGTACTCATAGCGGTAATACTGCTGCTGCTGGTCGATCATCTAGAATGTCCTTTTTTTCACCCGGTATTGCAAGCTTGGCTAATTCACACGAAGAACATTGGAATCTGCAATTCAAAACCACTACTAACGATGACGATGACGATGACGATGAGCAGCAACCTTTGACATCTCGTTTTGAAACCGTCAAACCAATTGTTGCTGGATCAGAATTATTTTTAAATTATGGAGCATTGTTTCATCGTCGCTTAACGATTCGATCATTATCAACATTATCAACAACAACAACAACAGTGAATCATACAAAGAATGATGATTACGAAACGTTGGACGATTACAATGAAAAAATAAATTTTACATTATTACCCACAGAACACGATAAACGACAAATGTTGGATACATCAACGATGAGACGAAAACGTACGTATTACACACGATCTATTGCCGGAGATAAAATTCGTCTTCCGGAAACCTATTTACAGCCAGCACCTACAATGAAAGAAGACGTAGTATCAAGGAATAGTGAAAGCGACGACGACAAAAATGACGAAGAACCCATATCCAAGGAGCACGACGACGACGACGACGACGACAAGACCAACGCCATAGCACTGGAAGTCAGTTACACACACACACACAACGAGGAAACATTACACGATAATGAAACGAATGCTACTACTACTACTACTACTACTACTACTACTACTACCACTATCAATAAATTTATCAAATCGATTGAATGGTTGCAACAATACGGAACTTGTGTTGACAACATCCGACCAGGACCTTCACGGACAGAAGAACCAGACGACGACGAAGACACGAGCAGCAGCAGCAGCAGCAGCAGTATAACGGGAGCTTTTGCTACACGTGATCTATCAAGGGGGACCATTGTGGCGCCGGCACCACTGATACTGTTGCAGCGTGATGATTTACGTATTTATGCCAAGAATTCGAATGCTGCGACATTTCGGGATACTCTCAATCTAAATGCACCACCAATTGGACAAGAACCATTGTTAAGCTACTGCTATGGACACACTCGATCCGAATTGTTATTGTTGCCCTATTCTCCCATGGTGCATTACATTCAACACAGCAGCAATAGTAGCAACAACAACAACAAAGCTCATCATTTGACACCAAATGTCAAATTGGTCTGGTCTCCAGAAACCATTGAACGTGGTTATCTCGACTATCATCCACTCGATTTGTTGAGCATGTCGGGAAAGCTTCGTATGGACTTTGTAGCTCTTCGTGACATTGTCGAAGGTGAAGAAATAGTTATGGATGTTGGCAATGCATGGTTCTACGCCGAAGAACCACGGGAACGAGCCGTACCGGATGACTTTTTCCCAAAGCATTGGATGCGCAATGCTGACGATGATGATGTTGATGGCGACGACGATAATGGTAAACGATTGAAATTCGAAATCAAGGATCTGGACAAACCACTACAGCCCGGTGAACTTCGACCGATGGAATTTAAACACAATGGAAAGCAAGTGGCCAATTTTGCCTACCGTTTGGGTTTGCCCAAAGGATTTTCGAAATCCATGTACAATTATTCCCAAGAATTGGGAATTCTGGATTTATACGAGGATCTCTTGCAAAACGATCTCCTCATCAGTGATGAGTGGATGGTAGTCAATACCACCAACGATGGACAGTGGTTTGCCCATCGATACATGTCCGATAACTGGGCATTTAATATGCATTACGTGGCAGCCTGGTCCGAGGAGGCCCGCATCAGCCTGTTGAGTGCCATTGGCAGAGCCGGGTACAACGTGGCCCTCGATGCGATTGGAAAGTACCACGGATTGAACAACTTGACATGCTTTCACATGTCGTACATGGGAGTCACAGAGGCGGACAGCTCCATGACCCACACGGACGTTTACGCCACGGGAGAAGTAGGTTTCAATATTATCTTTCCAGTTTTGTTGGTTCCTGGTACACCACCTGAACTAGATGTACAAGCGGATGACCATAACATTGTCCTTTCGGTCAATTACCAGTATGATACTGCCATTGTCATGGGTGACTGGGGGTATCACAAGACCAGTCCTGTCAAATACGACGATCCGAATCACATGCGAGTGGTTGTGGGTGGATACTGTGCATCTATTGGAGAGTCCAACAAGAACATGATTGCACTCTTATATGACGGGGAAGATCCAGCACCCTTCATGGATCGTTTTTTGGACGAAGTGCATTGGAGCAAGGATGGTCGTCACAGTCTACCGGTGAAACAACAATAGCCTCAATGGCAGCTTATTTGTACTCCTTAGAGATCAATGGATGCCATTAAAATTTTTTGCTACTCCTCCACAGTCGTTGGAACCACGGTCAAAGATCTGTTTCTACTGCTCTCCTTTCAAATCAATGGTTTTTATTGCTAAATCAGTCGACGTATACATTTTTATAAGTTTTACTGCACTTGATGCCTCGGCCCCTTTTTCAAGAACAGTAACAGTATCCGTGCTACGTACTCTGTCCGTCTGAACATGAAAGGAATGTCGACTTCCGCGGCCAGAAAATTAAGGGACCATAAACTGGCCGCCATTGGTGTTCCCTGTGGAACTTTGTCAAGGCAAGCTAATGGAATGTCACAAGGCTGTCGCTCTGGATGACAATGGAATCGATTGTTGTCATGACCTTCAGAAATTTCAAACTAATCCCGCAGAAGAAATATGCTGACTTTAAGCGACATCATTGAGGATAGCATGTCCGGTACGTCCACCATCGACGGCAACAGTCGACCTTACTGTTTGTCTCTACAATAACTTTTATGATGGCATTCTCGAAGACGCCTTTACGTACTGACTTGAATACGGGATTTTTACTTTCAAACGACGTTCGTTTTACCATATCTTGTATTACTACGGTCGGTCAGAAGCCGCATCAACGTAGGCGTCGCTATTAGTAGTGGTTTCATCTTTTGCATTGATATTACTATGTATCCTGGCGGCTCTGTTCCGTCGACACTCGCCGTGGTTATGACATGGTAAACCTGGTGCATGTACAAAAGTGCTTGTCTACACTCGTAAACCGTACTTCATCATTCATGTAAATCTTCATAATATCATCGTATCCTCAGCTATAGACCTCCCATACTAACAGAAACCACAGCAATGCTATCCAAGTTGACATCTTCACCCGGACCTGGTAAATCATCTTCACGATCGATGCGTTCTTGCAATGTTGTCACCTGGTACGAAGGTGTTATCGCATACGTCGTTTGATCAGCCGTACGAAAGACACTGTCCTCTGCCAGCACGGGCAATAACATTTGTCGAAACAGTGGAATTTTGTAAAAATATCGCATCAAGGTAGTGTATTCTTTCACTGTTGGAACGTCGGTAATGCTGTTGGCGGCAATGAGTAATTCGACGGCACAGGTAACACTCTGAGAATACACGAGACTTTCTTGTCGAGGATTGTAAAAGGCACCTGTCAGGACCTTGGCTGTGGTGGTCCGACGGGCAAACAATTCTACCGATTCTGGACTACCGTAAACGTGATCCCAATTTTCATTCAACCATTGTTCTGTTGCATTGGCAACGGCAGCGTAATCATCGTTTGTGGCCTGACGATCGTCCGTATCCATATCCCAGGTAATGTGATACGGCAAAACGTAGGCATTAAGAAATTCACGACGACTGTCCGATCCTGATCGTGGAATGTAATTGACCTGACTGACAATATTTTGAGTGGCGTATTTAAAGACGTTATCAGCATCCAAGTTCTGCGTGAGCAATCCTAGGATATTTGATGTATTGATAACGAGTCTATTTCGGAGATCATTGACGTATTCGGGCGGTCCGTAGTCGTTTTGGTTGGGAACGATCAGTTCTTGGAAAGTGGCAGTGCATTCATATACAAAATCATGTTTGGAAGTCACGGAAGGATCATTGCGGCCATACGTGTATTCTGTCTCGAAACATTCGGCCTTGGGAGGACGAAAGAAATCGTAATCAAAAGCAAAGTAGTGCATGGCATCATTTACCCATTCTTCTGCGTACTCCTTTACGGCCTCCTTCTCAACACCCGTGGCAACGCGCTTATCAAAGTTTGGTATCACATCGTCAACCCAATCGTGATCCACAAAGATGGTAATGTGCAAGCTGAATTGAAGTTGGTTTTCATCGAGGAGTTTTCGGTCGATTTGGTGTTCGGAAAGTGTAGAACCGCGAAGATTAGCAGTGGCGATCGAAGTCAAGAGAAGATAGAGTCCCAGAATTGTCGGTGGAGTGCTACGCTTCATCTTTTGATAAGCTTTTCAGTCTTTTGTTAGGATAAAGATAGCTGCCTGCTAGTTTGTTCGCTTGCTTGTTTGGTTCTTCGAGTTGGTCCGCTTTGGTAACTTTTGTGATCTCGCGATGCTGGATAGAGTTTCTTTTGCCTTTATTGCGAATATCGGGGACACGGAAACAATTTCGGAACCCTTCCGCTAATCATTAGTTGGGTTGAGTAATTACCGTTAACACTTGCTTGTTCCGGATTTTGTTTGGAGAGGTAATTTAATTTGGCGATGCGAGTGATCTGTTGTCACCAATCGAGGGATATCCCTACCCCGGGATTTCCAAAACTGCCCCGGGATGGGGAAAAACACAATCCCGGGGTTGTTTTTGGAAGTAGCATTTGTTGGGCTTAAGTAAT
>Ga0100380_10008478_pt1 | contig 10109 bp, 12 predicted proteins | sample CryGeymeta201504_FD_80417 | JGI IMG/M metagenome (GOLD analysis project Ga0100380, IMG submission 80417) | Groundwater microbial communities from Crystal Geyser aquifers in Utah, USA - Crystal Geyser metaG 2015-04 | ecosystem: Environmental > Aquatic > Deep subsurface > Groundwater | place... | reverse complement strand
TACCGCCATATCGCTTTGCATCGCCGTCTCGAAGTTCTGCGGCCTCATGACTACCTGTTGATGCACCACTTGGCACTGATGCTGTTCCAACACTGCCGTCTTCCAAAAGAACCGAAGCTTGAATAGTTGGATTGCCTCGAGAATCTAAAATCTCGTGAGCATGAATCGTACTAATGCGATATGACATAAAAAGATGTTTTATGAGTTATCTTTATGTAAAAGAAGCTTGAGTTTTTGCGTAGCTCGTCCCAGCTGAGTTGTAATCAACACAACCAAAATCGTTAAAATAATGGCATAAGCAAACTTGGCTGATAACGATTCTTTGTTTGGAAATATTTGAGCAAACAAATCTTGAATCGCCGAATTCCAAGCCAAAGCTGCCACCAAACCAAATCCAGCAGCCGAGAGTGTAGACATTTTTTCGAGCACTTCAAGTTTAAGTGAACGAGCTTCTGTTTTTTGTACTTCGTCTTCTTTTTTTGTAGATGCCATAAACACTAAAATTACGTACGCATTAAAGGAGCCAAACCTGGCATATCTCCGTCAGCTAAAAATTCGAGCATTGCTCCCCCACCAGTTGATGCCAAAGACACCGATTCCACCAACCCCAATCTTTCAACAAGAGGCATGGTGTCTCCACCGCCAATAACCGTCGTTGCACGCCCGGTCAAAGAAGCAATCAAACGAGCAACTTCGTTGGTACCTTCACAAAAACGTGGAAATTCAGTGTAGCCCAGAGGTCCATTCCAAATAATTGTTTTGGCTTGCTTTAAAATACTGGCCAAAGTACGCAAGCTCTCTTCTCCCAAATCAACAATATGATCAGTGTCTTCCACTTCATCCAAAAAACAGGTTCTCATGCGAGCATCTTTTCGAAGGCGAGTCACAACATTAACGTCAGAAGGAAGCACAATTTTATCTTTATATTTTGCGAGTAACTTTTTAGCAATTGGTAATCCTTCTTTTTCGTAGACAGATTCTCCAATACCGTATCCTTGAGCCAAAAAGAAAGGATGTGCTAAGGCTCCCCCAATAAACACATGGCTCGCAAGTGGAAGAAGTTTTTCTAAGATTGGCAGTTTGCTGATCATTTTTAATCCACCAACCACAATTACAAGTGGCTGTTTTGGGGTGCGAGAAACTTTTTCTAATACAGAAACCTCGTGTGCCAACAAAGGCCCAGCATAAGAAGGTAAAAGCGTTGGCAATAAAGCCACAGACGCATGTGCTCTATGACAAACCGCAAAAGCATCATTTACATACAAGTCACCCAAACGTGCCAGTTCTTTAGCAAATTGCAAATCACCTTTTTCTTCTCGAACATCGAAGCGTAAATTTTCCAAAACTAATATTTGACCATTTTTCAATCTCGATACCGCTCTTTCGGTTCCAGCACCAACGCATTGCCTGGTGTGCGAAACAGGCATTCCAAGTAATTCTGACAATCTTTTGGCAACTGCTCTGGTAGATAAAGATAAGACTCTTTTTCCAGCCGGGCGCCCCAAATGAGTAAGCACAACAATACGAGCTCCTTTTTGTCTGAGCCACTCCAGTGTAACGGCTGATCGGGCAATTTTACCAAAACGACCATCAACTACACCCGCTCGACCGACAGGAACATTGGCATCCATACGCACTAACACCCGTTTCCCTTCGAGTGACATGTCGTTTCTTAGGGTCTTTAGTCGCATAACAATTTATTTTCTCGATCTTCTAAACGAAATTTTTAAACACTTTCAATTAATCACGTTGTTTAGCCAAGGGGTTTTATATACCGCCGATATGCATGGCCATTTCTATCAACCTTGTTGAGTATCCCCATTCATTATCATACCAAGCCATTACTTTTACCAAATCACCATCCACAACACGAGTCATAGATAAATCTACAACAGCTGAATATGACGACCCGATAAAATCTGAGGAAACGAGTGGCTCATCGGTTACTCCTAAAATTCCCTCCCATCTTGCTGATTCTGATGCTTCTACAAAAGCCTTGTTGATTTCTTCGACCGTAACAGTTTTGCCAGCCAAAAAAGTAAAATCAGTCAAAGAAACGTCGATAATTGGTACACGTACAGAAACTCCATCAAATTTACCAATCAAACTAGGTATAGCTTCGGTGGTGGCAATGGCTGCTCCTGTTGATGTTGGAATCATGTTATTGAGCGCAGCACGAGCGCGACGCAAGTCATTTTTGCGGTCAGGTGGAAGTCCGTCAACAACATTTTGACCAGCTGTTACAGAATGAATTGTGGTCAACATGGCTTTTTTAACACCAAAAACCTCATTCATAATTGACACCACCGGCGCTACAGAGTTTGTAGTACAAGAAGCATTATTTACAATCTCTTCTTTTTTAAACTCCTCATGATTCAAACCAATTAGAACAGTTGGCACACCGCTGGCTGGAGCAGAAATAACAACACGCTTAGCCCCGGCGGTTAAGTGTTTGCTAGCTTCCTCCATTTTTGTAAAACGCCCGGTAGATTCAATAACAACATCTACCTCAAACTTTTTCCAAGGCAAAAGAGATGGATCTTTTTCTGCTACAACAGGTAAAAACACGTCGTCTATTAAAAGACCGCCTTCTGTTGGTTCTACATTATGTGGCCATTTACCAAAAACAGAATCATACTGCAAAAGATGTGCCAATACAGTTGGTTCTGTTAAATCATTTACAGCTACAAAAGTTAAGTCCGGTCTATCCCAGCCAACTTTTAATGCGGTTCGTCCAATACGCCCAAAGCCATTAATTGCTACACGAATCATATAATACTACTGAAGAATTGTTACGGCATTATAGCATACAAAACACCCTTTTCACGAATGAACACTAAGTATCACTCATCCCCTGCTTCTTAAAAACACAAAACCCCCAAGCTTTACCTTGAGGGTTTAAAATGTGTTTACAAACAGGTTTATGCAATGTGGAAACGAGATATGCGTGAAACCTGAATGTTTTCACCGATGATGGCGATTTTTTCTTTAATAAAATCACCCACGGTTTTACTGTCGTCTTTAATGTAAGACTGTTCTACAAGAACAATTTCACTGAAGTACTTGTTTAGTTTACCTTCAGAGATCTTTTCAATAACCTCGGCAGGCTTGTTTTGAGAAGCTAATTCAGCCTTAATTATTTCTAGTTCTTTGTCGATTAGCTCTTGAGGAACTTGTTCACGAGTTATGTACAAAGGATCGCATGCACTCACATGTAGTGCCAAGTCGTCACACAAGGTCTGGAAAATTTCTGTGTGTGCCACAAAGTCTGTTTCACACAAAACCTCTACCAATGAACCAAGTTTACCGTTGGCATGAATATATGTACGAACCAGTCCTTCATGAGTTTCTCGGTTGGCTTTTTTTGCGGCTTTAACAATGCCACGTTTGCGCAGTTCTTCAACTGCTTTATCGAGATCTCCGTCTACCTCCTGAAGAATGTTGCGGGCATCCATAATTCCCGCACCAGTCATTTCACGCAATTGCGTAACGAGTTTGATATCAATAGCCATAACGTTTTTTTAAATTAATTACTCAGCTTTTTTTGGACGTGGAGCGGCGGCTACTACAGAAGCAGCATGAGCCTTTCCTTCTTGAATCACTTCAGCGATTAAAGCAGTTACCAATTTGATTGATTTTACTGCATCATCGTTACATGGAATTACGTAATCGATAAGAGTTGGATTGCTATTTGTATCACACAAACCAATAATTTTTGCTCCAACTTTGGCGGCTTCTGCCACAGCTGTTTTTTCGTGACGTACATCAATTACAAAAACGGCTTCTGGTACGCGTTCCATGTATTGGATACCACCAACCAAATGTTCTTTTTCTTCGATTTCACGATCAAGCATTAACTGCTCTTTTTTGGTGTACTTTTTGAGTTCACCTTTTTCGCGTTGTTCTTTAAGAGTTCGCAAACGACGAAGTGTTTGTTTGATTTGTGGATAGTTGGTCAAAGTACCACCAAGCCAACGTTCTGTAACATATGGCATACCACAAGATTCTGCAGCTGCTTTTACAATTGGTTGTGCTTGTTTTTTTGTAGCAACGAAAAGAACTACTCCACCACGTTCAGCAATACCCTTGATAAAATCTAGAGTCTGATCGAGTTGGGCTTGAGTTTTTTCAAGATCGATAATGTGCACACGACTGCGCTCACCAAAGATGTACTTACCCATTTTAGGGTGCCAGTGAGATTTTTGGTGACCGAAGTGCATGCCGGCTTCCAGCATTTCTTTTAACGATGGTTTGTTCATATATGTTTCCTTTTTGCCACGACGGCTTGTAATGCGCCCCTTGTCTTTGTGCCCTACAAGGGAGGATGCGAATCAAAGTTGCCCCGTCTGAGAAATAAATAAAACGAAAAAACTTAAGAGTGCTTTTTCGGGCAGAAGTATATAAAAAACAGACGATTTGGTCAAGAAAAAGACTTTTTACTACGGAAGAAGCAACATGGCATCTCCAAAGGAAAAAAACCGATATTCTTGAGCAATTGCCTCCGAGTAGGCCTTCATTATCCTGTCTCGACCAAAAAACGTGGAAACAAGTACCAATAAGGTTGATTTTGGTAAGTGAAAATTAGTTAAAAGACCGTCAATTACTTTAAAAGCGAACCCAGGCTTAATAAAAGTCGATAAAAGGCCAAAAAAACCTTCATTTGGTAATTGTCCTTCAAATAAATCGGCTACTCCTTCTAAACTACGGACGACCGTTGTTCCTACAGCAACAACTCGTCCACCTTGTTGTTTTGTTGATTTAATTGATTTTACTACTTCTTTATCAACTTCTGCCCATTCAGCGTGCATTACATGATCTTCCAAAAAATCAGTTTTTACTGGCCTAAAAGTGCCGATTCCAACATGCAAAGTAATGTAAGCGATGTTTATCCCTTTATTTTGCAGTTTATTAAGCAAATCAGATGTAAAATGAAGTCCTGCCGTTGGTGCAGCAACAGAACCTACTCGATCTGCAAAAACAGTCTGATAACTATTAGCGGCCTCTTTTGACTCGTCGATATATGGAGGAATTGGTACTTGGCCGTACTTTTCAGTTAATTCAATCACTTCTGCTATAGACTGAAGGAAAATAACTTCTACCACGCCGTCAGGGTGTTTTTTCTCCACAACACAAGAAATACCCATGACTTCAATCGAATCACCTACATCAATACGTCGTCCTGGACGCAATAAAACCTCCCAAACATACTCAGAAACAGCCCTTAATAGAAATACTTCCAACGATCTATTGTTGGCTTTTCCAGTTAATCTGGCCTTGAAAACCTTGGTATTATTCAAAATGAGTAAATCCCCATTTTTGAGCAAATCTACCAAATCCCCTATTTTCTTATGATTTACGTCTTTTTCTTCTCGAAAAAGAACCATCATTTTGGCTGATTCTGGTGGATTAACAGGAACCTGTGCTATTAGCTCAGGCAAAAGTTGATAATCATAGTCATTAATATGGCTGAATTCCTTCATAGTGCCCATTATCCTAATAAATACAGAGCATTAAGGGAAGGGTCAATTGACAAAAGATGGTGCTTTTGGTACTCTTTCGCCCATCAAAGGGCCTCGCAAAAAGCAATAAAATTTGCGTTTTACCCTCATATAATTGTCTGGTTATGAAGAACATACACCCGGAATATTTCGAAAAAGCTACTATCACTTGTGCTTGTGGAACCTCTTACACAATTGGCTCTACCCAACCAGAATTGCAAATTGAACTTTGCGCTGCCTGTCACCCGTTCTACACAGGAACTCAAAAGATTCTCGATACCGCACGTCGTGTAGAGCGCTTCGAGGAGCGCGTTGCAAAACAAGCAGAAGCCGCAAAAACTCGTGCCAACAAACAGGAACGCCGCGCAAAACGCAATACAAAATCAGAAAAAGAAGACGACGCTCCACAGACTGTTTCTTAACGGGCTTGAATCTTCCACCAAAAGCGTCTCGCCTCGAGGCGCTTTTGTCTTTCGTTAGTTTTTCGTACACTGAAACCTATATGGATCTCCTTTCTCAATACACACAAACAAAATCTCGTGCTAATTACATCGAGGAACAAATGGTGACCCCGGCTGTTTTGAATTCTCCTCAAGCTATGCGTGAGCTTGGTGAAGAATATGCTCAACTAAAACCGATTATTGAAATCGGCAGTTCTTATGAACAAGCACTCAAGCACTTACAAGAAGCAGAAGAAACACTAAAAACAGACAGCGATCCAGACATGCTAATCTTGGCAGAAGAAGAAATCGCCAGACTTTCGGCCGAGATACCGGCCATGAAAATAGAATTGGAACGTGTTCTTATTCCACCTGACCCATTAGATAAAAAGAATATCATTGTCGAAATACGTGCTGGTGCTGGTGGTGATGAAGCAGCCCTCTTTGCGGCTGAGCTTTTTCGAATGTACAGTCGCTATGCTGAACGCAATGGCTGGCAAATAACCTTAATATCTTCACACCAAAACTCACTTGGTGGTTTTAAGGAAATCCTTTTTTCAATTAAAGGATCAAATGTTTACAGTGACCTAAAATTCGAAGCGGGTGTACACCGCGTCCAAAGAATTCCAAGCACAGAAAAACAAGGTCGTGTACATACATCTACTGCCACTGTAGCTATTTTGCCGGAAGCAGAAGATGTCGACATTGAACTTCAAGCAAAAGACCTCAAAGTAGAAACAAGTACTTCTACCGGAGCTGGTGGACAGAGTGTAAACACTACCTACTCGGCGATTCGCATGACCCACATTCCAACTGGAATTGTTGTGCAATGCCAAGATGAAAGATCTCAACAACAAAACAGAGAAAGAGCCATGCAAATTATGCGTGCTCGTGTTTTTGCCTACGAACGTGAAAAAGCACGCCAAGCCCGCTCCGATGAACGCCGTGAACAAATCGGTGGTGCTGATCGATCAGAAAAAATCAGGACTTACAACTTCCCACAAGATCGCTTAACCGATCACCGAGTTAAAGAAAGTTTCCATGGTCTCACCAATATTCTTGATGGAGACATACACGCAATCATTCAACATCTTCGCGCTTTTGACTTAGAAGAACGCTTGGCTGAATTAGGATCTTCACCAGACGCAACATGACCATTTTTGAGCTCCTAAACCAGGCTACCAGCGTTTTAAAAACACAGGGTACCTCAAGTGCCCTGGAGTTATCTTCGCCCATGCTTGATGCGGAGCTTTTGTTGTCTCATGTTATACAAACAAACAGAGCAAGTCTTTTTACCAATCTCAATAAAGACGTTTCCTTAGAACATCAAACTGCTTTTCTGGAACTCATTGCACGTCGTGCAAAACACGAGCCTGTTGCCTATTTAACCGGCGAAAAGGAATTTTATGGTCGATCTTTTTGGGTATCAAAAAATACTCTTATTCCAAGACCGGCAACCGAAGACTTGTTGGAACTAATTTTAAAAACCTCACAAAACACTTATTCCACTCCTCAAAATTCACTATTGTTGGATATTGGAACTGGTTCTGGGTGTTTGTCTGTTAGCTTAGCTGCAGAAACAGGCAAATCTGTTATTGCAACTGATATAGATGAAAAAACCCTACAGATGGCTCAAAAAAATGCAGAACGACATAATGTTGCCAATTTGATTACTTTCGAAAAAGCCTTTCTCTTACCTCAAAACATTCACAAAACACTTACTCACAAAACAACTCTCGTTATTGCCGCTAATTTGCCCTATGTGCCGGCAGAAACATTTTCTGAGGTCATGGACGATGTTCGTTTGTTTGAACCAGTACACGCCCTTATTTCTGGCAATGACGGCTTAAACCTAATATGGCATCTGCTTTGGAGAATGTACCTCATGCTACCCCTACTTCCAAAAAATACTCATATTTTTCTGGAACATGATACATTACAAAACAAGGAAATCAATAAGCTCGTTGAACGCATTTTGCCAACTTTTTCTGTAAATTCCCACAATGACACTAGCGGAACTCCTCGCTTGACTCATTTGCACAATACCTGACCCCAATTTGCACTACTCAATAACAACAGAATTCCAGTCTTCATTATCCAAAACTTCAAACCATGTGCGACCCGGATGAAAAGAGATCTCTTCCCCATTTTCTGTATACAACCTAGTTCTCTCACTTTCAGAGGTCTTTTTCCAAACAGCTTTTATTTGTACGCCATCTCTAATAAATATGGCCTCTCCTTCAGAAATTGTGTCGATAGATCTGCGACCGACGGCATCTATCACTGCAACATCCATTTTTAATAAAACAACGTTCTCTGCTGTAATCTGTTTGCCAGTGTCAGTTTTATACAATTGTCCTGCCTGTAACCGAGAATATGATTCTGTTTCTTTTGTGTAAACCCAGGTGGCTGTATAGGTAAAAGATCCAAATGATAATTTTACAGATTCTGCTGGTTTGGTGGCGGTGTCTGGTAAAGAATCCGAGAAAGTCCATACCCCATACAGTGGGTCTGATAGTTTGCGGCGTGTTGTAATCGAATCATGGGCCTCGCCTAAAAGATTGCTTGAAGTGTAAACATTGTGTGGTGCGTAACGATTGTTGTTGTCACGCCAGAATGTTGCTCCATTCCAAAATTGATTTAAATCTAAAGTGCCTCCAGTTGCCAACCGCTGAAGAGCCGCATCAGAGCCACCAACGTGGGTATACAAGGCATCAAATTCATTGTTCCAATCTATAAAATAAGGTCGGGCAGAACGAACTGGGCCAATTTTCTCCACCTCTTCAGAGCTATCAAAAAAGGACAATAAACGTGGAATACCGCCCTCGACAGGTGCTTCAATAACCAAAAATGCTCTATCTATTCCAGCTTGTGGCCAAGCGTCAGAACTATGATCAATCATTACACCATATACAGAAGGAAGTTCCATTGGTGTATCAACAACCAGACCAGTCAATGGATTTGTAAAAAGAACGGCGTTATCTGTTGTTGAGATTGTATTTTCAGCTGCATTCTCTTGATTCTCGGCAGTATCTTTAGAAAAAGCTTTTTGCCAAATAAAGATCACCAAAAAAACAAAAACGAGCCCTACTAAAAAGTAGGCGCCCGTCTGTTTTTTGTGCTGACGAATGTAAGAGATTGCGTTAGACAAAAAAGTGAACTGCATGTGAAAGTTGTTATTCTGCTTTTTCTTCTTCTGCAGGTTTCTTGGCAACCTTTTCAATGGTTGCAACGTTTACATCAACAGCTTCATTCAAACCAGCCATTTCTGCATCAGAGCGAGGAGGTGTTACAACAGCAACAGAATCTTCTTTTGCGGCCAATAGTTCAACTCCTTCTGCAACAACCAAGTCAGAAACACGGATAACATCTTCAAAAGTCTTAAGTCGTGATAGATCAACTTCGATTTCAGAAGGTAGTTTTTTAGGCAAGGCACGAACTTCGATTTCTTCCATAACGTGAACAAGTGTTCCACCAAGTGCTTTAACAGCAGCTGATTCACCAACGAATTCAAGTCGAACTTCGGCTTCAACTGTTTTGGTTAAGTCAACGGCACGAAAATCGATGTGGGTAACTTCATCACGCAGAGGATCTTGCTGATAATCTTGGAAAAGCACTGGGATTGTAGAATCTCCTTCTATTTCAAGGTCTACAAGAGTACTTTCTCCACCTGATTTGTATACTTTAACAAATTCGTTGCGATCAACGGTAACCATTTTAGGCTCCATACCTAAACCATAAACAATGGCAGGTACTTTGCCTTCTGCACGAACTGTCCAATTTTTACGGCCTTTTATTGTGCGTAACTGGGCTTTTAGAGTAAGTGTATCCATAAATCTTCACAAGGTTTCGAATGAGCGCTAGTTTGAGGCAAAACTGAAAATCTGTCAACACAAATAACCGTAGAACCTAACGGTTGGCACGATATCCAGAAGACTTCACCTTAACCGGCAAAGATGCACTAAGGCCTTTAAAAAAAGATGGGGATCGCAGAAGTTTGTGCAATTCAATAGCGTCATCGAAGGATAAGGCTGATTTCCCCGCCAAACGACGTATATCTACTGCCGACAAATCGGTTACCAACCCAACAGAACGAGTACCATGTTCTCCTTCTATGCAAACCATTAAAATAGCTCCTTTGCATTTTCGGCAAACAACATGCAAAAGACGC
>Ga0100380_10008470_pt1 | contig 10116 bp, 8 predicted proteins | sample CryGeymeta201504_FD_80417 | JGI IMG/M metagenome (GOLD analysis project Ga0100380, IMG submission 80417) | Groundwater microbial communities from Crystal Geyser aquifers in Utah, USA - Crystal Geyser metaG 2015-04 | ecosystem: Environmental > Aquatic > Deep subsurface > Groundwater | place: USA... | reverse complement strand
CAAAATAGCGATAGGTGCTATCGTTGATCAACGCAAACGTGCTTTTCTGTTCGCCAGGCCCGAGGTAAAAGTCGCTTTCAAGGGTGAGCTTAAAAGTGTAATTTGAATCTGTAGGCTCTTTTGAAACAACTTTCAAAAGCTTGTAGGTTAAGCTGCTTCCATCCATCGGTGGGTTTTCCAAAATAGTTTCTTGTACTTTAATCTCATACTGATATCCCCACTCAAAGGGAAAATCAGATAAATGCTCCATGGAGCAATGAGGCGAACTAAGCACAAGCGATTTGAAAAAAGCGCCATAGCTCAATTTCATAAACGGCTCAATAGAAATGATTTTGGTGGTAACCACATCTTGAGCTTTGGTTGAAAAACTCAATAAAATGCCTATTAAAAAGGCTTGTAATCTTAGGCGCATAGGTTTTTTTTAAGATGAGTAAAAGTAAAATACGGCCCACAAAGGAAATACCGCATCAATCATCTTCGGCAAAGGCGAGAAATGCAAACTGCCATTAACGAAAATTCACACAAACCTGATAAAAGTCAGATTGGCTGCAAACCTGAGTCATTCTGCCGCCCAACCGCCAAGGTCACCTTTGTCAACATAATTCAAAGAGCCAAATGAGTGTAATGATCATACACATTGTAGTTAGCTTAATAATAGCCTTGGGGTTTTTGGGGGCTTTTATCTGGGCCATCAAAACCAATCAATACGAAGACGACTACAGTCCTGCAGTGCGCATACTGTTTGACGATGAAAAAAAAGAAAAATCTCAACCTATAACCTCTAAATAAACATGGAACTAGACAAGTTTAGTTATGACAACGGCATTGTACGCAAGTTTTTAATTGCGAGCGTTGTCTTCGGCATTATTGGTATGTTAGTAGGGCTCACGGCTGCTTTGCAACTGGTGTTTCCCGAACTTAATGCTGGCATCGAATTCATCACCTTTGGTAGAATACGTCCGCTACACACCAATGCAATCATTTTTGCATTTGTAGGAAACGGAATTTTTGCCGGGGTTTATTATTCATTGCAACGCCTGCTCAAAACGCGTATGTGGAGCGACTTGCTCTCCAACATTAACTTTTGGGGCTGGCAGCTCATCATTCTCTCGGCAGCCATTACATTGCCACTTGGTATCACTACCAGTAAAGAATATGCTGAACTTGAATGGCCAATAGACATTGCCATTGCTTTGATTTGGGTGGTTTTTGGTTTGAACATGATCATGACCATTATCAAACGAAGAGAGCGTCATATTTATGTGGCAATTTGGTTTTATATCGCAACGTTTGTTACGGTTGCTATTCTTCACATTTTCAACTCATTCGAACTTCCTGTTACTTTATTTAAAAGCTACAGCTGGTATGCTGGTGTGCAAGATGCATTGGTGCAATGGTGGTATGGACACAACGCAGTAGCGTTTTTCTTAACCACACCTTATTTAGGTTTGATGTACTACTTCGTACCAAAGGCAGCCAATAGACCTGTTTATTCTTACCGCCTTTCAATCATCCACTTTTGGGCGTTGATCTTTATTTATATCTGGGCTGGTCCACACCACTTGCTTTACACTGCTTTGCCTGATTGGGCTCAGAGTTTAGGAACAGTATTCTCCATCATGCTTATTGCGCCAAGCTGGGGTGGTATGCTAAACGGCTTGCTTACACTGCGCGGTGCGTGGGACAAAGTAAGAGACAATGCTGTATTGAAATTTATGGTGGTAGCCATCACATGCTACGGTATGTCTACGTTTGAAGGGCCAATGATGTCGTTGAAAAACGTAAACGCCATCAGTCACTTTACCGATTGGACTATTGCTCACGTGCACATTGGTGGTTTGGGTTGGAATGGTTTCTTAACCTTCGGTATGCTTTACTTCTTGATCCCTAAAATGTGGAACACCAAATTGTATTCAACCAAATTGGCCAACTTCCACTTCTGGATCGGAACATTGGGAATCATTTTCTACGCTATTCCATTGTATTGGGCTGGTTTCACTCAAAGTTTGATGTGGAAAGAATTTACTACAGAAGGCATGTTAGCCTATCCTAACTTCTTAGAAACTGTAACTCAAATTTTACCCATGTATGCTATGCGTGCCTTTGGTGGTGCACTGTATATCATTGGTGTGTTTGTGATGGTTTACAACTTGATTGCTACTGCCAAAACAGGCGTGTTTGTGAAAAACGAAGACGCAGAAGCAGCGCCACTAACAAGCACCTACAAAGCACATGCTGGCGAATACTGGCACCGTGTGCTTGAGCGCAAACCTCTAGTGATGACTGTGCTTGCTGTGGTAGCAGTTTCTATAGGTGGTTTAGTAGAAATTGTACCTACCGCCTTGGTAAAAAGCAATATCCCGACCATCAGCAGTGTAAAGCCTTATACGCCACTTGAGCTTGAAGGCAGAGACTTGTATATCCGCGAAGGTTGTAACAATTGCCACTCGCAAATGGTGCGTCCTTTCCGCAGCGAAACCGCTCGCTATGGCGAATACAGCAAAGCTGGCGAATTTGTATACGATCACCCATTCTTGTGGGGAAGCAAGCGTACAGGACCAGATTTGGCGCGTGAGGGTAGTTCTAAACTTCGCAAATCAGACAGCTGGCATTATAACCACATGTTAGATCCGCGCACCATGAGTCCAGGCTCTATCATGCCTCCATATCCATGGATGTTTGAAGATGATTTGGATGTAGAAAACACCAATGCAAAAATTGCTGCAATGCGCACCATGGGTGTTCCCTATCCTGATGGTTATGAAGAAGGACAAGCAATGGCAGATTTGGACGCACAACGTCAGCAAATTGCTGATGGACTTGCCGCTGAAAAATACACCATCAGCAAAGAGAAAGAAATCATTGCCTTGATTGCCTACTTGCAACGCTTAGGTAAAGACATTGAAACTGAACCCGTAGCTCAACAATAACCACTAAAAAAGTAAAAGTCATGTTGAAACTAATAGGACATCACCTAGAAACAATAGCTGGCATTGAGATCTATCCTTTGATTTCATTCATCATATTCTTCAGCTTTTTTATCGGGCTTTTGGCTTGGGTAATATTTATGAAGAAGAGCTATGTAGCAGAATTAGAACAACTTCCATTAACCGAAAATGAATAATACCGCCATGAAAACCAACACATTTTTCAGAAAGAGCGCGGTTGCTTTTATGGCGCTTTTGATCACCGCTGCGCCTCAAGCTGCTTGGGCAAATACTACGCTTGTAAAATCAATAGGAATTTCAGACGAGTCGCTTTTAGTAGTGCTCACCGTTTTTGCAGGCTTTCAGCTATTGGCAATCTTAATTATTGCCAACGTAATAAAAGGCATTGCTGCCAACAAGCAAATATGGCAAGCACGCTGGAACAAAACCGCTACTGCTATTGCTACCTTGATTTTGTTAGGTGCTTCTGGCCAATTAATGGCTGCTGATGCAAAGTTTGATGAGCTAGTGAGCCTCAACGACACGGCTTTTTTAGCCTTGATCACGCTTAACTTATTCTTGTTTTTAGCATTCATTTACTTAGTAGTAAAGTTGAACAGCTTGTTCAAAATGCTGATTCAAGACGAAGAAGGAAAAGTGCCACAAACTTGGATAGACAAAGTGAATGTTTTGCTTACCGATGCGGTGCCTTTAGATCAAGAAGAAGATGTAATGACTGATCACGAATACGATGGCATTAAAGAATTGGATAACAACCTTCCACCTTGGTGGCTCTATGGTTTTTATCTATCAATCGTGTTTGCATTTGTTTATTCAGGATACTATTTCATTGGCGATGGTCCGTCATCAGCCCAAGAATACCTTGCCGAAATGGCTGAGGCTGAAACAGCAAAAACAGCGTTTATGGCTACCCAAACCAACACGGTAGACGAAAACAATGTTGAGCTGCTAACCGATGCATCTTCTCTTGCCGCTGGCGCAAAAATCTTCAAGCTCAACTGTATGCCTTGCCATGGCGAAAGTGGTGGAAGTATGCCAGGTGGTGTAGGACCAAATCTTACCGATGATTATTGGATACACGGTGGTGCAGTTACTGATATTTTCAAAACCATCAAGTATGGTGTGCCAGCCAAAGGAATGGTAAGCTGGGAAGCTCAACTTTCTCCTTCAAAAATTCAAGAAGTAACCAGCTACATCAAGAGTTTGAGAGGCAGCAATCCTGCTAACGCCAAAGAACCACAAGGCGATCTGTATGAAGAAAAAACCGCGACTAGCGAAGAAACTCCAGCAGACAGCACTGCCGCCAAAACCAGCGAAGCCGCTACTGGCGAAGTAACAATGGTTGACTAAAAATTCAATTCACCCCAAAATTGAGGGTCAACTTAAGCCCCAACTTAATTGAAGTTGACCCTCTTTTTTTTCCGCCAAAGTTTCTAAGGTATGGATTAGAAATCTGACGACACAAACCAAAAACTCACCAAACAAAAAGCTATCATGTCAGATAACTCAACATCAGAATCCTTTCGCGATCACCTATCTACGGTAGATGATAAGGGAAAACGTATCTGGGTTTATCCCAAAAAACCAAAAGGACCTTGGTTTACTAAACGAACCATTTTAAGTTGGTTCTTACTCGCATTTCTTTTTAGCGGACCATTCATTCGCATTGGCGATCAGCCGCTGCTTATGCTCAATGTACTTGAGCGTAAATTCATCATTCTAGGAAACGTATTCTGGCCACAAGATTTTCACCTTTTTGTGTTTGCCATGATCACGGGCATTGTGTTTGTCATTCTTTTCACGGTGGTTTTTGGCCGCTTGTTTTGTGGTTGGGTTTGTCCTCAAACCATTTTCATGGAAATGGTTTTTAGAAAAATAGAATACGCCATCGAAGGCGATTGGAAGCAACAAATCAAACTCAACAAGCAACCATGGGATAAAGAAAAAATCTGGAAGAAAACCTTAAAGCACTTCATTTTTGCGGTCATCAGTTTTGCCATTGGCAACACCTTTCTAGCTTACATTATTGGTAGCGAAGAGCTTTTCAAAATCATCACCGAACCACTTGGTCAACACATTGGCGGTTTCGCAGCCATGGTAATTTTCTCTGGTTTGTTCTATGGCGTTTTTGCTTGGATGCGAGAGCAGGTGTGCACCACTGTTTGCCCTTACGGCAGACTACAAGGCGTGCTGCTTGACAGAAACAGCCTAGTAGTAGCTTATGACTATACGCGAGGCGAAGGCCGAGCAAAGTTCAAAAAGAATGAAGTAAGAGCCGAAGTTGGCAAAGGCGACTGTATAGATTGTGGTGCTTGTGTGCATGTGTGCCCAACAGGTATCGACATCAGAAACGGAACGCAGCTTGAATGTGTAAACTGCACCGCTTGCATGGATGCTTGCGACTACATGATGGAATCTGTAAACCTTAAAAAAGGACTGATCGGCTACAAAACCGAAGCCAGCATTGCCGAGAAAAAACCATTTGGGTTCAACGCCAGAATCATTGGTTATACTGCCGTGTTAAGCGTTTTACTAGTCGTAATCATCACGCTATTAGTGAGCCGTAGCGATGTAGAAACCACCATTTTGCGCACTCCGGGCATGTTGTTTCAAGATCGAGGCGAAGGCCAAATCAGCAACCTTTACAATTTCAAAATCATCAACAAAACAAACAGAGATTTCCCTGTTAGTTTCAAGCTAGAAAACCTAGAAGGAACAATTGAATTTGTAGGTCAAGATCCTAAAATAGAGCAACAAGGCGTGGCCGAAGGAGCCCTGTTTGTAGTAGTAAACACCGACCATCTTGACGGCATCAAAACCAAGGTTGAGATTGGCGTTTATGACAATGAAAAACGAATAGAAACCGTAAAAACCAACTTTGTTGGCCCGGCAAACTAATCCCCCGAAAATGTCAGTTCGTCTCGAAACTTCGAGAATCCTGAAGAAGTCGAGATGCATCAAAAACAAACATGTTCGGATTAGATCAAAAAAAATCAAATTAAAACTAAGAAATCATGAATTGGGGACACGGAATAATGGCAGCATTTATACTTTTTGCGGTATATATTCTTGCTTTAGTAACAGGTTGTTTCAACCAAAATATTGACCTAGTAGCCGAAGATTACTATGCTCAAGAAGTAGCCTATCAATCTCGCATTCACGACATACATAATGCTGAGCCTTTTGCAGATCAAATCAGCGTGAGAGCTGCTGGCGAAATGGTAACGGTAACGTTTCCCGAAGGATTATCGACCTTGGTGAGCAATGGCAGCGTAAACTTTTTTCGCCCAAGCGATGAAAAAATGGACGTGATGATCAGCTTGTCAAACATTGAAAATGGAAGCATTCAAGTTCCGCTTGAGCAATTTACCAAAGGCCGATACGAAGTGCAAATTCAGTGGATGGTTCAAGATCAGGGCTATTTCATCAAAAAAGACCTTTTTATCTAATTCAAGATGTATTGGCTTGCAGCCATATCAATCGGTTTTTTGGGCAGCGCGCACTGCGCTGGCATGTGCGGTCCTATCCTTATTGCGGTAAATAGCGGCAAAACGCGCGGTTTACAACTGCTGCATCACGCTGGCCGATTAATCACCTATGCCACGTTTGGCGCCATTGCAGGTGCCATTGGCCAAAGCTTTAGTATGCTTGGTGTTCAGCAAGTTTTTTCCATTGTTATGGGAATTATACTCGTGGCTGGAGTGTTGATTTTGCCTTTTAGCAAAAAGGTGCGATTTCTAGAAAATGCCATTAGCAAAATTTCGTTCAAGGCGCACCAAGTCATTCATGCGCAAGAATGGTCAAAAACCTCCACGCGGTTTATGCTGGGCATGGCCAACGGTTTATTGCCATGCGGGCTGGTTTACTTGGCCGTTGCCGGAGCTGCAAATACATTCACTCCATGGGATGGCGCAGCCTTCATGCTGTTTTTTGGTGTTGGAACCATTCCTGCCCTATTCCTCATGACCGAACTCGGACAGCGACTTTCTACTTCTTTTAGCAGCAAAATCCGCAAACTGATTCCCATCACCATTTTTGTGACGGGTTGTTTATTGATCTTTCGCGGTATGAATTTAGGAATTCCATATTTGAGCCCAAAAGCGGCTGTGGAGCAAGGCGTGGCTGAATGTCATTAAAGACAAGCTGGCTACTAACATGATGGATATAAAAAGTTTATCTTTATCCACAGAACATGCTACACCGTTTTTTCTATTCCATCATTTGTTTTATCGCATTAGTAAGTTCTTCTTATGCGCAAAACCTGCATGTGGATACCTCTGTTATTGTCATGCATTGCCCAATAGACAGTGTAACCCTGCACTTAAACCTTGACAGCGCTTTAAGTACCCACGACTACACCTTTGAGCAACTGCCCACCTTCCAGCCCAAGGACTCTACTGGTGGCACGGTGATGATACCAAATAGCAGTACACAAGACCAAACCCTTTTCACACAAACGCCCACCTCGTATTATCCCATAGGCTTCCCATTTTACTTTTATTGCAATCGGTTTACTACTGTAATTCCTTACGTAAGCGGCCGAATTCATTTTACTCCGGTCTCATCGGATTTCGCCAATTGGGCTATTCCTTACAACGCACCGAACACAAAAAAAAATGGTGTATTTGCTTCGCACAAGGGCTGGTCATTTTTACAATCCAACAACGACACGGCAACCATTGAGGTCATGGGCACTGCACCCAACCGCAAGTGCGTGATCACTTATCGCAATTTCGCACTTTATAATTGCACACCCGTTCAGAAAGGTGGGTTTCAGTTTGTACTGCACGAGGGTAGCAACATCATTGATATTCATCTCTTCAACATTCCTAGCTGCCAAGCTTTTAATGGTTACAATAGTTTTGGGTATGGCGTAATGGGCATTCAAAACGGTGATGGAACTGCAGCCGTGGCCATCCCCGGGCGTAACCTTACTTATTGGACGGCCTATCAAGAAAGTTGGCGGTTTACACCTGTTGGCCGCTTGTATTGGACCAACGCCCAAGGCGATACCTTGGGCATGGACAGCACCCTGCACTACTTGCCCACCAAAAGCGAATACATCTATGCCAATGCATTGGTTTGTGAAGACACCGTTTTGCGCGATAGCACATTTATCATTGTGGAGTGTTTTGAATTGGAGATGGATTCCATTGCGCCCGTTTGCATAGGCGATAGCTCTGGCAAAGCCATTGCGCTTTGTACAGACCCTGGATTTACAGGACCCTATACTTGGTTTTGGACAGATAGTCTTGGTGATACGGTGGCTATTCACAACCATGCGAACATATCAGATACTCTCTTAAATGTACCAGCCGGGCATTATTTCTGCCGTGTGTTTGATAGCAATGCGCTGGCAGGCTCGGCTTGGGTAGAAGTACTTGATAAAGACACCCAAGCCTTGCAACTTTTAGCCATCGATTTAAACTGTTTTCAAGACAGCTCGGGCAAAATAGTGGCACTTGATACTGGAGTTTTTAGCGGAACAAATTGGAATACTCAATACAATTTTACGCTGCTAGACAGCCTTGGCGATAGCCTGCTGGCACACACAAGTTTATCCGTTGCAGATACCTTTTACCAATTACCTGCCGGCACATACACCGTTGTGTTGGATGCCTGCATCAAAAAGGTGGGCAGCATACAAATAAACCAACCGCCATTGCTACAGGCTACATTGAGCGGCACATTGCCTACGTCTTGTGCCGAAAATTGTGATGGGCAAGCTGATATAAACACAACAGGAGGCGCAGAACCTTATCAATTCCTTTGGCCATCAGCAGACAATTCTGCGCTTGCCACTCAACTTTGCCAAGGGCAAGATTCTATGACCGTGATCGATGCCAATGGCTGCGAAGCGATGGTGTATTATGCGATTGCTGCTCCTGATTCTCTTCGGGTATTGCCACTGAATGATAGCTTGTTGTGCCACGGCAATGTATTCAACGCCTCGGGTCAAGCACTCGGTGGCAGCGGCAACTATCATTTTTCTTGGCAAGACAGCTTGAGTACTTGGAGTGCGCAAGCCAACACCATGAGCAAAAGCATGACGGACACCATGCGGATACGCTATTGGGCTACTGATGCACAGAGTTGCAAAAGCGATACCCAAGCCTTTTGGCTGTTTGTGCGCCCAAAACTTTCGGTAGAAATATTGTCCTTAGACAGTTTTTGCCCCAATGAACTATTTACGGCCAAAGCAGTAGCAAATGGTGGTGACGGTGCTTTTACATTTGATTGGTCTACGGGCCAAGTGAGAGATTCTGTTTCTACCAGTTTTACTACAGCGAGTAATCTTTCAGTTACTGTGAGCGATGGCTGCGGCACAACACCTGCAACCGACAATGCGTTGGTTAAGGTTGATGAAACACCTGCACCCATTATTGCCATAGAAGATGATTTGCCTTGCAGCCGCAGGTGGTTTACACTTTATATCAACAACCATCAATGGGGCAACCGGTATCAATGGACGGTGAATGGAAATGCTGATAGCACCTTACTCACAGACAAAAGTTATCGAACCTTTTTTGCCGGACCGGGATGTCAGCGAGTGAGCGTAGTGCAAACTTCGGCCACGGGTTGCACACTGAAAACAGACACCGCATGCATCATACAACTGACAGAAACACCGGTAGCGGGTTTTAGCTTGAGCGATTCTGTCATCGTTCACACTCAAAAATCAATACGTATTACAGATGAAAGTTATCGTGCAGAGTCTTGGCTCTATTGGGCAAACGAAGAAATAATAGCCCAACAACCAGATTATACTTGGGTAGTAGCCGATACGGGTACCTACCAAATTGCACAATCAGTATTCAACAGCATTGGTTGCAGCGATACGGCTATGCATTGGTTGCAAAAGATCATTGAACCAAACGTGTTCTTGCCCAATGCCTTTACACCCGATGGTGATGGCTTGAACGATGTTTTTCAATTGCGCTCTACAGAGGCATTTACTAAAGGATTTCAAATTACCATCTACGACCGTTGGGGTAAGGTTGTTTTTACCTCCAACAACCCCCAGTTTGAATGGGACGGCACCTTTGATGGAGAAAGCCTAGGCAGCGGTATTTTTGCTTATGAAGTGGTATATTTTGATTATAGAGGTAGGCAGGTAATACAATCTGGAGTTGTGAACATCATAAAATAAAAAACGGTGGTTGACTCT